>OLSI01002489.1_pt1 | contig 9787 bp, 10 predicted proteins | sample 1672661 | NCBI WGS metagenome assembly OLSI01 (sample SAMEA3136711, study PRJEB25190) | human gut metagenome | biome: human gut; feature: human-associated habitat; material: faeces | place: Austria | collected 2013 | reverse complement strand
GTGTCGGCGTGGAGAGTATAATAGAGTTACAGGATTCCTCTTGCTTGTTTGTATGGGAGGAAATGGATGAGAAAGAGACTACAAGACTTAACGATTAAAGATGCTTTTATGTTTGCGGCAGTTATGTCCGATGCAGAACAATGCAAGCTTTTACTAGCACTTATACTTGAGATGGATATTTTAGAGGTAGATGTTGTTGCTGAAAAGAGTCTCAGTTATCATCCAGAATATCATGGTGTGCGGCTGGATGTGTTGGCGGAAGAACGAGGGATGCACCGACGATTTAATGTGGAGATGCAAGTCAAGACAGAGACTGCATTGAGCAAAAGAAGTCGTTATTATCATGCACAGATGGATATGGATGCATTGTTGACAGGTGAGAGTTACGATAGACTGCCGGATACATACGTTATTTTTATTTGTGATTTTGACCCGTTTGGTGACCAGTTGTATCGATATACAGCCAGAAATATGATTTATGAAACGAATAAGCTGTTGGCTGATGGCAATCATACGATTATTCTCAGTACCAAAGGGAAAAATCTTAATGATGTACCGATACAGTTAGTGAATTTTCTGGAATATGTCGGGCAAGATACTGATAATGTAAAAACAGATGATGCTTATTTGCGATTGTTGCAGGAACGGGTTAAAAGCATTAAGCAAGACCGTGACTGGGAGGGAAAATATATGCTGCTGCAGGAAATGATGAGTGAAGAACGGATGGCAGGCCGAAAAGAGGGCCTGGAGATTGGAAGGCGGGAAAGTCTGGACAAAATGAATCAGTTGATTATTCTTTTATCAGAGCAGAATCGAAAAGATGACATTATAAAAGCGGCTAATAATAAGGAATTTCAGGAACAATTATTCAGGGAATTTCATCTTTAAACAGTTAAAGAATGGATGACATTAACGAATGATAAAGAATATAGAAAATGTGAACAGGTTACTTAGTTGTTCGGCAAGAAGAATTCTGTTTACAGAAGAGAAAGCCCGTATTTTCCAGTTTGACAAATTTGGCTGTATGGAAAACACGGGTTTATTTTTATAGCCTTTTTTTCAGCATTTCCGGATTGGATGCGTAGGTCAGCGCAGTTTCCTTTGTAATGATGCCCTGTTTACAGAGGTTCATCAGACTCATATCCATGGAGATCATATCATCTTTGGCCGATGTGGCAATGAGGCCGTCGATCTGGTGGACTTTGTTGTCGCGGATCATATTGCGGATAGCCGGTGTGACGCTCATAATCTCGAAGGCAGGTACCATTTGTCCGTCTACCGTCGGCACAAGCTGCTGTGAGATGACGGCATTTAAGACCATGGACAGCTGAACGGCGATCTGATGCTGCTGGTTTGGCGGAAAGACATCGATGATCCGGTCGATGGTATTGGCTGCTCCGATGGTGTGCAGCGTGGAGAAAAGGAGATGACCGGTCTCGGCGGCTGTCATGGCAACACTGATGGTTTCATAGTCACGCATTTCGCCCAGCAGGATAATATTCGGGCTCTGGCGCAGGGAGGCCTTCAGAGCGGTGACATAATTGTCCGTATCAATCTTGATCTCTCGCTGACTGACAATGCTCTTGTTGTGACGGTGCAGGTATTCCAACGGGTCTTCCAGGGTAATAATATGCGTATTCCGTGTGTTGTTGATGCGGTCAATCAGGCAGGCAAGGGTAGTGGACTTGCCGCTGCCGGCGGAGCCGGTGACAAGGATCATGCCCTTGGTGTGATCGGCAAACTGCATAACAGCTTCAGGAATGCCAAGTTCCTGTGGATTCGGCAGCTGGAATGTGATGACACGGATAACGGCTGACAGAGCGCCGCGCTGTTTGTAGGCACTGACACGAAAACGGGAAACTCCGGGTATGGCAAATGAGAAATCATCATCACCATGAACCAGCAGATTCATCATATCACGGTCTCCGGCCATGCCATAGATCTCATTTAATAATGCTTCAGTTTCTTTCGGGAAGAGTTTTTCTTCCTGTGTCTGAATGATATTGCCGTTTTTTCTGCATGAAACAGGAAGTCCGGCTACGATAAAAATATCCGAAACATCTTCTCTGACGGCCTGTTCAAGTATTTCTCTGGCGTTCATAAAAATCTCCTTTGGTTTTTGCTAAATGTTATTTCATTAAATTCAAAGTCTGATCGCCCTTCCACTCACCGGAAGACTGAACCTGCCACTGTGAAATGCGGTAGTAAGCCTCTCCTTTGGCAGGCGCTGCGGTCAGTGTCAGCGTGACACAGAGGTTCTGTTTGTCATCGATGGCGACAGCATAAGAAATGGTTGGTTCACTCTGTGTAAAATCCATGGAGAGCTGCAGCTGTTCGCGGCTATCGAGTGCTGTCAATTGGGTCTCGATTTCAGTGAAGACAGCAGCAGTGTCGCTGCTTGTCAAGTCAGGATGGCTGCTGTCGTTATTTATCGAATTCTTGCCAGTGTCGGTGTCTGACAGCTGCCAGGCATCGGCCAGGATGGCATCGATCTCATCCAGGGTGCTTTCTGCCGTATTGCAGGCCGCATAGTAGTTCGTTTTGTGATGGGCCAGTTTCTCTGCAAAGTCGGCATCACTTTTGGCGCTGGTCAGTGTCAGGATGGCAAAGGTCACCAGACAGAGGATCAGGAAGATGACAAGGAGAGAAGAGGCGCCGATATTAAAAAAAGGTGCCGGAGCTTTTTCTGACTGTTTTCTCATGATTCGGCCCTCCTTTGTCGGTGCTTAGTGACATCCAGTGCGTAGATATTCCGGTTGTCAGCGATGGTATCCATGGAAATATGGGCCTTCAGAAGGGTATTTTCCGGTTCATAATGGACGGTCAGGACATAAACGGCATCTGCTTTTTCACAGGATGCATAGCTGCTGTTATAGTAGGCGGTGGCATCCTGCAATGAATCGTCGGGCATCTGTGTGGACGGATCAGATGCTGTATCACCGGATGAAGCTGCTGTATCATCGGATGAAGCCGCTGTATCTGGATGCAGAGTGTCGGCTGAAATCTGTTCGGCCATACTGCTGACTTCATTGACGGCAAAATTCAGATCCCTGGCATCCTGGCTCATCAGATGGGCTTTGGTAAAAATCTGGATGCAGAGGGCACTTGCAACGGAAAAAAACAGAACGGCAAGTATAAGTTCCAGAAGAAACAGACTGGATGTATTATTGTGACGTTGATATTTCATATGAATCCTATTCCTTTCCCGTGACAGGTGCTATGACTCACTGTGGATGCTGATATAGGACGCAACAGTGTGTCCCTGCGCATCGGTACATGTCAAATGCAGGAGATCCGATGGAGACATCTCCATATCCAATGACTGCAGCGGCAGAATGACTTTGCCTGAGCCGACATCGACATCTGCACTGCTTTTGGTATACAATTCCATCAGATTTCCCTCACTGACATAAATATAAGTGACATATTCCGTGTCGTTGTAATGCTGCTTCAGAATCAGTGCCTGATGACCGTCAAAACTGCCGATAGATACGGCACCTTCGGTATCGTTCTGGTGAATTTTCTCAGTAATATAGGAAAGAGAAGTGTTGGCGTTAAAGTTCAAAGCCGAGTTCTCAGTGGTTGTACGGTAAACATTCGTGGCCAGCAGAAGCACTGTCAGGGCCGATACAGTGAAAACAAAATACAGGGAGATGGGAAATAAAATATCAATGATATGATGTTTCCTGGATTGAAATCTCATTTGCCTGCCCCCTTTTCAATGATGGTCACATCCGGATAAATATTGGCACCGACGGTCTGATAATCTACGAAAAAGAGGTCTTCGTCATAGGTCAGACCATAATGCGCTTTCAGGTCTTCCAGACTTTCGGGATAGGTGCCTTCCGTTGCATAGCAGTAGACGATGCTGCGGTTTAATGCCCGCTCCAGGCTTTCTTTCTGATGACGGCGGGTGCTGTCCGAAAATGAATCAATGCCGGAGATAAAAAGCAGAAGAATGACCAGAAAAACACAAATGGACAGAAAAACCCGGCGGTTTTTCCGGCTTTTCTTTTGATTTTGAAATCGTACCATAAGTGGGCCTCCTGACTTAGATGCTGGACATGATTCCGACGAGCGGAAGCATAACGGACAGTAAAATGAAACCGACAACAAGTGAGAGCGCAATGACAAGGGTTGGCTCTAAGATGGATAATGTATTGCTCATACGGTTATCCAGATCCTCCTGATAGAGTTCAGCAATATCGGACATCACCTGATCCAGTGAGCCGGTTTTGAAGCCGATGGAAGCCATACGGGCATAGACGCCGGTGAAAATACCTGTCTGATGGAGTGTAGCTGTAAAATCTGTACCGTTTTCCAGTAATTGTTCGCATTCGGTCAGCTCTTTCTGAAAGGCTTCATCATCATTTAATTCGCGGACAAGGCTCAGACATTCTTCGGGAGCCATGCCACTTTTGAGAGTCAGCGCCATGCCGCTGGCAAACCGGCAGGATGCAATATCATGATGCATGCGTCGGATGGCAGGAATATGGCTGCCGAGCCCTCTTAAGAAAGCGGCACCTTTGGCAGTGTGGTTGTAGGAAAAAAAGCCGATGGCGATGACTGCAAGAACCGCAATGAATACAACGGAATAGCGGTTGATGGTATTGCCGAGGTCCATCAGAACTCTGGAAAATCCGGACATTTCCGAACCGAGCTGAATGAAGACCTGGTTGAAGATCGGCATGACTTTGATGATCAATACGAGGATAACAACGATCATCATGCTGATAATGATCATTGGATAAGTGACAGCGCTCCGGATTGTTCGGGCAATGGTATCTTCACGGGCATAGTGGTCGCCGAGGGCGGCCATGACATCGTCCAGTGTTCCGGTCTCTTCACCGATCCGGACCATACGTGTCATATAAGCCGGAAAAAGCTGTGTCTGTTCCAATGCTTCGTTCAATGAGCCTGTTTCCTGAATATTCTCTGAGAGTGCGTTGAGAATGGCTTTCTCTTCCTCTGAAGATGCATCCTCCAGCATGATAGAAATCCCTTCCAGAGCAGATATACCGGAACGCAGGATCAGAGATAACTGGCTGCTGAAAGAAGAAAGTTCCGGATTGGAAAGTGGTTTTAATTGTGGTGATTTGTTCATGATCATTCCCTCCATAAATGCAGGATATTGTATAGATCCACAGATTGACAGGAAAACTGTGAATGCAGGATTAATAAGAGTATTTCACAGTGTATTTGCTGCCGTCTCCGATATATTTGGCTACGGCTTTGGAATTGTTGTTGGCGGCCAGGGTCGGATCCATGAGTACCCAGTCTTTGCCGTCGAATTCGATAATATTGTCCACCCATCCGGATTCCGTGAGGTAAACGCTGATCCAGGCATGATAGGCTTCACCGGAATAACCGACTTCCAATTTTGTCGGAATGGACTGGGAGCGCAGCAATGCGGCCATCAGAGAGGCATAGTCGAAGCAGATGCCTTTCTTTTCTTCCAGTATCGTGTCAATATCCGGCACATAGTCGGTGGGTGTATTCTCGGCTTTATCGTTATCATAGGAAATATTCCGGATCACATAGTAATAGCTGTTCTGCACGTAGTCCAGATCATCGGCAGACTGGTCGGATAATTCTCTGCCCAGGGCGACGACCTGGGAATCACCGGTGAACCAGACATATTGATTCGGATAGAGAAATGGCTTGAATTCATCGCTGAGGCTGACGGAGAGATCCTTGGAAAAGGCAAGGGCGTAACTGTTGTCAACTACCCATTCATAGACTTTGAGGGTGTAATCGCCATTACCGCCGGTCAGCGGAAAAGTGTTGTAATCGCTGCCTTTGATGGTGTATGTATAGACGGTACCGTCGGGAATGGTGATCTGGGCCTTGGCTTTCTCGGAGCGGCCTGTGTAGCGGATCATCACATACCCATCGGAAATGTTGGAGGCGTCAATGGAAACGCTGTCATCACCATAGCATGTCTCACCGGATGCGGTGGGAACAAGGGAGGCATAGGCATCGGCACGCTTTTGGCTGGAACTGTCTGCATCTGAGCCGGAGCCGTCTGCGTCTGAACCGGATCCGCCGGAGCCATCTGTATTCGAGCCGCCGGAGTGGCCGGCGTTTGCCTCTGCCTTCGATGAGGTGCCGCCTGAACAGCCGGTCAGAAGGCAGGAACTGCCAAACAGCAATATCAATAGCAGGAAGAACAGGGATGCACAGTATGTGTGCTTTGATCGATTGTGCATGCGTGAACCTCCTTCGGATGATTTTTCTTAAAAACTGTTATCAGTATACCATATATTTAATATGAAAACACCTCTGTTTTTTCATGGTATTTTGCGGAAAGCTGTGGTAGAATAAAGGTAATTGCGGATTATCATCTATTTTAAAATCAATTCGGAGGAATTTTATATGCAGAAGTTAACAACAATCAGAGAGATTTTCAGAAATCGCGACAATTATCTCGGTCAGACAGTCGAAATCGGCGGCTGGGTGCGTAACATCAGAGATTCCAAGACATTTGGTTTCCTTGTTGTGAATGACGGTACTTATTTTGAACCTTTACAGGTTGTTTTCCATGATGCTATGGCGAATTTCAGCGACATCTGCCATCTGAACGTAGGTGCAGCCGTGATCGTTAAGGGCCAGCTGGTGGCTACACCGAAGGCGAAGCAGCCATTTGAGATCCAGGCTGAGACAGTTGAGATTGAAGGTGCTTCCACACCGGATTATCCGCTGCAGCCGAAGAGACATACATTTGAATATCTTCGTACACTGACACATTTAAGGGCGAGAACCAATACATTTGAAGCTGTGTTCAGAGTGCGTTCTCTTATTGCTTATGCGATCCATCAGTTTTTCCAGGAGAGAGATTTTGTATACGTGCATACACCGCTGATCACAGGAAGTGACTGCGAAGGTGCCGGCGAGATGTTCCAGGTGACAACGATGGACCTGAACAACGTACCGAAGAATGAAGAGGGCAAGGTTGATTTTTCAGAGGATTTCTTCGGCAAACCAACGAACCTGACTGTCAGCGGTCAGTTGAACGGCGAGACATTTGCTATGGCATTCCGCAACATTTACACATTCGGACCAACATTCCGTGCTGAGAATTCCAACACAACCCGCCATGCGGCTGAGTTCTGGATGATCGAGCCGGAAATCGCTTTTGCTGATCTTCAGGATGATATGGAACTGGCAGAGAGTATGATGAAGTATGTTATCGGCTATGTATTGGAGCATGCACCTGAGGAAATGAAGTTCTTCAATCAGTTTGTGGACAAGGGCCTTCTTGAAAGACTGGAGCATGTGAGAACTTCTGATTTCGGCCGTGTGACTTACACAGAGGCCATTGAACTGCTGGAGAAGCACAATGATGAATTTGATTACAAAGTCAGCTGGGGCTGCGACCTTCAGACAGAGCATGAGCGTTATCTGACAGAGAAGATCTTCAAACGCCCTGTATTTGTGACAGACTATCCGAAGGATATCAAGGCATTCTATATGAAACAGAATCCGGACGGCAAGACAGTTGCTGCTATGGATATGCTGGTGCCTGGTATCGGCGAGATCATCGGCGGCAGTGAGCGTGAGAATGATTACGACAAGCTGCTGACACGTATGAAAGAACTGGGTCTGAAGGAGGAAGATTACAGCTTCTATCTTGATTTGAGAAAATACGGTTCAACACGTCATGCAGGTTTTGGCCTCGGTTTCGAGAGATGCGTGATGTACCTGACAGGTATGGGCAATATCAGAGACGTTATCCCATTCCCACGTACAGTCAACAACTGCGAATTGTAATTTTTAGTTCTTTAAAACAGGAGAAATGCTATGGGCGAAATGTTGAATGACCTGATTTTTAGTGTGAATACCATTCTGCCTGTTTTTATTGTTGTTGCGATCGGTTATTTTATGCGGCGGAGAGGAACCGTCGATGAGCATTTCGTCGGTTCTATTTCCAATGTTGTGTTTTATTATGCACTTCCGGCCCGGATGTTCCTGGACGTGGCCGGAAGTGATTTTACTGAGCTGATGAATCCCCGATTTATCCTTGTGACAGTCGGCGGAACCATCGGCGTTTTTCTTTTGGCGTGGCTGGTGATCAGCCATTGTATTCATGACGGCAGGAAGATTGCAGCAGCAGTACACAGTGCATATAGAGGCAATTATATTTATATCGGATTGCCGATCATCGAGAATATTCTTCAGACAGATCATGTGGCCTGTTCTGTGCTTGTGCTGACATTTATCATGCCGGTTTACAATATTCTGGGTGTTCTGATCCTTTCTATATATAGCGGCGATATGTCAGGCATGAAGCCGGGGAAGCTGCTTTTAAATATTTTAAAGAATCCGATGATTCTGGCGGTTATTTTTGGTGTACTCTATGCCATGACCGGGCTTCCGCTGCCTTATGCGGCTGAGAAATCCCTGACTTATCTCGGGGCCATCTCAACACCGATGGCACTGCTGATGATTGGAGCCAGAATGGTGGATAATTCGGTCAGGGGAGAAGGAAAAGCCATCCGTCTGGCGCTATTGTTCAAGTTGATCCTTGGGCCGGTTGTGATGACACTGTTGGCGATTTTCCTGGGTATGCCGACGGAAGAAATCGTGACGGTGTTCGTTCTGTTTGCAGTGCCGACGGCCATGAATGTGTTTATTATGACCAAGAGCATGGGCGGCGACGATGGCCTGGCGGCCAATGCCATACTGGCCTCAGTACCGTGTTCCGTTATTGTTATGACGATTGGTATTTATCTGATGCGGATAACGGGGATTGTATAAATTTGGAAAGGAAGGTATGCACAAATGAATGATTTCATACAGGGCAATCATGAAGAAAAGTTTGTCAAAAAGCCATTGCCTGTGGGAATTTCTGATTATCGTCGGGCATCGACAGAATACTACTATGTGGATAAAACGATGATGATCAAAGAATTTATCGATGAGCGTCCATTGGTATCTCTCTTTACAAGACCAAGACGTTTTGGCAAGACGCTTAATATGGATATGCTGCGTACTTTCTTTGAGAAAACAGAGGAAGATACATCCATTTATTTTAAAGATAAAAAGATTTGGCAGTGCGGTGAGCAGTATCGCAGTTATCAGGGAAAGTATCCGGTTATTTTTCTCACGTTTAAGGATATTAAATTTGGCACCTGGGAAGATACTTTTGAGCAGATTCGTAAACTGATCATGAAGGAAGCCTATAGACATAGGGAGATCCAGACAAGTGAGCGCTGCGATGAGTATGACAAAAAAATGTTTGCACGGCTAGTGTCGGAGCAGGCAGACGAGGCAGAACTTTCGGGAGCTTTGGCAGATCTGTCAGCTGCATTGGACAAACATTACGGTATTGCACCGATGATTATTATTGACGAGTATGATATCCCAATTCAACAGGGATATATGCATGGATTTTACGATGAAGTGATTTTGTTTATGAGAAATCTGTTTTCCGGTGGTCTGAAGGATAACAGGCATTTGTCCTTTGGTTTTATGACGGGGATTCTCAGGGTGGCCAAAGAAAGTATTTTCAGCGGCTTAAATAATCTTTCCATCCGTTCGGTGCTTGATAATAAATACAGTGCCTATTTTGGATTTACACCAGATGAAGTCAGAGAAATGGCTGAGTATTATGGCAAGTCAGACAGGTATGAAGAGATTTGTGATTGGTATGATGGCTATCGTTTTGGCAAAACAGAGATTTTCAACCCATGGTCGGTGATCAATTATTTTAATAATGACTGCGCCGTAAGAGCGTTTTGGCAGGCAACAGGCAGTAATGACATTATAGGTGAGATTATACATGAAG
>OLSI01002487.1_pt1 | contig 9789 bp, 8 predicted proteins | sample 1672661 | NCBI WGS metagenome assembly OLSI01 (sample SAMEA3136711, study PRJEB25190) | human gut metagenome | biome: human gut; feature: human-associated habitat; material: faeces | place: Austria | collected 2013 | reverse complement strand
ACAGCATCTAAGTACCAACCAGCGCTGAAGCATCTGCATTGCAACACTTATCCTGACATCATTATTCGAATAATGCAGAGTTGCCCAAACCGTATTTACCTTATGAAAAACAGAAAAGATAGCCGCAGGGCAGAAAGTCCTTTCAAAAGAAAGCTTAGACACCTACGGCGGGATAGGATATATTTATTTTAGAGTTCGAGGAGTTATGGAATTTTGTTTTGAAGACCAGGCAATTGCAAAATCAATTTTCTGGGGTTAACCATATCCAATCCAAGCTTCATTGCAGGTGCTTCCGGTACGGCTGGTCCTTAGACGCTATTCTTTAGCGTCTTAGTACCACTGCCAGTGCCGGGCAGTGCGAACGTGCCTGCAATGAAGCTTGGATTAGATATGGTTTTCGAGACACATGGATTTTGCAATTGCCGTCTGCAGAAGAGAGGTGTTTTTTTGGTTCCGGAAAGTTACAGATGGGAGTTTATAAAGCAGGAAAGTGCCGGTGTGAAGCAGCTGGCAGCAGAGACCGGGTATCCGGAGGTGTTTGCAGGGTTACTGGCGGCAAGAGGTGTGCATAATAAAGAAGAGGCACAGCGGTTCCTTTATCCTTCAGAAAAGAATATGTACGATCCATTCCTGATGAAGGAAATGGAGGCAGCAGTCTGCCGGATCAGCCAGGCCATGGATGCCCATGAGAAGATAACAATTTATGGAGATTATGATGTGGATGGTATTACAGCCACCAGTATTTTATATTTATACCTGAGTAAAGCCGGTGCAGAGGTAGATTATTATCTGCCGGACCGCATGACTGAGGGATATGGGCTGAATGAAAATGCTGTGCGCATGCTGGCGGAGACGGGAACAAAGCTGATGGTGACAGTGGATACCGGGATTTCTGCTGTCAAAGAGTGTCAGTTGGCAAAATCATTGGCGATGGATGTGGTTATTACGGATCATCATGAATGCCAGGAGAAGCTGCCGGAGACTGTGCTGTTGTGGATGCAAAACAGCCGGGAGAAAGCTATCCCTTCCTTTATCTGGCGGGATGCGGTGTGGCCTATAAATTGGTACAGGGGCTGAAAGCTTACAGAAATGATCAGACGGATATTACAGAATACCTGGAGCTTGCGGCTGTCGGCACAGTGGCAGATATCGTACCATTGTATGATGAAAACCGGATCATTGTCAGTGAAGGATTTAAGCGGATGAAACACCCTGCCAATATGGGACTTGGCAAATTGCTGGAAAGTGCCGGATATGACTTTAAGCGTAAGATAACCAGTGGATTTATCGGTTTCGGGCTTGCCCCAAGGCTGAATGCCGGTGGGCGTATGGGGGATGCCAAAAGAGGCGTTCGTCTGTTTACGACGAGAGATGAAGAGGAGGCAGCAGCAATTGCAGCTGAGCTGGAGGTGGAGAACAGTCATCGCAAGGAAACGGAGCAGATGATTTTAAAACAGGTGACAGACCGGATCGAGGCATCTGATGCAATCAGAAACAGCCGGGTGATGGTGGTAGCCGGCGAAGGATGGCATCATGGGGTCATTGGTATTGTTTCATCCCGGATTAAAGATATGTTTTATCGGCCGAATATTTTGCTGTCTATAGAAAATGGCGTGGCAACAGGTTCTGCCAGAAGTATAGACGGATTCAATCTTTTTGAAGCCCTTTGTACGTGCAGTGATCTGATGATTAAATTCGGAGGGCATGCAGCAGCAGCAGGAATGTCATTGAAGGCAGAAAATGTACCGGAATTGTCCAGACGACTGAATGAATATGCAAAAATGCATATGGACAGCCAGATGCTGACACCTGTCCAGCGGCCGGAATTAAAGCTTCAGCCGTCAGAAGTAACCATAGAACTGATTGAATTGATCCAGAGAATGGAACCCTTTGGTCAGGATATGCCGGAGCCTCTGGCGGAAATTTCCGGACAGCTGGGTGAAGTCAGAAAAATCGGTGCAGACCGGGCGACACTGAGAATGACGGTGATGGACCGGAGACGCAGTCTGAATACAGTGGGATTTCGCCGAAGCATCATGGCGGATTACTATACAGCCGGCATGGAGGTATCAATTGCCGGAAATCTGGATATAAATTATTATATGGACAGACAGTATCCTCAGATGATTCTGAAGGATGTCAGGATTGCTCAGGATGACAACCTGGAAAAACTTCAGCATATTTTTGCATTAAGACATGTGACGGATGATTACAGGCTGTATTGTGATGTCAGGGACAAGCTGGATAAGTCAGTGTGCAGTCAGGTTTTTCGTTTCCTTCAGATTCAGATGAAGAAACAGGGGAATGAGACCGAAGGCAGTTTTATGATGGAAGATATCCCATTTGACAGCATACATTCAGCGGAGGAACATATATTTATGCTGATGCAGGCACTGTATGTCTTTGAAGAACTGGGACTTATGCGGGTTGAAACGGCAGGACCGTATCTTCATTATGAAATGATCCCGGGAAAAACAGCTAAATTGATGGATTCAATGTGGTACAGGATGTATTTTGTCGATTTCGGGGCTTTTCAATAGAATCATTTATTGTTATAATTAAATTTATACGTGACTGCCCAAGGTTCGGGCAGCTGCGATGAATTTGAGAAGACAAATATTCATATAGAAGGAGCAGTGAGTCTTATGAAAAAATTAGAAGAATATGTCAAAAGTATTCCTGATTTCCCGGAGAAGGGAATCATTTTCAGAGATGTTACCAGTGTTTTGCAGGATGCGGAGGGACTTCACTTGGCCATCGACCAGATGCAGGAGAAGTTGGAAGGTGTTGATTTCGATGTTGTTCTCGGACCGGAATCCCGAGGCTTTATTTTTGGTGTACCCATTGCCTACAATATGCATAAGGCTTTTGTGCCGGTCAGAAAGAAAGGCAAGCTGCCGAGAGCAACGATCAGCCAGACATATGATCTTGAGTACGGCACTGCGACTATTGAGATACATAAAGACGCAATTCAGCCTGGACAGAAGGTTGTTATTATCGATGACTTAATTGCCACAGGCGGCACAACAGAAGCCATTATCAAGATGGTGGAAGAACTTGGCGGAGAAGTCGTCAAGATTGTTTTCCTCATGGAGCTGGCAGGACTGAAGGGCCGCGAGAGACTGAGCGGCTATGATATTGATTCAGCGATTATCTACGAAGGTAAATAATGACAGAAGAGGATGACGCAATATGAAGGACGATAAAAAAGAAGTAATGGGCACTGAAGAGCCATTTGAGGAGCAGGAGCTCATTCATACACAGGATTTCGAATCACCGGAGGTGCTGTATCAGCGCCTGATCAATAAAGTGAAGGAATATCATCCTTCAGATGATATCAGTATGATCGAGAAGGCATATAATATTGCCAATAATGCGCACAAGGGGCAGCTGCGTAAGTCCGGAGAACCTTATATTATTCATCCGCTCTGTGTAGCCCTGATCCTGGCGGATCTTGAGCTGGATAAGGAGACCATTGTCGGCGGACTTCTTCATGATGTGGTTGAGGACACGATCATGACGGAGGAGGATATCACGAGAGAATTCAACGCGGAGATCGCACTGATCGTATCCGGTGTAACAAAGCTGGGACAGTTATCCTATTCCAAGGATAAGGTGGAGATTCAGGCAGAGAATCTTCGTAAGATGTTTCTGGCTATGGCGAAGGATATCCGAGTTATCCTGATCAAGCTGGCAGACCGTCTGCACAATATGCGTACACTGAAGTATATGACACCGGCCAAGCAGAAGGAAAAGGCCAGAGAGACCATGGATATTTATGCACCGATCGCCCAGAGACTTGGTATTTCCAAGATCAAGATTGAGCTGGATGATCTGTCATTGAGATACCTGGAACCGGAAGTGTATTATGATCTGGCCAGACAGATCAATCTGAAGCGCAGTGAGCGTCAGGCTTTTGTAGATGCCATTGTGGAAGAAGTCAGTCAGCATATGGCACAGAGCGGTATCAAGGCACAGGTGAATGGCCGTGTTAAGCATTTCTTTAGCATTTACAAGAAGATGGTCAATCAGGACAAGACATTGGATGAGATCTATGATCTGTTTGCGGTGCGTATTATTGTGGATACAGTGAAGGACTGTTATGCGGCCCTTGGTATTATTCATGAGATGTACAAGCCGATTCCGGGTCGTTTTAAAGATTATATTGCAATGCCGAAGCAGAATATGTATCAGTCCCTGCATACAACACTGATCGGTCCGAACGGACAGCCTTTTGAGATCCAGATCCGTACATTTGACATGCACAGAACGGCTGAATACGGTATCGCAGCCCATTGGAAGTACAAGGAAGATCCGAATGCCAAGAATGTAGAGGACAGTGAGGAAGCCAAGCTGACATGGCTGCGTCAGATTCTGGAATGGCAGACAGATATGTCGGACAATAAGGAATTCATGAGCCTTTTGAAGAACGACTTGAATCTGTTTGCAGACAGTGTTTATTGTTTTACACCGGCAGGTGATGTCAAGAATCTGCCGACAGGTTCCACACCGATTGATTTCGCTTACAGTATTCATTCAGCGGTCGGCAATAAGATGGTGGGGGCAAGAGTCAACGGCAAGCTGGTCAATATTGATTATGTGATCAAGAACGGCGACCGTGTTGAGGTCCTGACATCAGCCAATTCCAAGGGACCAAGCCGTGATTGGCTAAATATTGTCAAGAGTACGCAGGCCAAGAATAAGATTAATCAGTGGTTCAAGACGGAATTCAAGGAAGAGAATATTATCCGCGGTAAGGATATGCTGAATCGTTACTGCAAAGCGAAAGAGATCATTCTCAGTAATTTGCTGAAACCGGAATTTATGGAGAAAGTTATCCGCAAGTATGGTTTCAAGGACTGGGATGCAGTCAATGCTGCTGTGGGTCATGGCGGTTTGAAGGAAGGCCAGGTTATCAACAAGCTGCTTGAGGAATACCAGAAGAAGCAGCGAAAAGAGATGACAGATAAGCAGCTTCTGACACAGATGACTGAGATGAAGCAGAAACCGTCTGTAGCCGTACAGCCGCATAAGAAAGGCAGCAAGAGCGGCATTATTGTCAAAGGCATCGATGATGTGGCTGTCCGTTTCTCAAAATGCTGCAATCCTGTACCGGGTGATGAGATCGTTGGCTTTATTACCAGAGGCAGAGGTGTGTCCATTCATCGTACAGACTGCGTCAATATGCTGCATTTATCCGAGATAGAAAGACAGCGCCTGATTGATGCAGAATGGCAGGACAGCACGGCTGACGGCCATGGCGGCCTGTATAAGGCAGAACTCAATGTTTATGTTCATGACGGAGTCGGTGTGCTGATTCAGATCGCACAGGTATTCTCAGAGAGGGATATCAATGTGACAGCCATGTCCAGCCGTTCAGGCAAGAATAATACAGCGACCATCAATATCAGCTTTGATATTGGCGGCAAGTATGCTTTAAATAAGATTATAGACAAACTGCGCAGTCTGGACTGCGTTTATGATATCGCCAGAACAACTGGCTAATGAATAAGGAGCAGAGAAATGGGTCAGATAGAGATTAAATCAATGACACTCGGTATGGTTGCGACGAATTGCTACCTCATTATCAACAAAGAGAACAAAGAGGCACTCCTTGTCGATCCTGCGGATAATGCATTGAGAATCAGCAATGTGATCGAGGAAAACGGCTGTACACTGAAAGCAATTCTTTTAACCCATGGTCATTTTGATCATATTATGGCATTAAATGATTTGAAGAAGAGATACAATGTTCCGGTTTATGCCCATGAAGAAGAAGAGGATGTTCTGAAGCAGTCCTCCTTGAATCTCAGCGGTTCGATCGGACAGATTTATACAACACAGGCCGATGTCTATGTGAAGGACGGAGAGCATCTGAAGCTGGCAGGGCTGGATGTGATCGTTCTGTATACACCGGGCCATACAAAGGGCGGTGTCTGCTATTATTTCCCAGAAGAGAAGGTTTTGATGAGCGGAGATACGCTGTTCCATTGTTCTATCGGACGTACAGATTTTCCGACAGGAAGTATGTCACAGCTTGTTCGCTCTGTGAAAGAGCAGTTGTTTGTACTGCCGGATGATGTGCAGGTATATCCGGGCCATGACAGTGTGACAAGTATTGGATACGAGAAACAGTATAATCCGTTTTTTTAGATGAGAGCGAACAGCGATTGACAGGGCTGCTGCAGGACTGATAGATATCGGTTTTGCAGCAGCCTTATCTCAGTCATTGATTTTGGCTGGGAACAGTAATTTAAATGCAGATGGAATGGGAGGATTTTGATGATTGCATTATCTATGAACCGAACAGATTATGAAAATGATATTCGATCCCTTTTGATGGCATTCTTCTATGGTGAGAAGATTGTATTGAATGGGGAAGAATGGAATGTCTGCCTGGATGTTCGGTATACAGAAAATCATACCGCTTTGGTATTAAAAGATCATAATGGCAGAAGTCTTGAAAAAGAGGGCGACTGTCATTTTGAAGATTATCGTTTGGGAAGAAATGATATCAAGAACCTTGTCTATCGTCTTTTGTCGGAATATACGGGGATGGTGCTGCCATGGGGGACACTGACCGGTATTCGACCAACGAAACTGCCCATGGAGATGTATGAAAGCGGTGCGTCAAGGGCGGATGCCATTCACTATCTGAAGGATACCTATCTTGTTTCTGATGAAAAGGCATCGCTTTGTGCGATTGTAGCGGAGAATGAAGCGAAGGGTTTGAAAGATGTTGATTATGATCATACATTCAGTTTGTATGTGGGGATTCCTTTCTGTCCTTCAATTTGTGCCTACTGTTCTTTTTCATCGTATCCGTTATCTGTCTGGGAAAAGCAGGTGGATAGCTATTTGGATGCATTGTGTAAAGAAATTGAAGCGGCGTCCACTATGATGGGGAACAAAAAGCTGACTTTTTACATGGGCGGCGGCACACCGACATCACTTTCAGCGGCTCAGATGGACCGTCTTCTGACCTGTCTGGAACAATATTTTGATCTGGCGCATGTCAGTGAGAAAACTGTGGAAGCCGGAAGACCGGACAGCATTACGGAGGATAAGCTGAAGGTACTGAGAAAACACCATATTGATCGTATTTCGATTAATCCGCAGACGATGAATCAGGAAACACTGGATCTGATCGGCAGACGCCACACAACAGAAGAAGTGAAGCAGGCCTTTCATATGGCCAGAGAAGCAGGATTTATGAACATCAATATGGACCTGATCGCAGGGCTACCTGGGGAGACAAGTGAACATATGCAGCGGACCATGGATGCGATTGTGGATCTGGCACCGGACAGTGTGACGGTGCATTCCCTGGCTTTGAAGCGCGCGGCTTTCCTGAATCAGAACAGAGAGCAGTTTCCGGTTGCGGGAGCTGATGAGGTGAACAGAATGATCGGTATCAGCCATGAAGGTGCGCTGGCCATAGAGGCAGAACCTTACTATTTGTACCGTCAGAAAAATATTGCGGGCAATCTTGAGAATGTAGGTTATGCCAGAAAAGGCTGCGAGGGCCTTTATAATATTCTGATCATGGAGGAGAAACAGACAATTCTTGCGCTGGGTGCCGGTGCATCATCAAAGTTTGTTTTTCACAATGAGCATGGACATCGTATTGAACGTGTGGAAAATGTCAAGAGTGTCAAAGATTATATTGAGCGTATTGATGAAATGATCGACAGAAAGAAGAATTTTCTTTTAAAATCGGAAAACAGCTTTTAATTCGGCGGCGGATGTGATATAGTGGAAGTTGCCTGATTGATAATTAGTGCCATAGAAAAGTGCACATAGGAGGTAAAAATGGACGTTATTGAATTAAAGAAAATTGCCAATGAAGTCCGCAAGGGGATTGTAACATCGGTACATTCTGCAAAGGCAGGACATCCGGGCGGTTCCTTATCGGCAGCAGACGTATTTACGTATTTGTATTTTGAGGAGATGAATATTGATCCTGCAGATCCTAAGAAAGCAGACAGAGACCGTTTCGTTCTGTCTAAGGGTCATACTGCACCTGGACTTTATTCTGTATTGGCTCAGAGAGGTTATTTCCCTGTAGAAGATCTGAAGACACTGCGTCACATCGGTTCTTATCTTCAGGGTCATCCTGATATGAAGCATATTCCGGGTGTTGATATGTCTTCAGGTTCATTAGGACAGGGAATTTCAGCGGCAGTCGGCATGGCTTTATCAGCTAAGCTCAGCCATGATGACTATCGTGTTTATACATTACTGGGTGATGGTGAGATCCAGGAAGGGCAGGTTTGGGAGGCTTCCATGTTTGCCGGCCACCGCAAGTTGGACAACCTGGTTGTGATCGTTGATAACAATGGCCTTCAGATTGACGGCAATATTGCAGATGTCTGCTCACCATATCCGATTGACAAGAAGTTTGAAGCTTTCAATTTCCATGTGATCGCAGATGTGGATGCCCACGATTTTGAGGCATTAAGAGCTGCTTTCAAGGAAGCAAGAGAGACAAAGGGCATGCCTACAGCCATCATTCTGAAGAGTGTGAAGGGCAAAGGCGTATCTTTCATGGAGAATAAAGCCGGATGGCATGGCAAGGCTCCGAATGACGAAGAGTATGCCATCGCCATGGATGAATTAGAGAAAGCAGGTGAAGCACTGTGTCAGAAGTAAAGAAAATCGCTACAAGAGAAAGCTATGGTCATGCTCTGGTAGAGCTTGGCAAGGAACATGAAGAGGTTGTCGTTCTGGATGCTGACCTTGCTGAAGCAACCAAGACAGGTATTTTTAAGAAGGAATTTCCTGAAAGACATATCGACTGTGGTATTGCTGAGTGCAATATGATGGGTATCGCAGCTGGTCTTGCTGCAACCGGCAAAGTGCCGTTTGCAAGTTCTTTTGCAATGTTTGCAGCAGGCCGTGCTTTTGAACAGATCAGAAACAGTATCGGCTATCCGCATCTGAATGTGAAGATTGGTGCCACCCATGCCGGCATTTCTGTTGGTGAAGATGGTGCCACCCATCAGTGCAACGAGGATATTGCCCTGATGCGTACAATCCCGGGCATGGTTGTGATCAACCCTTCTGATGATATCGAAGCAAGAGCTGCTGTAAAGGCTGCTTATGAGCACCAGGGACCTGTTTATCTGCGTTTCGGCCGTCTGGCAGTACCGGTCATCAATGACCGTCCGGATTATAAGTTTGAGATTGGCAAGGGCGTTGTCTTAAAGGAAGGCACAGACCTGACAATCGTTGCAACAGGCCTTTGTGTCAATGAATCTCTGGCGGCAGCAGCTAAGCTGGAAGAAGAGGGCGTTCATGCACAGGTTATCAATATCCACACCATCAAGCCAATCGATGCTGATTTAATTGCAGAAGCAGCCAAGAAGACAGGCAAGATCGTAACAGTAGAAGAACACTCCGTTATCGGCGGCCTCGGCAGCGCAGGTTGCGATGGATTATGCGAGAGAGAACCTGTGAAAGTACTGAAGATCGGCATGAACGATGTATACGGTGAATCCGGACCGGCAGTCAAACTGCTTGAAAAATACGGTCTGGATGCAGCAGGTATTTATGCTAAGATTAAAGCCTGGTTATAGAAAGAGGCTTCGCGCTAATAGATAAACGAAGTACGGTTTAGAGTACTTATAATGGAATTAGAATGAGTCTACTCACACAAGCACGTTTGCACTGCCATCGTTTGGCAACGGTACGTAAGGCGGCAAAAGACGCCGCCTAAGGACCGGCCAACGATGAAGCACTTGTGTGAGTAGACTCATTTTAATTCCATTTTCAAGTTATTAGACCGTA
>OLSI01002485.1_pt1 | contig 9791 bp, 10 predicted proteins | sample 1672661 | NCBI WGS metagenome assembly OLSI01 (sample SAMEA3136711, study PRJEB25190) | human gut metagenome | biome: human gut; feature: human-associated habitat; material: faeces | place: Austria | collected 2013 | reverse complement strand
GTTCAAAGGGGCTTGGGGGCGCTGCCCTCAACAAGCAAGCGGAGAGGAAAATCACGGAGGGATTTTCTTCTCTGCGGGCCTGTGTGTATTAACACAGGCATTGCTTGCCTCTTTTCTCCGAAAATGAAAAGAACCAGTGAGAGAATCGTTAAATTTCACTCACTGGCTCAATTCGTTTCAAATTTTTTTGACAACTCTGTCAGTTCTTTCACCGTTTCCTGGGTGTGATGCAGCAGGGTGTCACGCATTTCTGGCGGACAGCTGGAATAAAGCATTTTCATCTGATTGACACCTTCATCCTCCAGAGAAACATCTGGATTTATAAGTGTATCTAAAGAGATATGCAGGACCTTGGCCAATGCTCTCAAAATCAAATAAGAAGGATTCATTTTCCCCTTTTCGATATTGGCGATTTGCTTTACAGAAACATGGCTCAAATCAGATAGCTCCTGTTGTGTTAGCTCTTTATTCTTTCGGGCTTCCCGCATTTTCTGCCCTAAAGCAGTTAAATCATCAATCGGCATAATCGTTCACCTCAATAACATTGTATCGTTCTGGTTTATGCAAAGGAATAACCTAATTATGCCTGATGAACGGTAAGATTATGCTGATTTTTGTAGAGTAATAGGTAGGGATAAACTTGTATTCTTCGAGAAGACGAAATATAATATTTTAGGAGGTGCAAAATGGACTACATAACATTAAAAGAGGCAAGCCAAAAATGGAATGTTACACCGCGCCAGATAAATTATTTGTGTACATCTGGGCGCATCCCCGGTGCTGTAAAAATGGCGACGATTTGGCTTATTCCTAAAAATGCAGAGAAGCCAGTAGACAGGCGGAGAAAAGAAAACAAATCTCAGTGAGGTTTCTGTGACATTTGGGTGATACACTGAAAATGAAGGAGTGTGATACCATGCGAATTTTAGTAGTCGAGGATGATCGACTTTTGAATAATACTTTATGCTATAACTTGAATACTGCGGGCTATACGGTTGATTCTGCACTGACAAAATCAGTGGCCAGTAGTTTCTTGACAAAGCAGGACTATGACCTGATTGTGCTGGATGTAAATTTGCCGGACGGGAACGGTTTTGACTTCTGCCGGGAAATAAAAGAGCGTCGCCCTGATACCGTTATTATTTTTCTGACCGCAAATGATATGGAAAGCGATATGCTCAAAGGGTATGAACTGGGCGCAGAGGATTATGTGACAAAACCTTTCCCTATGAGCGTCTTTCAAAAGAAATTAGCGGTAGTGCTGGGTAGGCTGACAAAACAATATGGTGGTGATACTTATGAGGATGGCACACTGACCATCAATTTTTCAGAAATGAGTGCTACTCTATCAGGAAAGCCACTTACATTCACCCCACTGGAATATCGACTTTTGAAAATCCTGATGAAAAATCCGCAGATTGTTTTGACCCGGCAAGTCTTGTTGGAAAAGCTGTGGGACGCAGACGAAAATTTTGTGGATGAACACGCTCTGACTGCGGCGATCAGCCGGGTACGAAACAAAATCGAAACACCTGACCGTCAGTATATCAAAACGGTATATGGTATGGGCTATATGTGGATCGGAGGAGCGCTGAAATGAATGTGCGAAAACTTTCCGTCAACAAAGCCTGTATCTTTTTTGCTGTTCTCCTGCTGGTGGCAATGGGGACGGTTTCAGCAGCTTTGTATGGGCTGACCCAAAATATAACCGCTGTCTGGTATGTATTATTGTTCGGCATTTTTGTGCTGGTTTGCGCTGTTTGTTTTATGGTGCTGGTTCGCCGCAAACTGGCAATGTTCTCCGATGCTTTTTGCAGTTTAATGGATGATATGTTATCCGGGAATATGCAGCCGAAACAGACTGTGGAAGAAGAAAGTCTTTTCTATAAAATTGAATATCGGCTGAACCGTTTATATGAAGTCATGCAGGAAAACAAGAACGGCATTGCACAAGAGCGGGCTGACCTGCAAGAACTGATTTCCGACATCTCCCATCAGGTCAAGACCCCGATTGCGAACTTGAAAATGATTAACAGCACTCTGCTTGAAAATGAAGTCCCTGTGCAAAAACAAAAAGAGTTTCTAACGGCACAGGCCAGCCAGCTTGATAAACTGGATTTTCTCATGCAGGCTATGATTAAAACCTCGCGTCTGGAAACAGGTGTTATTTCTCTGGAAAAGAAAAGCCAGCCGCTTTATGACACGCTTGCCGCCGCATTGGGAGGTATTCTTCTGAACGCCGAGAAAAAACAGATCAATGTTCAAGTGGACTGCCCGGAGAACTTGGTCGTTTCCCATGACAGAAAATGGACAAGCGAAGCACTGTTCAATATTTTGGACAATGCAGTGAAATATACGCCGGAGGGCGGTCAAATCCGTGTTTCGGTTGAAAGTTGGGAAATGTATGTGAAAATCGACATTGCAGATACAGGCATTGGCATTTCAGAACAGCATCAGGGAGCAATTTTCAAGCGTTTCTATCGAGAGGACATCGTACATGATGTAGATGGAATTGGTATTGGTCTATATCTGGCTCGTGAGATCGTAACCTTGCAAGGCGGTTATATCCGGGTAACATCCGAGGTTGGGAGGGGTTCAACTTTTTCCGTCTTTCTGCCTCGACAATAAAATAAGTACGCTAAAAAACAAAATGTCACAGGCCTATGACATTTGAGATTTAATTAAACAGAGGTATTTTGTTTCCCGTGACATTTCTGTGAGGTTTACCTTTTATGATAGAGCCATCAAAAAGAAAGGGTGGTGTTCTATATGAACATATTACAAACGACAGATTTGAAGAAATATTACGGCACCGAACCGAACATTACAAAAGCATTGGATGGCGTGACCCTATCCATTGAGGAAGGTGAATTTGTTGCCATTGTTGGTACTTCCGGCAGCGGTAAGTCTACTTTGCTGAACATGATGGGCGGGTTAGATACGCCAACTTCCGGCAGTATTAAAGTAAAAGGGAAAGAATTATCGAAACTCAAGGATGAACAGCTTACCATCTTCCGCAGACGTAACATCGGGTTTATCTTTCAGAATTACAATCTTGTTCCTGTGCTGAATGTCTATGAAAATATTGTCCTGCCGGTGGAGCTGGATGGTGATACCGTGGACAAGCGGTTTATGGATGAAGTCGTGAAAATGTTGGCTCTCGATGGGAAGCTGAACAGTATGCCTAACAATCTGTCCGGCGGCCAGCAGCAGCGTGTAGCGATTGCCCGCGCCCTTGTTTCCAAACCAGCTATTATACTTGCAGATGAACCGACAGGCAATTTGGATAGCCGGACAAGTAGTGATGTCCTTGGTTTGCTGAAAGTTACAAGTCAGAAGTTCCATCAAACGCTTGTAATGATTACCCATAACAATGAAATTGCCCAGCTTGCCGACCGAATTATCCGTATTGAGGACGGAAAAATCGCACAGTGACAGGGGGTGACATTGATGGATGATATTTTATTTGGGAACAATAATCAGGCAACAATCAATCGTCTTGCCAAAAGAAGCTACCGCGCTAATAAGCAGAGAAATGTTTTCGTTACCATCGCATTATTCTTGACCGCCTTTATGATTACATCTGTATTTAGTTTGGGGTGCAGTTATTTTGAAACCTATCAAATGCAGCAAATTCGTGCGATGGGCACGACTGCGGATGTGGCAATTACAAGCCTCTCAGAAGAACAATATGAAGAATTGAGCCGATCCAGCTTGGTATCCGTAGTTGGTGTCAGTCAGAGATTGGGCAGCATTGATACATCTGGAATGGACGATGCCCTGCTGAGTATTACTTGGATAGACGAAACAGAATGGCAAGAACACCGTGTACCAACAATTTCGGATATACACGGAGATTATCCGCAAGCAAAAAATGAAATTATGCTCCCTACATGGGCTTTGCGTGCAATGGGGATTGATGATCCACAGATAGGGATGAATATTTCCCTTTCCTATCAACTCGGAACAGATTATCAATATATCTCCGATGAATTTGTTTTGTCGGGCTATTACACAGATTATTCGGCTTCACGTGCAGGCAACCGTGGTGCCGCTTATGTTTCGGAGCTTTTTGCAACACAAACAGGGCTTCCCTTTGATAGTGTGTCTACCGCAATGATTTCTTTTTCTGATGACAGTAATGCCCTGCGATCCTGTGAAAAACTAAAACGGAAGATTTCGTTTACAGAAAGTCAGTCCTTTGAAATTGTACCTATTGCTCAGAGCAATTCCACCACCATTGTTCTTCCACTGGCTGCTATTATCGTCTTTATCATTATCAGCGGCTATTTGCTGATTTATAACATTCTGTATATCTCAATTTCAAGAGATACACAATTCTATGGACAGCTTAAAACGATAGGCACGACAAAAAGACAAATCAAGCAGATCGTGCGTTCTCAAATATTCAGAACGGCGGTGATCGGTATTCCCAGCGGCCTGATTGTCGGTGGTATTGTTTCGCTTGGACTTGTTCCGTTTGCCATGAATATGATGTACTCAAGCGATACAGACCTTGGGGAGATAGTGTCCTTTTCCCCCATTATTTTTGCGGGTGCCGCAATCTTCACATTTTTTACTGCAATCATCGGCAGCATGAAACCAGCGAAAATAGCTGCAAGTATTTCTCCTGTTGCGGCTTCACGCTATACGGAGGCAAATACAAGGAGTTACCGAGATCATAAGAGCCATAGAACAAAATTATCTCGGATGGCACGAGATAATATTTTTAGAAACCCTAAAAGCGCTTTCCTTACTTTTGCGTCCTTATTTTTAGGCTTAATATTGTTTTTGGTTTCTGCTGGTCTACTATCAAGCCTAAGTCCCGACAATTTTGTAAATCAATGGGGAGAAAGTGATTTCGCATTGACTTACAGCATTTTCGAAGAAGGAAACCTGCTCTCTGATGAAATGTTGCAGCAAATTGAAACAATGCAGGGAATTGAAAATCTGCGCGTCACTTATTCTGCTTCACCGTGCCCCACTATGGATGTCATTTACGACGAAAATGTATTCGGGAAATATATTGATTCCTTGGATGGCGTATCAGGTCTTGATTTTTCAAATGCGGAAACACGAAAAAACTATACAGATAATTTTTGGAGCGGCGTTTACGGAATAGATTCCAGATATATCGAAGAACTTAATAAAACGCTTGATAAGCCTATTGACTTAACCGCCTTTGAAAAGGGAGAGTTGGTGGTTTTGTCCGCTATGACGGATGATGAGGGAAAACTATTGATTCAGCCAGGGCAAGCAATCACCGTTGTCGGTGAGTCCGGGGAACAGGTCTTTACAGTGGCAACTGGCTTTCTGGACGCTGATTTTCAGAGTGGTCGAGGAAATGAGAGAGGTACTGCCCCTGATTTGTATATCAGTGAGCAGGCATTAGAGAAGTTGTCTGGAGAAACCAAAATCTTTCGGATTGCTTTTGATACGATTGATAGCAGTTATGACAAAGGGATTATGGAGCAGCTTCAATCCATTACTGCTTCGTCACCGGGCATTACGATTCTGTCACGATATGAAAAGCAGCAAGAAATGGCCGGATATTTGCTGACCTCAAGGATTATAGCCGCAGGGTTGTCCGCTGTATTTTTGCTGATAGGAATTATGAATTTCATTAACACAATGGTTGTTAGTGTAAATACTCGGAAACATGAATTTGCAACACTTGAAAGTATAGGAATGACGAAAAAGCAAATTAGAAATGTATTGCTTTGGGAAGGCGGGTATTATTGGAGTATTTCTTTCCTACTGCTTGCCACACTGGGAACAGCGATATATATTCCAATATACTCAGCCTTTAGAAGAATGGTTCCTTATGCAGCTTTTCACTATCCTGTAATTTCTCTGTTGGTTGTCGCAGCTATTGTTTTGCTGGTCTGCTTGGCAACCCCCGTCATAACTTTCATGCAAAATGTTAAGCAAAGCGTTGTAGAGAGACTGCGGCAGAATTAAATATTTGCGATGAAAACCGGGAGATTATTCTCCCGGTTTTTCAAATCTCACAGGTTCGTGAGATTTCAGCCCATTATTCTGTCGAAACAGCGTGTGTCAGTGACATTTCTGTGAGGATTGCTTGTTAAGATAAGCGCAAAAGGAACAAGCTGCCGCACGACGGCAAAAGAAAAAAAGCCGTCGTACAGCAGCCTATCAACACGCCCATTTGAAACGGCGGCTTTGATTTTCAGAGCCGCCGTTTCTTTGCGATTGCACAAACCAATGACGACTTGCAGGGACACGGTAGCCGATTGGAGGTTAATTTACCGTGTCCCGTTTGCTTTTTCAAAGCTCACATGATCTACATCAGTTAAAAAAAGCATTGCTCCTCCTCCGGGCAAGTATAATATTGTATCGGCATTATCGTTCTATGTAATTCGGTATAATAGTGGTTGTTTTTGGCGCGCCAGTTTTCCATCGCGGAAATCTGGCGTTTTCTGTTGCCATTTTTTCGGAGACGATCCGGTTGTTTGCCGGTGCCGTTCCCCGCCTCCATTCGATTCACCCGTCAATCACCCGTGAATCGAAATGGAGGTACATAATGAAGAAAATTAACCTTCGGGAACTTTATCCTGATGTTTATACAACAGACTTTTTTGTAGATGTGACAGAGGAAGTAATGGAGACTATTCGGGCAGCTGAACGTGCGGAGGCTGCGTATGAGCGAAAGATGTATCGTTATAAAGCACAGTATTCTCTGGATTGCGAGAATGGCATTGAAAATGCGGTGCTGTTGAAGCCGCAAACACCGGAGATGGTTCTGGAGGAAAAACAGTTCCAGGAGCAGGTCTACTTTCTTTTCTTTGACTGGATCAATGCGATAGCCTGTGGTTTTACGAACCATCCAAGGTTTTCTTCTTTTTCCAGATAGTTTTACTACACTTCCGTAGCCGTTCGGTAATTTCATATTCTAAAAATCCTCCTTAAAAATTAGGACTCTTTCTTACCGTACCGCTCGTTCATAATTTTTTGAAATCTTTGGATTCGTTCTTCGTTTGAGATTTCTTCTGTTTCTTTTTCGGTCAGTTTTGCATTTGCGTAATAAGCAAGTGTTTTATCCTGCCACTTCTGATAAGATTCAAGACTTGTCTGATAGTCCTTGACTTCATTTCTTTTATCCTTAAATTCTTCCAAGAATAGACAGAGATCCTGATTTAACTCCGTAGAAACATCTTTGCCATTAAAAGTAATAGCACATTCCCAGCCATCATAATGTGGTGGGCGTTTGACTTCGATATTGAAGCCAAGTTCCTTTATCTTATCTAACTGAAATAAGAAATTCATAATATCAGAAAGATTTTCTAAAGGTTTTCTCTCGGCATCATACCCTATAAGATATGTGGATTCGCAGCCTAAAACTTTTGCGATTTCATTGAGCATAGCAATGGAAACTTCGATTTCTCCGCTTTCATATTTTTGGATTGTGCGAAGCGATTTCCCTAACAAATTTGCAAGCTCTGTTTGGTTGATACCTTTTTCTTTTCGAGCAGTACGGATTCTAAGTCCGATTTGATTGTTATATAACTTCTCATTACTCATCATTATTCACCTCACGCTTATCATATCATAGAAAAATACGAATTACAAGTGCATATTAAAAAAGAAATGAGAAATAAAATGAAGATAAACGTATTTAAAATGCAGATTTTGATGGGAGAAAGAGGATTAACAATTAAGAAATTGGCTGAGTTAAGTGGAGTGTCAAGGCAGACGATTTCCTGCATTATATCAGGAAAGGGCTGTACACCGCAGGTGGCATATAAAATTGCCATAGCTTTAGAACAGGAACTCAGTCAGATTGTAAAGGAGGATGTGGAAAATGGATAAAAGATTATATGTAGAATTGCCGCCATTTACGGGCAGGAATGTGCCAATTACAGAAATTGCAAAAGCAATCGGAAAAGATGCTCATTACGTTCGTATTGGAATACAGCAGGGAATTTTGAAATTTGGAGTGGCAATGAAGATGGGCGATTCCAATGAATTCAGTTATTACTGTTCTGATCGTAAAGTATGGGAGGAAACTGGATATTTCAATGGAGAGGCAAAAAAGCAGGGAAAAGAAAAAGCCCTTGCGTAACACAAGGACAATTTCTCAGAGCTTTTGATAACTCTATCTCGCAAATTCAGTATATCAAAGGCTCTGAGAGAATACAACGAGAATTTAGAAGGAGTCGAATTGAATATTTTTCAAGTAGTAAAAGAAAATGTTACGGCAAAGCAGGCTGCCGAGCAGTATGGATTAAAAGTAAATAAAAATGGAATGGTTTGTTGTCCTTTTCATAATGACAGGCATCCCAGCATGAAAATAGATAAAGGTTTTTGTTGTTTTGCTTGTGGTGCGAAAGGAGATGTGATCACATTTGTGGCAGATTTCTTTCATCTTGCACCATTGGAAGCAGCAAAGAAACTGGCAGAAGATTTTCAGATACCTATTTTTACAGATAACCTAAAGAAAAGGAATGCCAGTAAGAAAAAAGAAAAACAGAAAAGAACATTGTACCAGACCGAAAAGAAATTTGAAGAATGGGAACGGGAAAGTATCCGCATTTTATCAGATTATCTTCATCTGCTGGAAGAATGGAAAATAAGATATGCACCAAAAACACTAGAGGAAGAATGGAAAGCAGAATTTATAAAAGCCTGTCAGCAGACAGAAAAGATAAATTACTATCTGGATTTACTGGTGTTTGGAGAGTTACAGGACAGAATTGAATTTTTGCTAGATAGTGGGAAGGATGTGAAAAGAATTGAAGAACGAATGGAAGAATATAGACGAAACAACAAGGAACAGACTGGAAAAAGCATTGGATCAGAGGGAAATGAACTCTAAGCCGTACTCTCAGGAATGGTTTGAGGATGGGCAGATTGATGAGGTAGCATTTTGTGAAAATTTCCTACAAAGAAAGCCCTTGAAATGTATCAACGGTATCTTTTTCAGCTATGATGGAATGCTGCCGGACAGCGAAGTGGAAAAAGAAATTTACAGAATGGTAAAACCGGTTCTTACGAAAGGGATTTTCAAGAAAGTGAAACAGCTTTTGGAGGTTCTTAAACTGGAAGCCTATTCAGAAGAACTTCCGGTGCAGATGGATCGCATCCATGTGAATAACGGGACTTATTTTTTGAATGGAGATTTCACAGAGAAGAAAGAGTTTTGCCTGAATCGCTTGCCTGTAAATTATGAAATGAAAGAAGCAAAGCCGGAACGGTGGCTGAAATTTCTTTCAGAACTGTTGGAGGAAGATGATATCCCCAACCTTACCTTGCCGGAGGAAAAAGAACCGAGCTTTGTTGGAGTATGGGGACAAAGACATTTGCAATATTTGAAAGAATACCGCAGAACGTTATATCTGGATCTGCTGATGAGCGGCAGACTGAACCGTTATCTGGCAGATATAGAGGAACAGGCACAGGAACGATTTGAGAGGATTGTGGAGCAGATGAAACAGGCACAGGGAATCACGGAGCAGTTAAAGGCAGATAATGCCTGGGAGTGGGTAGGCAGGATGAATAATATACAGGCATGTGCGAGGGAGCTTGTGGATAAAGAGATAATTTACCAGTAAAATAACATGATGGGGAGCAAGTCAGGAAATGGCTTGCTCTCTACTTTACAATAATACTGTTTGATGTATAATTAAGAACAACAGGATAAGTTGAATAGAGATGAGCAAAACACATTGATCCAAAAGTAGAACTTGGCAGTTAGCTCCCATAAAGTTTGAGGTTGCGATTTTATGGCATAGCAAAGCTAACGTAAGTCCAAAACTTACGAAATCATAAGA
>OLSI01002484.1_pt1 | contig 9792 bp, 8 predicted proteins | sample 1672661 | NCBI WGS metagenome assembly OLSI01 (sample SAMEA3136711, study PRJEB25190) | human gut metagenome | biome: human gut; feature: human-associated habitat; material: faeces | place: Austria | collected 2013 | reverse complement strand
CTTGGATCCGGTAAATTTTCACTGGATCTTGTAAAAGCATGTATTGAAAAAGCAGATGCGCAGATTATTACACTGGCGCTTCGCCGCGCAAATGAAGGCGGACTGGCAAATATTCTGGATTATATTCCGGACAATGTAACATTACTTCCGAATACATCCGGAGCAAGAAATGCAGAAGAAGCTGTCAGAATCGCAAGATTATCAAGAGAAGTTGGATGCGGGGATTTTGTAAAAATCGAAGTTGTCCGCGACTCCAAATATTTATTGCCGGATAATTACGAAACAATAAAAGCAACGGAAATTCTTGCAAAAGAAGGATTTGTAGTTATGCCATATATGTATCCGGATCTGAATGCGGCAAGAGATCTGGTGAATGCAGGGGCTGCCTGTGTAATGCCACTTGGGGCACCGATTGGTTCTAACAAAGGACTTTGTACAAAAGACTTCATCCAGATTTTGATTGATGAGATTGATCTGCCGATTATTGTAGATGCAGGAATCGGACGTCCATCTCAGGCATGCGAGGCAATGGAAATGGGAGCGGCAGCTGTTATGGCGAATACAGCAATCGCAACAGCAGGAAATGTCGAGGAGATGGCTGAGGCATTCAAGAAAGCAATTGAAGCAGGAAGAAGTGCTTATCTTTCAGGTCTTGGACGTGTCCTTCACAGAGGCGCCTCTGCATCTGATCCTCTGACAGGATTTTTACATGACTAAGGGGGCGCTTGAAATGGGAAATGAAGAATACATCATTCAGTGGGATGATATGACTCCTGAAGCAAAGGCAAAAAAAGAACGATTGGAGCAGGATCCTTCTTTCAGAACAGACCATATGGCTTATATGGAAGGCATGGATCAGATTTCAACAGATATCAGGGATAAGGTCATGAGCCAGGTGGAGAGCTATGATGAGAAAGTGTATACAGCTGCGGATGTGCAGGCTGCACTGGCTCATGATGTCTGTTCCATCGAGGATTTCAAGGCACTGCTTTCACCGGCGGCACAGCCATTTCTGGAACAGATGGCAGAAAAAGCTGCTGTGGAGCGCCGCAACCATTTCGGAAACAGTGTGTATCTTTTCACACCGCTTTATATTGCCAATTACTGTGAAAATTATTGCGTTTACTGTGGTTTTAACTGTTATAACCATATTCACCGCAAGAAATTGAACATGCAGGAAATCGAGCATGAAATGAAAGTCATTGCAGATTCCGGTATTGAGGAAATCCTGATGCTGACAGGCGAGAGCAGACATATGAGTGATGTGAAATACATCGGTGAGGCCTGCAAACTGGCCAGCAAGTATTTCAGAAATGTAGGTCTTGAGATTTATCCGGTCAATGTGGATGAATATAAGTACCTTCATGAATGCGGTGCGGATTATATCACTGTTTTCCAGGAAACCTATAACTCGGACAAATACGAAACGCTGCATCTGATGGGCCATAAGCGTGTATGGCCGTATCGTTTTGAAGCTCAGGAAAGAGCTTTAATGGGCGGTATGCGCGGTGTCGGATTCTCAGCTTTACTGGGGCTGGATGATTTCAGAAAGGATGCCCTGGCAACAGCGCTGCATGTATATTATCTGCAGCGAAAATATCCGCATGCTGAGATGTCTTTGTCCTGCCCGAGACTGCGTCCGATCATTAATAATGACAAGATCAATCCGAAGGATGTCCATGAGACACAGTTGTGTCAGATTCTCTGTGCGTATCGTATTTTCCTGCCATATGCGGGTATTACAGTCTCTTCAAGAGAGGTGGCAAGATTCCGTGATCACATCATCCGCTTTGCGGCAACCAAGATTTCAGCAGGTGTCAGCACCGGTATCGGTGACCATGAGGAAAAATATACCGGCAAGGAGAATGAAGCTGAGAGCGGTGATGAGCAGTTTGAAATTGCGGATAACCGCAGCCTTCAGGAAATCTATGATGCCATCAAGAATCAAGGGCTTCAGCCTGTGCTGAATGAATACATCTATGTCTAGCCGCAGTTATGCCCATATGATGGCAGTAACAAATCGCCATCTATGTGACAGAGATTTTCTGGAACAGATAGAATTTCTGGCATCCACAGATATCGATGCCATCATTCTTCGAGAAAAAGATATGACACCAGATGAATATGAGCATCTGGCAAAGGATGTGCTGATGATATGTCATGAGCATCATAAGAAATGTATTCTGCATTCATTTGCGGAAGTGGCTGCAAAGCTGAATTGTGAGAATATCCACCTGCCGCTGCCTGTTTTGATGGAGCTGTCGGAAAAAGATGCGTTAGAGGGCTTTAAGCATATCGGTACATCTGTACACTCTGTGGAAGATGCTTTGGCAGCTGAAAAGGCAGGAGCTACCTGTCTGACAGCCGGGCACATTTTTGATACTGACTGCAAAAAAGGATTGCCGGGAAGAGGACTGACATTTCTCGAAAATGTCTGTCACAGGACGAAGCTTCCGGTTTATGCCATCGGCGGCATTACACCGGAAAATCTGGAAGTGGTGAGACATGCAGGGGCTGTTGGCGGATGTATGATGTCATTGTCTATGAAGATCAGAGAATAGAAGTTAGTTGTATCGTACCATTGATTATCTGGGTGTCATATGGCTAAAAAACAAGGCTGCCGTTTTCATGATAAAATACATGAAGCGGCAGCTTTCTTTCTGCCCTTATATTGTTATTTGTTCGGTGAAATGGTAAAATCAGAATAAGATTGAAGTATAAAAGTCGGTGAATTTAAGCAGATCATCCGGGGGGGAAAGGAGGCAGCAGTCATGCAGAAAAAAACATATATCGCCATTGATCTGAAATCTTTTTATGCATCTGTGGAGTGCGTTGAGCGTGGCAAGGATCCAATGACAACATGCCTGGTGGTGGCTGATCCCAGCCGAACAGAGAAGACAATCTGTCTGGCAGTGTCTCCGGCACTGAAAGCTTACGGTATTTCGGGAAGAGCGCGATTGTTTGAGGTGGTACAGAGAGTCAGAGAAGTGAATGCCGCCCGTCGCAGACAGGCTTCGGGGCATGAACTGACAGGCAGCAGCAGTGATGCCAATGTACTCAAATATTCTTCCAACATGGCACTGGATTATATTATTGCGCCGCCTCAGATGGCCCACTATATGGAAGTCTCCACGCAGATTTATCAGGTGTATCTGAAATATTTTGCGCCGGAGGATATGCATGTCTATTCAATAGATGAGGTGATGATCGATGCCACGCAGTATCTGGCGCTTTATCAGATGACGGCCAGAGAACTGGCCATGAAAGTCATTCTTGATGTTCTGGTGACAACAGGAATCACGGCTACCGCGGGAATCGGTACGAATCTTTATCTGTGTAAGGTGGCCATGGATATTGGGGCTAAGCATACAAAGGCGGATGTTAATGGCGTGCGGATTGCGGAACTGAATGAGCGGAGTTATCGGGAGATGCTCTGGAACCACCGTCCTTTGACGGATTTCTGGCGCGTGGGACGGGGCTATGCCAAAAAGCTGGAGGAAGTGGGCATTTATACCATGGGAGATATTGCCAGATGTTCCATGGGCGGACCGGATGATTATTACAATGAAGATTTGCTGTATCGTCTTTTTGGTGTGAATGCGGAACTTTTGATTGATCACGCCTGGGGATGGGAACCTTGTACCATGGCGGCGATCAAGGCCTATAAACCGAGAAGCAGTAGCCTTGGTTCCGGTCAGGTGCTGCAGTGTCCATATGTATTTGACCAGGCACGGTTGGTGGTCCGGGAGATGACAGATATGCTTGTCCTTGATCTGGTAGAGAAGCGATTGATGACGGACCAGCTTGTACTGACCGTGGGATATGATATTGATAATCTGACCAATCCTGAAATTGCAAGAGCATACAGAGGTGCGGTGACAACCGATCGTTATGGCAGAAAAATGCCGAAACATGCCCACGGGACGGTCAACTTAAAAGGAGCCTCTTCTTCTTCAAAAGTGATCCTGGAGGCGGTGATGGATCTTTTTGACCGGATTGTTAATCCGAAGCTGCTTGTCCGGAGGATTTATGTCACAGCGAATCATGTGGCGGATGAAAAGACAGTTTCCATGAAAACGGAATTTGAGCAGATGAATCTGTTCGTGGATTATGCGGCACGTGAAGCTGAACAAAAGGCAGAATCGGAACGGCTGGCCAGAGAACGCAAATTGCAGGAGGCATCATTGGCCATCAAGAAGAAATTTGGCAAAAATGCTATTTTAAAAGGCATGAATCTGGAAGAAGGGGCAACAGCCAGACAGAGAAACAGTCAGATTGGAGGCCATAAGGCGTGATGGATGCAGAAATGAAAGGATATCGAACAGGCATCAATGACGGAAAAGAGCGAAGCAGCGGGCCGGATTGGCTGCGGTATGCAGATATCATTGATAAACAGCATCATGTTTCCAAGAAGCACCCGCCCATGTCCATGGAAGACCGGGCGGCGCAGTTTTCACCTTTTGCGGCGTTGACGGGTTATGAAGCAGCGGTGAAGGAAACCGCCAGACTGACGGATGACAGGGAGGAATTGGACGAGGATGAAAAAACACGGCTGAATGCACAGCTGCAGAAGATTTCGGCGCGCCTACAGGAACAGCCTGAGGTGATGGTGACGTATTTTGCTCCGGATGAAAGAAAAACAGGCGGTGCAAGGCAGACTTACAGAGGAAGACTAAGGAAAATTGACAGGAACAGAAAAATGTTGATAATGGTCGATCAAACAGAGCTGCCAATAGAAAATCTGCTGAATATAGAGTGCGAATGAGCAGGTGTCGGTGTTTACTATAGGCATGAACGGAGAATGATGGAATCCGGGGCATCGTTTGAACAGCTATACTTCCTGGGTTTGCACAATCTGTCCATCAGGAGAAATGATAACAATCTTTAATGGAATATTTTTGCCGCTGGCCTGGATAGCTTTCTGAACAGCCATAGCCATGCCGCCGCAGCAAGGAACTGTCATGCGGGTCAGGGTAATACGCTTGATATCATTATAGGTGAAAATTTGTGTCAGCTTCTCACTGTAGTCTACGGCATCAAGTTTTGGACAGCCTACAAGGGTGATATGGTCTTTGATGAATGCCTGATGGAAATTGCCGTAAGCGTAAGCAGTACAATCTGCGGCAATGAGCAGATCACAGCCGTTGAAATAAGGCGCATTCGGTGCGACAAGTTTAATCTGAACCGGCCACTGGGAAAGCTGACTTTCAGGAACAGCAGGTGCAGAAGTGGAAGATACGGTATCTGCCTGCGGCTTCTCAGTGTGTTCATGACCGAAGAATGCAGCAGCAGAACCCGGACATCCGCCTGCAGCAGCATGTTTCCTGGCAGCAAGATGCTTTTGAACGGCTTCATGGTCATAAGCTGCGGCTTCTCGTTCTTCAAAATGAATAGCATCTGCAGGACAGGCTGGGAGACAATCACCCAGGCCGTCACAGTAGTCTTCGCGGAGAAGCACTGCTTTGCCGTCTCTCAGGCCAATGGCACCTTCGTGACAGGCGTTGACGCAAAGGGCACAGCCGGTACATTTTTCTGTATCAATGGTAATAATTCTGCGAATCATAAAAAACCTCCTTAAAAAACCTAATTGACTAGGATGAATTTATTGTAATTCGCTTTGAAGAAAAAGTCTGTTGGTTTTACAACAAAAATGTTTGTTCTTGATGATATTTGTTTTTTGTGGTACACTACAAGGAGTTAGTATGTCCAGGAGGAATGAAGATGAGCAAAGTTATTTTGACCGGTGACAGACCGACAGGACGTCTGCATGTGGGCCATTATGTAGGTTCACTGAAGCGTCGTGTGGAGCTGCAGAATTCCGGAGAATATGATAAAGTTTTTATTATGATCGCAGATGCACAGGCTTTGACGGATAATGCAGATAATCCGGAGAAGGTCCGCCAGAATGTGATCGAGGTGGCACTGGATTATATGGCCTGCGGTCTGGATCCGGCTAAATCCACGCTGTTTATTCAGTCACAGATTGCTGAATTATGTGAGTTATCTTTTTACTATATGAATCTTGTCACTGTTTCGAGGCTCCAGAGAAACCCTACGGTGAAGTCAGAGATTCAGATGCGTAATTTTGAGACAAGTATTCCGGTTGGGTTTTTTACGTATCCGATCAGTCAGGCTGCGGATATCACGGCATTTAAGGCCACAACAGTTCCTGTTGGTGAAGACCAGAGCCCGATGATCGAGCAGACCAGAGAGATTGTACACAAGTTCAATTCTGTTTATGGAGAGACACTGGTGGAACCGAAGATTTTATTGCCGGACAATGAAGCTTGCCTTCGACTGCCGGGTATTGACGGTAAGGCGAAGATGAGCAAGTCTCTGGGCAATTGTATTTATCTTGCAGAAGATCCGAAGGATATCAAGAAGAAGGTTATGAGCATGTTCACAGACCCGAACCATATCCGTATTGAGGATCCGGGTTCACTGGAAGGCAATACAGTCTTTACTTATCTGGATGCGTTCTGCAATGACCAGCATTTTGAAGAATATCTGCCGGATTACAAGAATCTGGATGAACTGAAGGAACATTATCAGCGCGGCGGTCTCGGCGATGTGAAGGTGAAGAAGTTCCTGAACAACGTGCTTCAGGAAGAACTGGAACCGATCAGAAAGCGTCGTGAGGAACTTCAGAAGGATATTCCGTATGTCTATGAAGTGCTGAAGAAAGGCAGTGAAGTTGCCAGAGAAACAGCTGCTCAGACGTTGCATGAAGTCAGAGATGCCATGAAGATCAACTACTTTGATGACATGGAGCTGATCCGTTCACAGGCGAAGAAATACGAATAACAGAGAACAACACGCTGATCAGAGAAAGCGTGCGCCCTCGTAAAACAACAAAACGGCTCCCCGGGGCGTTTTTCAGTGCAGGTGCTGAAGAACGCCTTGGGGAGCCTGTTATATACTTACAGGGCCACACCTACTTAGAGAAAATCGGACACCGGCAGTTATCTGCTGTCGTACCTTCACTGGAAGCTGATGCCGGTGTGCAGGCCGGGATGCGCCCAATAGATGTGTTGTCGCAGCGCCGGTTTCGCAGCTCCGGCAATGGATTTTCTTTGATTTCAAAGCGATAGTCACAGCCTTTTCTGCGTATGCGGGCGTCGATGGTGACATGGCTGGCGACTTCACATAACGGGTCGTTCATGACGTGCTGGTAGAAGAAGAACGGATCATTTTCAGAGAGACGTCCGAGAGGAACAACGTCTTCCTCTTTTTGCGTATTGCCGGTTGTTGTAGCAATGATATGACGGATATAATCGATATTTGGACCGAGAACAAGGATATCCGGGAAGTCGCCGCAGCCGCCGATGACCTGCTGCCAGCTCTTGTTTTCATATTTCTCAAGCAATTCTTTGGCTTTGTGCAGATGAGAGATTTCCTGCATGAGGCATTCTTCCCATATCTTTCGGATGTACAGATCGCACTCCGTCATCATACAGGAATAATACAGGTAACATTCGGTATATTCATGCATCAGTAGATCTTCCAGCCATGTGGCGGATGGGTCTTTTAAGCTTTCGTACTGGGAAACATGCTCTTCCTCGATCATGCCGATTTCCTGATACAGTCGTCTTCCAAGGTCGGAACGGGAATAAAACGGTGCAATATTCATATAATAATTCATCGTCTGCTGCTCGGCAGCAGTGATGATATTAATACCGAGTTTTGTTTTCAGGGAAGCTGTCTGGTTGTCAATGGAACGGAAAATGCTGTCTGTCGGATAGCGGTGGTGGGCGATGGTCGGTCGGGCCGGTGTCATCTCGGTATAGCGACCTACCAGTTTTTCAGGGCAGGTACTATATTCATAATCCAACAGGTTGGCATAGCGGTACAAATGGTCAAAATCTTCCAGCAGGGCAAAATCCAGGGCTGTTTTGACATTGCAGTCATTTTCACGTCTGGCCAGAAAGGCAGTCAGATCAACAGCCAGCTGTTCATAGGTAATGGTATGCTCAAGAACGGTTTCGTTTTTAGGCTTCAGACAACTGATCCGTTTTTGCTGCATCTGCTCTATGCGGCGGATCATAGCCAGTTCGCGCCGAAGATCATTATCCTGACAGTGACGGCTGAATTGATGGCCGAACCACTGGGCTTCGAATTCGGTGCCGTTCATGAGGACAATGCGGACCTTGGTGTAAGGATGGACGGTGCCGAGATGATAGGGTTTCGGATAAAGTTTATCCCAGTCCATAAAAAGCTGGTCTAAAGGCATCGGTTTTTCTTCAAAAGGATTAAAACGCATGATAAAAAACTCCGAAAGTCTTTGATTTATTCTATGACTTTTGGAGCAAAGGGTGTCATCATAGAATCAAGCTTTTTCTTGACTTTGCGCACGTTTTGAATTATAATTTCATATAATTCAACTAGGAAATGCTGAATATTATGAGGCTGACCAAGCTTGAACTTAAGCAGGATACGGGTCAGTATATGGATTTTAGAGAGATAGGAGATGACGGGGATGATCAGAGAGACAATTCAGAATGTGGTGGCGAATATTACAGAGACTTGCATGAACGAGGATGTGTATGTGACAGATGAGGAGAGTATTCATCTGCCGAGTCGTGGGGCGATTATTGGTATTATCAAGGATTTAAGACGTGTTGTTTTCCCTGGGTATTTCGGGGATGAGAATATATCCAGCACCATGCCGGGTTATTTCCTTGGCAATATGCTGACGCATGTTTATGAGGAATTGAAAGCGCAGATTGAGATTGCGTTTTTGTATGATGATAAGGGAAAAAGCAGCAGTGCAGATGTGACGGAGAAGGCAAGAGAGATCTGCGAACGTTTTATCAGCCGTCTGCCGTATATCCAGAAGATGCTGCTGATGGATGTACAGGCTGGTTTTGACGGGGATCCTGCTGCAAAGAGCAAAGAGGATATTATTTTCTCTTATCCGGGATTATTTGCTATCTATGTTTACAGAATTGCCCATGAACTGTATGTTCAGAATGTACCTTTTATACCGCGTATTATGACAGAATATGCCCATGGCAAGACTGGGATCGATATCAACTCCGGTGCCACTATCGGGCGTTATTTCTTTATCGACCACGGTACAGGTATTGTTATAGGTGAAACTACCGAAATCGGCGATAATGTAAAAATATATCAAGGTGTTACTTTAGGCGCACTTTCGACAAGAAAAGGTCAGCAGTTAAAGGGCGTTAAACGTCATCCGACTATCAGTGACAACGTTACGATATATTCGGGCACGACTATTCTCGGCGGTGAAACGGTTGTCGGTAAGGGTACGACTATCGGCGGTAATGCGTTTATCGTTAATTCCGTTTCGGAGGGTATGAAAGTCAGCGTGAAAAATCCCGAACTTGAGTACAGTGTCGGAAATGCGTCTATGAAGGACGGTTATTGGGATTGGTGTATATAAAAAATTTGCGAGCCTGTCGACAGCTCCGAAAATCACATCGGAAGATGTGATTTTTGAGTATTTTTTGGAGAAAGCAAATAAATATGAATATTATCAGAAAATTTTTATTTCACAAAAGAATAAATACGGCAAGACGTATTTCGTTTGGATTTGCGTTGATTATCCTTGTCGGAGCATTACTTTTAATGTTGCCGATTTCGTCAAAAGAAAGAGTTGTGACGCCGTTTTTGTCGGCACTGTTTACAACAACGTCCGCAACTTGCGTAACAGGACTTACGCTTATAAATGTCGGTGCATATTTCAGCTTGTTCGGACAAGCGGTGATACTGTTTTTAATTCAGCTCGGCGGTTTGGGATTTATGACGATACTTTGTATTGTGTTTATA
>OLSI01002459.1_pt1 | contig 9891 bp, 10 predicted proteins | sample 1672661 | NCBI WGS metagenome assembly OLSI01 (sample SAMEA3136711, study PRJEB25190) | human gut metagenome | biome: human gut; feature: human-associated habitat; material: faeces | place: Austria | collected 2013 | reverse complement strand
GGAGGAGATGGTTATTGCGGCCGTCAGGTATAGAGTGCCCGTATAAGAATCAGTCGGGATGTGCTGGCAGAGAACCACCTGCCGGCTCTGCCGATATCCCCGGCCGGCGCAGCTAATCCTTTTATACAGAGCCTGACCACCTGCCGGCAGGGATTAACCCGGAACGGGCAGTCCCAAGGACTGTCCCGCCAGTATCCTTCTGATAGAACATCATTCGCCAGTATCCTTCCGCGTATCTTGCCGGTTCATCCGGGCTGTTCTGCCTGTCAGCATCCTGTCAGCGCCTGCCGGTCACTCTGCCAGGCAGAAGCCCTTGATGGTGACGATGATAATGCTAATTCTGGAAGCAACTATTCAACCAACATCTAAGAAGCATCCAAACTTTAAGAGACTGCTTAAAGAAGGAGAGTCTACAGTACGACATACCGACGCCGAAGGTAAAGTATTCTTTGATAACCTTGACCAGGGAACATATCAAGTTACTGAAATCAAGACAAAAGACGGAAATGCGTTGCTAAAAGAACCAATTGTATTTACATTGCCGTTTACAATGACAATGCAGGAAGCACAGGAATATCAAAATGTAGACTTCTCTTCTGCAAAAGAGGACGTAGGATACACAAACAAATGGTATTTCTATGATTGTCTGTATGAAGTAACCAATAACGCGACATTTAAAATGCCAATGACTGGTGACGATGGTAAGTGGAAATATGGCTTTATCGGATTCGGTATGGTTGCAGCTTTAGGTTGCGCATATGTAATATTGAATTCAAAGAATTATAAGCAACGTAAACATAGAAAAATTAGAAAATAAAAGCAACAAAAAAAAAGAGAGCGCTCAAAAGCGTTCTCTTTTTTTTGTTGCTATAGCATTTAGCTGTTTGGAATCCAAATTGCCTGGATTTCCTGGTTATTATTTAAAGTTGTTCCAGATATGGAAATTGAATAATGACGCCATTTAGATGATAGCGTATATCCGTTTCTCTTTGGCAACGGAATATCTTTATTAAAGTTTATAGCCATATCACAAGGAAACTCTATCTTTTTAATTGTACTTCCATCTTCAAAAGTTCCTCCGTTTGCATCAACTGTAAGCGTTCTTTTTTCATCGGGTCCCTCTGAAAATTCCATTGTCCAAGTGTATAAATCATTTCCAATCTTATAGACACCAACCCCAACATGTGTTGTGTCTTTTGTTAAAATAGCCCATCTATGACCATCGCTATGCATCCACCCGTTCATAACATCCTGAGGTGTGGAATATCCTTTTGCAATATTTTCTCCAACAATACACCCTGCTCCCGCTTCATAGCAAGCAGTTGAAGCATCGGTTCCATCTGGCCTAATATGAGAAAACTTAATTGAAACTTCTTGAGCTCTTACCATTGCGGCTCTCTGCAAATTTACGTTTGTTTTTAATGGAGCAAAGCCAATCTTCGCCCTCTCAATATTCGCCAATCTAACAACTTCATCTACCATCTGTTGAATCGTTAATGCCGGTGTTGGCGTAACAGAATCAACATCCCCTTCTCCATCGCTAGGAACAGCAATAGATAACCCGGTTGTATCAAATTTTCCTGCTGTTTCATTTGCGGCAACTGCTTTTACAGTATAAATGTTTGTTCTGCCTGTGTACGGGTCAGCATCTGTAAATTCTAAATTTCTTGTCTGCCCGCAGGACAGCCATTTTGTGTTATCTTTAGATTTACAGTAGACTCTGTAAAGATATGCTCCGCCAGCTTTATTCCAGGTAATTGTAACTCCTTCATCTTCGTCATAAGATATACCTGTTAATTTAACCTGCTGAGGTTTGGTCTTTGTTGTAAGCCCTGACTTATTGTAATTTCCATACCGCTTTGGCTTTTTATTATAAGCACGGACAGTATACTGATAAGTCTCACCTGTAACAATTGGATATTTTGCAGAAGAAGTATGGGTATAAGATAATGTCTTATTATTGACAGTCTTAATTCTTATCCATTTTCCGTTAGAGTTTTTTTCGCGGTAATAGATGCAGTAATTTGTGAATTTACCACTTGGCTTCTTCCACTTGATGTTGATTTTATTGTAATCAACAGCTTTGATACTTGACAGCTTGACCGTGCCTGGCTTGGCTGCCGCAGCTTGTACTGATACCGGTATGAGAAGCAGAGCCATCACAGCCAGTAACATAAGAAGCAAATTCTTTTTCTTCATGTCTGAAATCCTCCTTCATAGATTCTTCGCCCTTATTGTACTGCATTTCCAGACTCCGGACAATCCGGAAAATCCCTGCCTGCGTAAAAATCCGCAAAAAAATCATTTTCTCATAGAATTTTAAGCATAGTAGATACAGCAAGAAAAAATTAAAGTTTTTTCTCCCGGGAGAAACTTTCTTGCTGAAAAACCAGCATACTGATATCAGAAGATGAAAAGGAGGATATGCTTTATGAAAACATAGAAGTTGTCCACAGACTTTTATAAGCGGCAGCTACAACCGCAGCAATCATATACAGGGGATTTACATAGGAAAACAGATATTCCCCCAGATTTTAATGAAAAGGAGAAAAAATCATGAAGAACCCAAAAGAATGTTTCAGCATAGTACAGAACCAGACATTTATTGTTTTAAACGAACTTACCCGTCCAGAGTGCAAGGATGGCAGCGAGCCCTTGACTTTCCATCACGAGACGTTCAGCCGCTTCAATTTTGTTATCATCAGTGCCGATAAGAAAGCAACGACCGCAAACATCCCGGTGAGAGAGATACCAGGAATCTTTGAGAAGGTACACGACCTTAAAATGAAACATCTGCTGACTGCCAGACCGGTCAGCGAAGGAGCCTCAGAGAGTCCGGCTTACACAACAATCATCAATGCAGGCAAGTTAAAGGGCAAGACCCCTGCGGCAGCCCTGGCAGAGGATGGGGCAAAGGGCGAGAGCCTGTTGAAGAGCCAGGTACAGTGGCTGAAGCAGAACCTGGCCGCATATCCAAGGAATGCAGTACAGATTCAGGCAATCGAGGCAGCGTTACAGCTCTATCATGAAGGAAGATTAAACCAGCAGGAAGCACAGAAGGGCTGTGTGGAGACTGAGACAATCTACCGGGCAGAACTGAGACCCCTGACCCGCAGGAAAAAAGGTGATAAGTGCTTTGTTTATAGTATTTACATCCGCTGGAATCCGGGAGCAGAGAGACCGATAGAAATTGAAATAATAAACTTCTATGCACCGGTCGTGAAAACGGATAAAGGATTGCTGAATGTTTTGGCGAAGGAGAAAACCGATGAGGTCAGAAACAGATTCTCCCTGACGATAGACCAGTGGTGCTGGTTGGAACATATATTGGAAGCAAACATCCGCACATTTGAGAATGAACATGCCGGTTCTCTGTATAGAATGGCGGAGGAGGAGAAAAAAAGGGGCATGGAGGCTTTCAGGAACAGCAATGGGGCGGCATAGAAGCCGGTCAGAGGCGGTGAAACAGCAGGATTTCTAAAGCATATGACAGTAACGCTGTGATGATAAAAACGTATGAGGCGGTATCTGAGTCCTGTGAGGAGGATACCAGCCTCAAGATTAAGGAGGATTAAATATCATGAAGAAAATAATTGAAGGAAAAATGTATAACACTGAAACTGCAACTTATATCGGCAGATACCGTACTGACACCATGAGCAGACGAGATTTCCGTTATCTTGAAGAGGAGTTATACCAGAAGAGAACGAAAGAGTTTTTCCTCTGCGGTGAAGGTGGTGCAATGACCAAATATGCAAAGTATGTTGAGGGATGCGGTTATACAGATGGTGAAGAAATCATTCCGTTGTCTGAGGATGAGGCAAGGGACTGGGTGGAAGAACATATGGATGTGGATGACTACATTGAACTGTTCGGAGAGTGCGAAGAGTAAAACAGATTGCGGGTATCTTCGGTAAAAGAGGATACCTGCATATATGAAACTGAGATTTCCAAACTGGCTGCAATGCCATGATGAAGACATATAGGAGGGTTAAATACGATGAAGAAATTAATTAGAGGTGAACACTATAATCAGGAGATAGCAATGCATGCGGGCTACCATCTTGAAATCACTGCTACGGAAACAGCTTACCTTGTATCTGGGGAAGATTGTTTCGGAAGAAGGGATGATTCCGCTTATAGGAGAAAAGTAGCACGGCATCCGAGTATGCGGGATAAGTACTGTTAATTTTATTGAAATGCCGGATAGAATGCTGTATAATGCAGGCATAAGGTTTCTGCTCTATATTTTTTAGTACTCCTCTTTGGCACTTTTTTGATAATCCCCTTTGTAAGAATCAGAAAATCCGAGCCATACGGAGCACCCGAGAAAACATCAAAAAAAGACATAAAAACATAGAGAAAAAAATTAGAAGCCTTGCATCAGAGACCATCCTGATGCAGGGCTTTTTCAGTCCTGAAAGAAGAGAAAAAAAGAAACCTTAAAGAAATCCACATCCGAAGAAAATGCAGTAAATAAGCTGCTTCCAGCCGTTCTGAGAGAAAAGTTACAAAAGAATCTTATCAAAAGTATGCCTGAAAAGAACCTGGTGTTGTATGCATCGCCGGGAGAAAACGGCAGAAAGAAAAAAGTAAAAATAGTGCAGTATCCCGGAAGGGTCGGAAAGGGAAGTTTTTACAAGTGAGTTTGCAAAAAAAATGCAAAGTGGGTGTGCGAAGGGACATGGAGAAAAAGGAAAAAGCCGTTTTTGGGATTCTGGTTCTGGGAAAAGATTGGCGTAAAATCAACGTTTTTCAGGTTTTGGGGGATTCCGGAATGCGGTTTTGGGAAAAGAAACGATGTGATAATCCTGTTTTTGGGAGGATAATGTCAGATTTGGGAACATTTCTGGGAAAGGAAGAAAGTTAGGATGATTAAAAAAGGTTTCAAGGGACGATGCCAGAAGAGGCAGATGAAAAAGTGTAAGGAGGTGGTGAGGACGTATGGGGCAATCCAGCTGGCATATGCAGAAAGACTGGAACAGGAAGACAGCATAATTGAATTTCAATGCAATGTGATGCTGTCCGGTCTGGAAGCCGGGGAATACAGTTCGGATTTTGTCTGTGAGAAACAGAATGGTGATTTGATGGTCAGGGAGTGTGTGGAACGGAGATTCTTAAAGAAGCCAATGACTGTGAAGTTACTGGATGCATCAAGGGAGTACTGGACAAGACGGGGTATCACAGACTGGGGGATTGTGACAGATGAAGAAAGATAGGGATTGCAGGATAATCAGACTTGGGGACAGGATTTTAAGGATACTGGATGCAGAAGGGGAGAAGGCGCTGGTCATAGACTGTGTAAAGATGGGGATGCCAAAGTGGATAAGTCTGTCAGAGATAGAGGACGGTGTGGAAATCCCGGGGGAAGAGTTCATGGGGGAGATGGAGCGGGATATCCCGGAAGGGATGTCTGCATCTGCCAGACAGACCATGCATGAGAGATTCACTGTCATTTCAGGCATCCTGCCCTGTGTGGGGGATAAAAAGCAGAGGAGTTTACGGATTGCAGATGCCGCAGAAAAGTATAAGGTCAGCCAGAACACGGTGAAGAATTACCTGGGGCTGTATCTGGCATATCAGGATATCTCGGTGCTGGCACCAAGGGAGAAGCAGGAACAGAGGGAACTGACGCAGGATGAAAAGAACATGCGCTGGGCGTTGAACAAGTTCTACTATACCAGGGAAAAGCAGAGCCTTTCCACTGTCTATACCCTGATGCTGAAAGAGAGGTACTGTGACCGGAACGGAAAACTGAAAGACCGTTACCCGTCCATCCACCAGTTACGGTATTTCTATAAAAAGACGAAGAAACTGCAGACATACTATATCTCCAGAAACGGGTTAAAGGATTACCAGAGGAACCACCGCCCCCTGCTGGGGGACGGAGTGCAGGAGTTCTGTTCGGTAGGTGCAGGGATGCTGGATGGAACCGTCTGCGATATCTACCTGGTAGATGATGCCGGACATCTGGTGGGGAGGCCGATTCTCCTGGCATGTGTGGATGCATATACCTCCTTCTGTTATGGATACAGCCTGCTGTGGGAGGGCGGCGTGTATTCCCTGAGGAACCTGATGTTAAATGTGGCTGCGGATAAAAAGGAGTGGTGCAGGAGATTCGGCATCCTGATAGAAAGGGAGCAGTGGGACTGTGACTGTCTGCCGGGGCTGATGCTGACAGATATGGGAACGGAATATACCTCTGAGAACTTCGGGCAGATTACAGAGCTTGGTGTGACCATACAGAACCTCCCGGCATACAGACCGGAACTAAAAGGACAGGTGGAGAAATTCTTTGACCTGATACAGTCAGAGTATAAGAAGCACCTGAAGGGCAGGGGTGTGATAGAGCCGGATTACAGGGAGAGGGGAGCGCATGATTACAGAAAAGATGCCTGCCTGACCATGCGTGATTTTGAAACTGTCATCCTCAGATGTATCCTGTATTATAATTCCCAGAGGATTCTGGAAAATTTCCCTTATACGGAAGAAATGCTGCAGGAGGGAGTCCAGCCGTTTGCGTCTTCTGTCTTTGGATGGGGAAAGCACAAAGAAGGGGCCAACCTGATTCCTGTTTCCAGGGAAGAACTGATACAGACCCTTTTGCCGAGGACAACGGGAAGATTTATGCGGTCAGGGTTAAAGGTAAAAGGAATGCGTTACCATGCAGGCGGATATACAGAGAGATATTTAAAGGGCGGCGAGGCTGTGGTCGCATACAATCCGGAGGATGTGAGCCATGTATGGCTGCTTGAAGAGGGGGCTTATCAGAGGTTTGACCTGATAGAGAGCCGGTTTTGTGGGAAGAACATCGCAGAAGTGGAGAAGTTAAAGGCAGACTGTAATGAAATGATAAAGGATGCCTCTGCCGGGAACCTGCAGGCAAAGATTGATTTGGCAATGCATATACAGAACATTGCCGGGAATGCGGTACATACCGGAGACACAAAGATAAAGAACATACGGAAGACCAGGCAGAGGGAACAGAGGAAGAGACACGTGGACTTTATGAAAGAAGGTGCAGGAAATGAGAGATAAGATTGTGGATATCATGCCGGAGATGAAGACGGGGAAAGAACTGCTGGACTGTTTGAGGGAAACACCGGAATATCCTGCCTGCATATGGGAAAAAAACAGCATGGAGCGGCTGGTGGCATTGTCAGACATCTATAACGTTTATATCCCCTCCCGGATGTCTGTAGAGATATACCATAAACTGTATATGGGGCTTTTACGGTCTATGCAGAAGAAAGAATCCATGCAGGCAGTATATCAGAAATATGAGAACCAGAGGGGGATACGGGGCGGCCGGTGCAGGGGGATTTTAGGCGGCTCGGACTCCTTCACCATCCTCGGAGCCTCCGGTATCGGAAAGAGTTCTGCCGTATTCCGGGCGATTGACCTGATAATGACAAAGAAAGTGATAGAGACAGAAGAGCCATACTGCCGGATTGCCCCCTGCATCATTGTCCAGTGTCCGTTTGATTCCTCTGTAAAAGGGCTTCTGCTGGAAATCCTGCGTAAGGTGGATGAGGTGCTTGGCAGCAAGTACTATGTGAATGCACTGAAAGCGAGGGCTTCTGTGGATATGCTGATTGGAAGTGTGAGCCAGGTTTCCCTTAACCATATCGGGCTGCTTGTGGTGGATGAGATACAGAACGTGGTGAACAGCAGGAACGGGAAATCCCTGGTAGGGATGCTGACGCAGCTGATAAACAATTCCGGTATCGCTATCTGTATGGTAGGGACACCGGAGAGCATCCCTTTTTTTGAACAGGCAATGCAGCTGGCAAGACGGTCTCTGGGATTGCAGTATGAAGCCATGCAGTTTGGGGATGAGTTCTGTGAGGTATGCAGGGAACTGTTCCTCTATCAGTATACGAAGACCAGGATGGAGTTATCGGCCGGGGTGACAGAATGGCTCTTTGAACATTGCGGCGGAAATATCTCAGTCCTTGTATCCCTGATTCATGACGCGCAGGAAATCGCGATTCTGGAAGGGGATGATGTACTGGATATGGCCATGCTGGAAGCGGCGTATCAGAAACGTATGAGTATGCTGCATGATTACCTGGAACCCTCCATAAAGCGGAAAAAGCAGAGTTCTGACAGTAGGAAGAGGGCGTCCGTATCTGTGGAGGAGCCGGAAGGGACAGGGACGAACATACAGGAAACCCTTGCCGGGATGGTCAGCAGGGCGAAAAAGGAAAACCTGGATGTCGTAGAGGTATTTAAACAGCACTTTAAGGTAGAGGAGGTAGCGGTATGATTGCTTTTTTTCCGGAACTGTATGAGGATGAACTGGCATACAGCTGGTTCTCCCGTTATTACACAAAATCAGGGTATCTGTCACTGAGATATGCACTGGATGATTTGTATGTTAAAAGATATGTAAACCCTGACACAGAGTTTGTGAATGAACTGAGACCGGAGGTGAAGGAACTTGTGATAAAACACTGCGGTATGGAAAAACTCATCCTGGGGCATACCATGTTTTCCTCTTATGGGAGATTTCTGCCGGATGCGAAGAAGCAGGAGGCTTACCGGGCACTGCTGGACATGAACGGGAACTTCAATAACCTGCTCGCCATTCCAAAGAACCGGAGAGGGACAGGCAGGACATTGAGGTACTGTCCGTTATGCGTAAAAGAAGACAGGAAAGCATATGGGGAAACATACTGGCACAGAATCCATCAGATTCAGGGGATGCAGATATGCGGGCGGCATGGCTGTTATCTTGCAGAGAGTGATGTTTCTATGGAGAGAAAAGCGGCGCCGGGATTATGGAATGCAGAATCTGTCATACCGGAGGAACTGGAAGTGCGGATGTGTGAAGAGGAGAAGGAAGCCGCCCTTGCAGGGTATGTATGCCGGATTTTTGAGGGGAGGATGCCGTTTAAGAGCCGGGTATCCGTGGCAGAGTTTTTGAAATACCGTCTGAAACGTCCTTACGGTTCGGCATCAGGAGTCAGTCTCTGTCTGGAAAGGCTTTATCAGGATTACAGGGAGTTTTATGGAAATAAAAACGTGATGACTGAGACGAAGATGCAGAAGGTTCTGCTGGGGAAAAGATGGAACTTTTACGATATCTGCCAGCTGTCCATGTTTGCAGGCATCCCGGTGGAAGAACTGGCGGCAATCCCGGATAGTATCGCAGATGCGATAAAAGAGCCTGTATTTATGCAGGTGTCAGAGGAATTAGGGCTTGATTATGAACTGGTACGCAGTGTGGGGGAAGCTGTATTGAGGCGGTATGAGGCCAGGGAACGGGTGCAGCGTAGGAAAAGGACGTTTGCATGGGAGAAGATGGATGAGGAACTGCTTCCAAAGGTCAGGGAGACCATAGCATTGTTACAGGGGGATGGGGTGACACGCCCGCAGAGGGTCACGGTATCTGCAGTCACCAAGAAGATGCACCTGCCGGATAAGAGATTTGAGAAACTGCGGCGGTGCAGGGAGGAGATTAAGGAGCATACAGAACCGCAGAAGGAATACTGGGCGAGGGAGGCAGTATGGGCGTATCGGAAACTTGTGAGAGAAGGGCGGCCTGTGAACTGGACGCAGATACGGAGGCTGACCAATATGAAAAACGTGGATTTTCAGGGATGCAAGGCATTTTTGGATAATTATGGAACAAGTGAGGAAGTGAAACATTTGCAGGGATTGATATAAAAGGTTCTGTTTCTTACAAATTACAATGTAAATTTGCGAAAGTCATATATGATTAGAAGATTTTAACATCCATTAGGGGTAAAAAAATAATCTCTATGCAGTATACTGTATATGTAATAATGTAAGTTTGTAAGAAATAGAAGTAATATGTCTGCCCCGTTGCCCCTCTGCTTTTCATTGAAGTGTCTGCATATATTTAGAAATAGAATAGTTTTTATT
>OLSI01002457.1_pt1 | contig 9901 bp, 9 predicted proteins | sample 1672661 | NCBI WGS metagenome assembly OLSI01 (sample SAMEA3136711, study PRJEB25190) | human gut metagenome | biome: human gut; feature: human-associated habitat; material: faeces | place: Austria | collected 2013 | reverse complement strand
TGCCGAACTTTGCTCATGGTACAGAAGCAGTTGCAAAAGCTCTTGCTGAGACAGAAGCTACAACTATCATCGGTGGTGGTGACTCCGCAGCAGCAGTTAATATCCTTGGCTATGGCGACAAGATGACTCACATCTCTACAGGTGGTGGAGCTTCCCTTGAATTCCTTGAAGGTAAGGAACTGCCAGGTGTAGCAGCTGCTAACGATAAATAAGCAGCGTCTGTAATTAAGATAAAATAAGGGAGATTATTGCAATGGCAAGAAAGAAAATTATTGCAGGTAACTGGAAAATGAATATGACACCTTCAGAGGCAGTAGAGCTTGTGAATACACTCAAATCTCTGGTTGTGACAGAAGAGGCTGACGTGGTATTCTGCGTACCTGCAATCGATATCATTCCGGTTGTAGAAGCTGCAAAAGGAAGCAACATCCAGGTTGGAGCAGAGAATATGTACTTTGAAGAAAAAGGTGCATACACAGGAGAAATCTCTCCGAACATGCTTACAGATGCTGGTGTTAAATATGTTGTTCTCGGACACTCTGAAAGAAGAGAATACTTCGCAGAGACAAACGAGACTGTGAACAAAAAGATGCTGAAAGCATTTGAACACGGACTTACACCGATTATGTGCTGTGGAGAAACTCTTGAACAGCGTGAACAGGGTGTGACAATGGACTTCATCCGTCAGCAGGTTAAAGTTGGATTCCAGAATGTAACAGCAGATCAGGCTAAGACAGCAGTTATCGCTTATGAGCCAATCTGGGCAATCGGAACCGGTAAGACAGCTACAACAGAGCAGGCACAGGAGGTTTGCAAAGCTATCCGTGAATGTATCGCTGAAGTTTATGATGAAGCTACAGCAGAAGCAATCCGTATTCAGTACGGCGGATCTGTAAATGCAGCTACAGCACCGGAATTATTCGCTCAGCCGGATATCGATGGTGGACTTGTAGGTGGTGCTTCTTTAAAACCGGATTTTGGTAAGATTGTAAACTGGAAATAGTTTTACCATATTTGTAAAAAATTAACAAAAATATCTTTTGAATTTACACACTCAAGGCTATTTGATTAGTTATTATTACTAATTGAATAGCCTTTTATCATGTTTATATAATGTTTGTAGTATCACTAAAGAAGTATCACGTTAGTATCACTTTCAAAGGAGAGAATGTAATATGAGAAAAAACGGCGAGGGCAGTGTAAGACAGTTGTCAAACGGTAAATGGGAATGCATTATCCAAAGTAAATACACTAATCCAGATTCAAACACCGCTCAAAATGCGAATGTTATTAACACAGCATTAATGGCTGGACATACAGCAATAAGAACTGAAAATATTTATACACATCAAACTTTGGATAGTATGAAATCAATTCAAAAACCAAGTGAGGTTGTGTTAAAGTTAGACGAAAATAATAATGATGATGAAAATAGTATGCAAAATTTAGAATCACTTTTAAAAGAAGCTTTAGCGGATGGTGTTAAAGCTGCTGAAAAAGGTGTTGAATATACAAAAACCATTATCGCAACGAAAGGACGAGCAAGCTATCTTGGCGAACGGAGCCTCGGACACCAAGATCCGGGAGCTACATCATTTACGACGATGCTGAAGGTTGTGGCAGAGAAAATGTGAGGTGTAAAGAGATGGTTGGATTTGTGATCGTTTCGCACAGCGAAACACTGGCAAAAGGAGTAGTTGAACTGACAAAGATGATGGCCGATGATGTCCCGATCCGGGCCGCAGGTGGTTTGGATGATGGAAGCTTTGGCACAAGTTTTGAGAAGATTTCAAATGCAATTGAGGAAGTCTATTCGGATGACGGAGTAATCGTTCTTATGGATATGGGATCTGCTGTTATGACAACTGAAATGGTACTTGAGCTTATGCCGGAGAGAAAAATCGTAATGGCGGATTGTCCATTGGTTGAGGGAGCAGTTGCAGCAACGGTCAGTGCCATGGTCGGCAGGAGTCTGGATGAGATTATGAATGAGCTTTCAGATGTGCGGGAACAGAAAAAGCTACAATAAATTCTGTAAGCTAAACAGAATTCTGTGTTATGATAGAGGGGAATAATAAAACTTGAAAATTTAGACATAACACGAGGGGAGTATAGAATGGAAACAACAGAAAAAAACCGCTTCAGCGTTTTACTGGAACAACTGATCAATATGGGAGAGGTCAAGAGTTCCTCTCTGGCAGCAGCTCTTCGGTATGATCCGAGTTATATCAGCAAATGGATTACAGGAAGAATGATTCCTGTTGAAAAGACAAAGCAGAAAGTACTGCGAGGGATCAGTCAGGAAATCGTCAGACAGAGTACGCCGGACGGACTGGAAATGTTAAGTGCAAATTATCAGATTACAGACACCGATGAATTACAGACTGTGATTTATGATAATTTAGAAGCAGAATACAATTATGTAATGGAATTACAAAAAACTTACGGAACACTGATTGAACCGAAGATGAGTTTCTTTATGATGCTGAGTCCTGCACAGTACATTGCCAAGATGCGCCATCCGGTACTTAGGCGTGTGAAGCTGCTTAATATAGCCGCGGAAATGGACTTGATGGCATTAAATCACGAATACCGTATGCAAATCATACAAGGGAGTATGCGCAGAGAAGTATACAGATCCTATCCGGATGTTCATTTCTCCCTGATCATTCATATACAGCCTGAAAAAATGGAGAAGATCGAAGATGCTGTATTTTTAATGAATGTTATATCAGATATGTCCAGAGTTGATTTTCGTTTATATAAAAACAGTCAGGCGGCAGGAAGAATGATCTTTTCTGTCCAGGACGAGTTTATGATCAGCGGGATGCTGGTGGACGATAAAAGATGTATGGTCGTCAATGTCAGCACAGAGACAGAGCATTGCAGAAGTATGTTTGAAACTCTGAGTGAAGTGTGTACAAGAGATGTACTGCTTTATCGGCCTTCAACTATTGATGAACTGATTGAAGAGCATATCTACCAGCAGTCGATGCTTGCAATGAATAAAAGCTGGTATATAGGACATCTGACTGAGCATTTCCTGCCGGATGAATTATTTGAAGAGCTGTTGGAAACTCTGAAAAAAGAGATGGCACCTGATCCGATAGAAGAAGTCCAGTTGCGGTATCTGCATGCATTGACAAAAAAGGCACTTGCCGAAAGCAGTTCCAGAGTGATTCTTTGTAAGGAAGCGATTACCCAGCTTGTGATTGAAAAAGAGATTAGTTTTTATGGATATTGGATTAAGCTTTCGCTGCCACAGGTAAAGACGTATCTGAGATATTTGCAGACTCTGTGCCAGGGTGAAGAAGCTTCTTTGAAAATGAAAGTGCTCAGTGAGCGACTGGTAACGGATTATCAGTACGAGATGACGCAATGTGTTTTCCTTTCAGATGGCAGTTCCTATTTGATGACAAAAACAGAGAACAGGAAAAATAATCTGGCACTGTTTAATCATCCGGATATGATGACTATTTTTGAACAGTTCTTCCAGAGCATATGGAATATTCAAGATGAGAGATGTTTGTCTACATCGGAGGAACAACAGCAGTTTTTTGACCATATGATTCATACTACTGAGATTCAGACGGCTATACCATTCCATTTTTAATACTATTTATCAAAAGAATTCAAGTCGGTTCATTTTTTTCTGTGTTAAACTGACCCCATCTTAATTTTGTGATGAGAAAGGGGTAAATTATGAATCAGAAAATGACTGGAAAACCAAGTATTGATAAACCATGGATGCAGTATTATCCACCGCAGCTGATACAGGGGCTTGCAATACCTGAGCAGACTGTTTACGAGTATCTTATGGAGAGATGTCCTGGAGATGATGTGGCAGCAATCCATTATTATGGACGAGATATACAGTGGAAAGAAGTAAAAGAGGAGATCAATCTGACAGCGAGAGCTCTGCGAGCTCTTGGGTTCAAGGAAGGAGATCAGATCCCTGTTTTTCTTCGGGCTGTCCCGGAATTTATCTATTTACTGTTAGCAGCTGAAAAGATCGGGGCATCGATTCTCTGTAGAGATAATACAATTGAAGAAAACATAGAAGCAGTGAAGAAATCCGGAGCAAAAGTAATTATTGCGCATGATTTCCTTTCCCATGAAGAATTGAATAAATATCGCAGAGAAGCTGGTATCAGGGGAGCAGTTTTGTTAAGTCCTCTCCGCAGTGCCTTAAGAACCGGAATGCCGGATTATTGCTGGAATTATCTGGAATCTCTTTATACGGATTATCCGGCTTACGGGCCGTGCACCATGTCATGGGATACGTTTATTGCTACCGGAGCGCAGTTTGAAGGCAGCGTAGAAGCGGTAAAAGATATTGACAGACCATTATTCAGAGCTTATACAAGTGGTTCGACAGGACCATCTAAGCAGGTTATCCATTCTGCTCATACTATGATCGGAAATATGCACCAGATGAATTTCTATGGAGCTTCTTCTGATTTCCGTCCGACCTGGATGGTTACACAGCTGACACCGTCTCTTGTAGCAGTAGTAGTTGCAATGCTTTTGATGCCGCTTGCATCCGATAAGCTGCTGATCCTGAGTCCTTTTGTTGCACCGGAAGATGTTGATCTGGAAATGATGCATTATCGCCCGAATTGCTGGCCTTTGATTCCGATGTTTATTGAAATAGTTATGAAAAACGGACGAGTGCCGGATGATTATGATATGTCTCATTTGTTCTCGGCAGGTGCAGGCTGCGAAGCTTATAACAATAACCAGTTGAAGAGAGCACAGAAGTTTTTGAAAGATCATAACTGCAAGGCACGTTTTACTACCGGTTACGGATGCAGTGAAGCCGGATCAAATATGTCATTGCCATTAACTGCTCATCCGATCAAAAATGGAAATGTAGGTATCCCGATGCCGCTTACAACGATTTCAATTTTTAAGCCGGGAACAGATGAAGAACTGACTTACAATACCATGGGAGAGATTTGTCAGTGTGGTCCGGGAACGATGATCGGCTATGATGATCCCCTTGCAACCCAGAGAACGATTAAAATCCACAGTGATGGCAGCAGATGGCTGCATACAGGTGATATCGGTTATATGACAGAAGATGGAACGATTTATGCTCTGACAAGAGGTGAAGCACCAAGATACGGAGGCGGTTCTCTGGAAACACTGCCGATGGAAAATCTTCTTGCAGATGCAGAAATTGAGGGAATCAACGATGAATTCTTTGTTATCATTCAGGATCCGGAACATCACAGATGTTTCCTTCCATATTTGTTTGTTGTACTTGAAGAAGGCTATACGGTTGATGATATCCGTGAAAAAGTGAATGAAAGTCTGGAAGATTATATGCAGCCGGTTGACATTATTGCTCTTCCGGAGCGTCCGTTCTTCCATTTCAAAACCAATCGTATTGGTCTGACTCATGATATTGAAGCAGGAAAATTCAACCACAGATAATAAAAAAAGGAATATATGAGGAAAACTCCCTTCCAGGATGACAGGTAAACCAAACCTGCTGTCTGGAAGGGAGTTTTTTTATGATAGAGATTTACTGTTGTTAAGAACAAGGGTACTGTATAGAAAAAGCACATCCTGATCCTTAAAAGCAATAAACCTGTCAAGAAAATCAGATCTGAGATACCGGATATCTGCCAGAGTGATTTTTGTATATCCTTCAGCAAGAAGAGGAGCGATGCTGCTGGCAAAAGAATCCCGGAAAATGATCAGTTCTTTGCCGGAGGTACATTTTGGATTTTCTATAGTGACAAGAGAAAGGGGACCGGAAAGAAACATTTCATCTAAAAAGGAGAATACATAAATGAAATTTAAAAAATATTTATTTTTGTTTAGATCAAAATGTTTACAATTTAAATTTGAGAGAGCTATTAAAAAAGCCAAAAGGGTAATCCTCAGATGATACATTTTGATATGGTTACAGGTAGATGCGTAGGTAAAACCCATAATTTCTCTGATTTCTGTTCTAATATTTTCATGCAACTCATCCAAATCCCATCCATCAGCATGAGTAAATAACTTGTCTTCGCCGCTTTCTGTGAATGGTAATCCCTGTGCCACCCAAAACTTTAAACCACTATCAAAACCAGTGTCCCTAAAGATCGTACAGTTATACAATTCTTCTAATTGCTTTTTGGAGTATTCATTCTTCATCTCTTCCACCTCGCTTAACAATTTTAATGGCGCTCTCTTATGTCTTCTCTATTTATATTCGTTTCTCTCTATCTACTTGTTTCTACGGCAACATAATTATATTTATCTACAATAAATTTTCTTAGATGAACTTGTAAAAGAAGAACAGGAAAACGATCCAAATATTTCTACGGCAGTTGCCCAGGAAAGAATTTCTGAAACAGATTCGACAAATATATGGTGGCTCTCATGCGCTTTATATCATGAATTCAGAGGTTTAAATGATGAAGCACAGATAGCAGTAGCTTCTGTCATTATGAATCGTGTAAAGAGTGATAAATTCCCAAATACGATTTTTGAAGTGCTTATACAGCCAGGACAATATGCTTTTGTTAATGATGAAATAATTTGGGGAGAGCCTGATGAACGTGCGATAAAAAATGCCGAATATGTTTATTGGAATGGTTCGCAAATTTCAGAGAATGTTTTATTTCAGGCGGAATTTCTACAAGGATCTGGAGTATGGAAACAAATTGATAATCAATATTTTTGTTATGAATAAATAAAATTATGGTTATAAATATGGTAAAAAAAGAAAATGTACTATATAATAAAGAGGATATCATGAATATTTTCTCTTGTGAGAGTGATAAAGCGTTAAGGATTTTAAGACTATTATATAGTATGAAAGAAGCCACAAAAATTGGACGAGAATATGACATAAGTAAAGAATCTTTTGACCAATTTGTAGAAGATATGAAAGGTAAAGAAGTAATCATCTAATTCATGAGTGATATTTAATAATGATAAGTGATGTTTAATAATGTTTCAAGTATCACTTTTACAGATGAAGTGCTAAAAAGCCTTTAAAATAGGGCGGTTCTTTTATATATCGTTCCAGTTGTAAACTGGAAATAGTCAATTATACCAAGGCGCAGGCAGAAATGCCTGCGTTTTTCAGCTGTCAAAGTTTTAACAAGTGCTTGCAAGCATATGTAAAATCATGTACAATATTTAACTGAGAGAGAAATCAAACGCTTTAAGACAAAATGAAGGAGTGTAAGACGATGAGTAAAAAACCAACAGTTTTGATGATCTTAGACGGTTACGGTCTGAGAGATGAAAAGAAAGGCAACGGTATTGCAGAGGCAAACACACCGGTTATGGATAAATTAATGGCTGAATATCCGTTTGTAAAAGGAAATGCAAGCGGACTTGCTGTAGGACTTCCGGACGGTCAGATGGGTAACTCGGAAGTAGGTCATATGAATATGGGTGCAGGACGTATCATTTACCAGGAACTCACCAAGATCACAAAAGCAATCGATGATGGTAATTTCTTCGAAAATAAGGCACTTCTTGCAGCCTGTGAAAATGCGAAGAAGAACGGTACAGCTCTTCATCTGATGGGACTTGTATCTGATGGTGGTGTACACAGTCATATTACACATATTTATGGAATTTTGGAACTTGCAAAGAGACAGGGGCTGGACAAAGTATATGTTCACTGCTTCCTTGACGGACGTGATACACCTCCGGCATCTGGGAAAGAATATGTTGAACAGTTAGAAGCAAAGATGAAAGAAATCGGTGTAGGTGAAGTTGCAAGTGTTTCCGGACGTTACTATGCAATGGACCGTGACAACCGTTGGGACCGTGTAGAAAAAGCATACGCAGCACTTACACGCGGCGAAGGTGACACAGCAGCATCAGCAACAGAAGGAATCCAGGCTTCTTACGACAAAGAAGTAACTGACGAATTCGTAGTACCATTTGTAGTGACAAAAAACGGTACACCGGTTGCAACTGTAAAAGACGGAGATTCTGTGATCTTCTTTAATTTCCGCCCGGATCGAGCAAGAGAAATCACCAGAACATTCTGTGCGGATGATTTTGACGGATTTGACAGAGGAGAACGTATCAAGACAACTTATGTATGTTTTACAGAGTATGATGAGACAATTCCAAATAAAATGGTTGCATTTGTAAAAGAAGGCATCACGAATACATTTGGCGAATTTCTTGCAGCAAACAATATGACACAGGCAAGAATCGCCGAGACAGAGAAATATGCACATGTTACCTTCTTCTTTAATGGTGGAGTAGAAGAACCGAACAAGGGAGAGGACAGAATCCTTGTCAAATCGCCTAAGGTTGCAACTTACGATCTGAAGCCGGAGATGAGTGCATATGAAGTATGTGACAAGCTTGTAGACGCAATCAAAGCTGATAAGTACGATGTGATCGTAATTAACTTTGCAAACCCGGATATGGTTGGTCATACCGGTGTAGAAGCAGCAGTGATCAAAGCAATTGAAGCTGTTGATGAATGTGTAGGAAAAGCAGTTGATGCAGTGAAAGAAGTTGGTGGACAGATGTTTATCTGCGCTGACCACGGAAATGCAGAACAGCTGATCGATGAAGAGACAGGAGAACCATTTACCGCTCATACAACGAACCCGGTTCCGTTCATTCTTGTAAATGCAGATCCTGCATATAAGCTTCGTGAAGGCGGATGCCTTGCAGACATCGCTCCGACGCTGATCGAGCTGATGGGAATGCAGCAGCCAGAAGATATGACTGGAAAATCATTATTAGTAAAATAGTAAATATATTTGCCCGGAATCATGAAAATGGTTCCGGGTGTTTTGTGTATACGATGAGCCAAGTACAGATTTGTGCTTGCACAAGAATCTGTACTTGGCGAATGTACATCACCTGGCTGTTAAGCGAGATAGTGTACAAAGTATACGAATCGAGTAGGAGTCAGCCTACTCGATTGTCAGAAGAGCAAAACATACTGCAGGAGAAAAGAAAATATGCTGCATATAAATCTGATCTACTCTTTTTGAAAAGCATTGAAATGGAAAAATGCATGAAATGAAAAACAAAAATTCAAAAAAACACATTTAAATCAACAAAAATCACGATATGTCATATTTATATGCAAGAATTAGTTGACGAAAAATCATTTTTCCTATATACTTACTACTTGTAGTGAGTTTTGATGTTGTCAAAACAGCTGAAAGAAACTGCAGATGGCAGATTTCGGAAGTATAAAGTACGGCAGGAAACACACAATGATTAGTTGATGATTATGGGAGGTTTTCAAGATGACTGCATATAAAGATATGAGTAGAGAAGAACTGCTTGAATTAAAGAGCAGACTGGAAAAAGAATTTGAAGATGTTAAAGGAAAAGGTCTGAAACTGGATATGTCCAGAGGTAAACCGTCCAAAGCACAGCTTGATCTTTCTATGGGGATGATGGATGTACTTAAGAGCACATCAGATCTTGTCTGCGAAGAAGGAGTAGATTGCCGTAACTATGGAGTGATCGACGGAATCAAAGAAGCAAAACAGCTTCTTTCTGATATGATGGAAGTACCGAAGGACAATATTATCATTTTTGGTAACTCCAGCCTGAACGTAATGTATGATACTGTTGCAAGAGCAATGACACATGGTATCATGGGAAGCACCCCTTGGGCAAAGCTTGACAAGGTAAAATTCCTTTGCCCGGTACCTGGATATGACAGACATTTTGCAATCACCGAACATTTTGGAATTGAGATGATCAATATTCCAATGACGTCGGATGGACCGGATATGGATCTGGTAGAGCAGTATGTGGAGAATGATCCGGCTGTAAAAGGTATCTGGTGTGTACCGAAGTACTCAAATCCACAGGGAGTTACCTATTCTGATGAGACAGTACATCGTTTCGCCAAATTAAATCCGGCAGCAGAAGATTTCCGTATTTTCTGGGATAA
>OLSI01002456.1_pt1 | contig 9907 bp, 9 predicted proteins | sample 1672661 | NCBI WGS metagenome assembly OLSI01 (sample SAMEA3136711, study PRJEB25190) | human gut metagenome | biome: human gut; feature: human-associated habitat; material: faeces | place: Austria | collected 2013 | reverse complement strand
CTTTCGGTTCAAATGAAAAATTCTCATAAAAGCTTGCCACACTGTACGCTTTTGCCTCTGTAATCCCGATCTGTTTTGCTACATAGGTAAGCAGTTCCGGTGGAAGATAACGGTATTCCTCCTGAATATCCTGAATGATCGGTATCAATGAGCGTTCCTCCCTTGTATGCATGGCAATGATCTCATCCGTTTTCTGATAATAAGATGCATCTAACATTCCATTTCCTCCTTCGTCATATTGTACATTTCCTTCTTATTATTCTATTATTTTTATGACATTATAACATATATCTATAGTTTTCGTTTATACGTTTCATATATGATAGCTATATATTTTCCAATATATAATAATACAAGAATCAAAAGTATTAGTATTTATGAATAGACGGATAAATGTGTACCCAGCTCATCAAATACACAAAAAGAGCAGAATGGATATATCTTGGTCCGATATATCATTCTGCTCTCATTTACATCATTTCACGGATTGTTTCTTTTAAATGCCCAATAAATTCTCTTTCGTACAATTTTTTCTGATAACCCTTTTTGTAGATCAGCACATCCCGGATCATCTGTCTGGAAAATCCGGCATGCTTCTGCACCAGATTGTAGTTTTTCCTTAATTTTTCCGGTACTGGCGATACCCACATATAACTGTTTTTTACTTCCCGCAAAATATCAAACTGGCTTCCCCTTTCAAAAATATAAATTTTATTATGTGGATGAAGCGACTCTCCATTCTCACTCAGCTCGGTGTATTCTCCGGTCGGAAGTTTCCAGTCCCCATGCAGGATTTCCACACCATCTTCCAGTTCTTCTCTTATCTTTAACTCCCTCTTTGCAAGATCTCCATCCGCAGAAGTTAAGATCACATACGGAAGCTCTGCCAGAAGTTCTGCATCCAGCCCTTTCAGATCAAGAAGCGACTGAAAATAAGGTTCATTCTCGCACAGATACCGGATGATTCCCATGGAATACCCGTTCTGCAACACATTTTCAATGGCATGCATAGAACTGCTTTCCTGAAATTCTGCTTTGATCGCCGTTTCCTTGCTCTGCATTCCGATAAACTCTGCAAATGCACTGGAAATGTAACTTGCCCTCGGAACAGTAATCTTAAATGAGAGATTTTCTTTCCCCAGATCACTGCAGTCCCTTTTCATTTCCTCTATTTCGTAAATGATCCTTTTGGCATACTCCAGAAATTTCTGTCCTTCTCTTGTCGCCTTAACTCCCTTTGACGACCGCTCAAAGATAGAAATTCCAAATTCCCGCTCCAGATGCTTGATCGCCTTACTAAGATTTGGCTGCGCCACATAAAGTTCCTTCGCCGCCTTTGAGATTGATCCACTCTTATCGATTTCAACTACATAATGCAAATCTGTCAGATTCATCTTCCCCATCTGCCTTTCTGATCTCTGACTTTATCTCCCCATAACTATTTTCTGAACTTTTATTACAGATTCTTTTCCAGCCATTTACAGACTTCTGAAAATGTTCTCCCTGTTTCTTTTGGTCTTCCTACCGCAACAAGAACTGCCCCTGTTTCCTTTGCTGCCTGTACCTTTTCTCCAAAGCCTCCGGCTTTTCCCGATTCTTTGGTCACAAAATATTTTGCGCCTGTCTGATGGATCGTAGCCACGTTCATCTCCTTTGAAAATGGTCCCTGCATTGCAATGAGATGCTTTCCTTCAAATCCAAGCGCGACCGACTCCATAACCGCCTGCTCCGTAGAGAGGACTCGCGCAAAGCAGCGCTCTTTATACTCCGTAAGCTTTGTATATTTTATCAGTTCCTTGCTTCCGGTGGTAATCAGGATCTTTCCTTCTGTATTTTGCAGATATTCCACCGCATCTTCAACCGACTGCGCCCAGATCACCCGATCCGCTTCATCCGGCACTGCTTCCATCTTCTCCCGCAGGCAACGCAGATACTGCACACCGGAGATTTCGCAGGCTCTCCTTATCTCCCCAGTCACAAGCTGTGCGAATGGATGGGTTGCATCGATCACCAGATCGATCTGCTTTTCCTTTATCATCTCTGTCATCTGCTTCTGATCCATACGCCCAAAAAAGACTTCCGCATTCTCATGCTCTCCGGTACATTCTTTTCCATATTCGGTTGCGGCACTGACATAAACTTTTACATTTCTTCCATCCAGAAATTCCGTAATCCGCCTTCCCTCTGTTGTCCCTGAAAATATTAAAATCCGCTTCATATTCTGATCCTTACCTTCTTTTCTGCCACTGCTATTGTCACCCGATTCATGCACTGCTTCGGCATCAGAAGCCTGCCATCCTCTCCGGCTGCAAGGATCGCCACCCGCTCACATACATTGTCCACACCCGTGACCTTCCTGACAAACTCCGAATGGGAGCTGACACATTTAACCTTTCCCAACTCTTCTGCTGAAAACGTGTAAAATGGAAGCTTCCACTTTGCCGCATAAGAAAGTAATCCCTCCTCTTCTTTTTTCAGATCAATACTGTCGATCTCAATGACTTCCTTTTCTGTAAATCCAAGGATCTTTTTTGCCTCATTGACCGCGCTTTGGATTTCTTCTTCGGAAATCCCTTTGCGACATCCGATTCCCAGCACCAAGTTCTTCGGCGGAAGATCCAGAATCGTCTCTTCTTCCCGCCTTTCACCACTTCTTCCTGCAATCCGGATTCCATATGGATAGTTTCTGAGAAACTCTTCTGTTTCACATAGCTTTAATTCCTCCGGAAACTTTCCTTCTATTGGAAATACACTGTAAAGTCCAATCTTATTCCCATCCAGAACCACAGCTGAGATCTCCTTTGCTTTTTTCCGGTCTGTCAGTACCAGACCATTGCTTTTTGCAAATACATCTACTGCAAACTTTTGTTCTACATCCGTTGCTGTAGTAAGTACTGCCTGCGCATTTATTTTCTCCGCAATTTCCTTTGCAAGCTCTACAGCTCCGCCCACATGTCCCGACAGGAGCGGAATCACATAGCTTCCTTTTTCATCCATCACCAGAACCGGCGAATCGGTAAATTTGTCCTTCACGTGAGGGGCGATCATCCGCACTGCGATTCCTGCCGCCCCGATAAAAAACAAAGCCTTCTCTCCCCAGAGGCTGCCTATCCAGCTTTTCTTATCTTCCGGAAAAGTATGAAATCCGTATAATCTGCAAAACCGTGTCAAAGTATACACTTTGACACGGTATCCGCTTTGTATGAAATTCTCTCTGACTTTACAGGCCATCTGACAGCCTGCATCTGTAAAACTCAAGATTACAATTTCCATAAACTTTAGTATTTCTCCATCTGCTCCACGTTCAGTACAAAAATCGTACTTCCGCCTACCTGCACATTGATCGGAACGGACGGTGCTGCGCTCATGCTGCTCTGTCCTGAGATCAATGCCGGGTTTGCATAAGTGATCGTCTTTCTTTCGCCAGAATTCTTCTTGATGATCTTCAGTGCCTCTGCTACCTTCTCATCATCCACTACAACCATGATCGTGGTGCTCTTTTTCTTCAGAAATCCACCGGTTGTAGCCAGCTTTGTTACCATGTATCCGGCAATATTCAGTTCCTCTATCGTCTCCAGTTCATCATCCTTATGCAGGATCGCCATAATCATCTTCATACAAAAACCCTCCTGTCTTATCTGGCTTTTGATGCCAGATCCCTTTTTCTTTTATTTTACCGCATTTACTTGGAAAGGTAAACGAAAATGTTGCATTTTAAAAGATTTTAAAAGATTAGTTGAAATCCAAAACGAACTTTAACTTTGTGCATTACCTGTTACAATAATCTTCTTCAATCCTGCCATCCAGTATCCGGATCACCCGGTGTGCCTGACTGGCAATCTCTTCATCATGTGTGATGATAATAACCGTTCTGCCTGACCTGTGCAGTTCTTTCAGGATTTCCAAGATCTCCTGTGTTGACTTCGTATCCAGATTGCCGGTCGGTTCATCGGCAAGAATGATCGGCGGTTTTGCGGCAACCGCTCTTGCCACCGCAACTCTCTGCTGCTGTCCTCCGGACATTTCATTCGGCTTATGCTTCATCCGGTCTTCCAGGCCGACACTTTTCAGGGCTTCCATCGCAATCTGCTTTCTCTCGCTTTTTGACACTCCGCGATATACCAGCGGAAGTTCTACGTTTCCAACTGCATCCAGATTACTGATCAGGTTGAATCCCTGGAAAATGAAACCAATCTCTTTATTCCGCACATCTGCAAGCTGATTATCTGTCATACTCGCCACATCCTGCCCGTCCAGAACATACTTGCCGGAAGTCGGTGTATCCAGACAGCCGAGCATGTTCATCAGCGTTGATTTTCCCGAGCCTGAATGTCCCACAATCGCAACCAGGTCTCCTTTTTCGATATCCAGATCGATCCCGTCAAGTGCACGGACTTCATTCTCACCCGGATTGTAGATTTTCTTCATATTTTCTATATGAATCAATGCCCCCATAAATGTTCTCCTTTTCTTTTCGCTCTACTTTACGTTCCTGTTTTCAATATACCTTATTTTGAATCCAATCACAATGCTATCCTCCTGGCATCATGAATTCTTAAGAATTTCCATTGAAAACATCTTTAAATTTCCTTCTTTATAAAAAAAATCAATTATACATCTCGTTTAAAAACACTTATGATAAAACTATCATTTATAAAAAAGGAGATCTGAAAATGACCAATTTAAAATTACCGGAAGATTTTGAAACCTATCCGGAAGCAAGAAAGAATGCTTTTCTGAAAATGAAAGAGCTGAAGGAGTCCGGGCGCAGAATTGTCGGAGTTTTCTGTACCTACACCCCATGGGAACTGATTGAAGCTGCAGACGCAGCTGCAGTTGTACTTTGCGGGATCGGAGATGACAATATCCCGATCGCAGAGACCAGACTGCCACAGAACCTTTGTCCTCTGATCAAGGCAAGCTACGGTGCCGCCCTCGCTGACCGCTGTCCATTCTTCTATTTTTCGGACATGGTGCTCGCAGAGACAACCTGCGATGGAAAAAAGAAAATGTATGAACTGATGTCCGAGCTTAAGCACTGCCATATTATGCAGCTTCCGCCAGGAAAAACCGGCCGCGGTGCGCTGGAATTCTGGAAACAGGAGGTAATCAGCGTCAAAGAAGATCTGGAGGATTTCTATCACATAAGGATCACAGATGAGCAGATCCGCAAAGCAATCCATCTTCGCAACCGGGAACGCAAGGCCGTCCTTGACTTCTTTGAGATTGGACGCTTAAAACCAACTCCGATTACCGGTTATGAGATCAACACGGTTATTTCCTCGAACGAATTCACGGTTGATCTGGAAGAAAAAATCAAATACCTGGAACACCGTACCGCTGAGCTTAAAGAGCTTTATGAAAAGGAATATAAAGGCAAACCATCCCGTCCGAGAGTTCTCATTACCGGATGTCCGACCACCGGCGTGATCGACAAAATTGTACGCCAGATTGAAGAACTCGGAGCAGATGTTGTCGGCTTTGAGAACTGTTGCGGTCCACGTGAGAAAAAAGATCCGATTGATGAGACAAAGGATCCAATCACTGCAATCGCCGAAAAATATCTTCGTGTAAACTGTTCGGTCATGAGTCCGAACCCGGGACGTCTCGAGGCGCTTGATGCCCAGATTGATGAATATCAGGTAGATGGTGTCGTTGAGGTCCTTCTGCAGGCATGTCATACCTTTGCCATTGAGTCCGATGCGATCCGCACCTTTGTCACCAAAGAAAAAGGACTTCCGTATATTGCGATCAATACAGACTATTCTTCTGGTGACCAGGCACAGATCAATACAAGACTCGGGGCATTTATCGAAATGCTCGGTTAAAAGAAAATCCGGTGATCTTTCCTTCGATCACCGGACTTCTTTTTTCTCTTTTTGGCAGAATCATTTAAGCTTCTTCTTTCCCTTCAACAAGGCTGTTCAGCTTCTTGTTAGCCAGGAAGATAAGTGCTGTAAATACTAACATAATGACTGTGATTCCAACAAATACAGGGAACACATCAAATTTTTCAATAAATGCCTGTACAAACGGGCTTAACTTGTTTGCGCCAAATGTAGAAATTGCGATAACCCCCATCAAAAGTGAGAGATATTTCTTCGGCGCATACTTACTTACAAATGCATTACGCAGCGGTGAGAAACACATCTCTCCGATTGTAATAACCGTTACAAACAGGAATGGCCAGAAAACGCTTGCTTTTACAGAAGCATCTGCGCCAACTCCTCGAACCAGTTCACAAACAACCATTACTCCAAACGCAAGTCCTACAAAAAGGAAGCCAAGTGCTACTTTCTTAAACATATTCATATCGCCCTGCGGACGCTCGGCAAGTTTCTTCCAGATGGCTGCCATCACACCACCAAGAACGACACACAAAAGTCCGTTCCATGTAGTAGTAACCCATGACGGCGGAATGTCAAAAGAGCCAATACTCATCTTCACATAATCGGTCATATAAATGACAAGCGCAAGATCCTGCTGATAGTAGAACAGCCAGAAGATAACAGAGAGTGCCGATACAAGAATGATCGCTATCATACGGTTTCTTTCCAATTTTGTAAGCGGCTGCTTGTCGTTCTTCCCATCTTCTTTCTTTTCGTTAGACCCGATCACATTTCCATTCTCATCCGTAAGATACTTGAATGGTTTCACACCCTGTCCCTGAAGGTTTTTCCAGTTCAACACAAACCATGCCAGACCAACGATGCACCAGATCGATGCCACAAAGAAGCACTGACGGAATCCAAGCACATCGCCTTTTTTAAATAAATGGAGATACAAAAATCCGGTAAGCAGTGAACCTACGAAAGCCCCAATATTTACATAAGAATACTGAATGGAAAATGCAGCATCCAGAAGCTCTTTGTTCTGATATTGTCTTCCGATCAGAGCGTTTAAGTTTCCTTTGAAAAGACCGGTTCCAATCGATACAAGAATGATCATCAGATTGACCATTCCCGGACCTGTTGCCTTCCAGCCTACCAGATATCCGATTGCCATGATAATATATCCCAGAGAGATCGCATATCTCGCTCCCAGCCATCTGTCAGAGATAATTCCTCCGATCAGCGGTGCCATATAGGTGTACGCTGTCAGATTCGCTGCCATGACTGCCGCATCTGTTCGCTCAATACCAAGACCACCCTGTAAAGTTGCAGTGATCAGGAATAGAAGCAAGATTGGCTTTGCTCCATAAAATGCCAGGCGTTCAAACATAAATGTGATACAACAGGCATAAAAGCCTTTTGGATGTTTTTCATTAGTCTGTGCTTTTCCCATTACTTTTTATTTCCTTTCTGTTTTGGCGACTGTCGACAATCGTCATCCTTTATAAGTAATATAGCATAACTTCACCACTTTTTCAATACAGCTCATGTCTTACACTCTTTTTTTGTTATAATTCAACAAAACACAGCAAAAAAAGATGTGGAATATTACTATCCACATCTCTTCATTATTAATATTTATCCATTTACTACTATCTAAAGACTGTAACCTCTCTCTGTATCCTAGACAAGAAAATCAAATGAAAATCCGGAATCCTCTTCCGACAATCCCTGCTCTTTCAAAAGCCTTCGGATCGTTCTCATGTAATGTTCGGAAAGAACGTGACAGATTTTTTCCTTGTTCTTTTCCCTGCAGGCATCCACCAGTTCTTTATGAATCGGATACTGTCTTTCTAACACACGCTTTTTATCCGTGCTCAGGCTGAAGCCCGTAACAATATTTCCATAATTCAGCTCTTTCCATGCTTTATAGAGCCTTGTCATACCAGTCATCTCTACAAGCAGTCCATGCATCTGGTTATCATAGACAAAAACCTGGTCAAACTGCTCTTCATCCAGTTTTTTCATTTTTTCCAGCACTTCTTCCATCCGGCAAATGGTATCCTCTGGAACGTTTCCTCCCATCAGCTTCACTGCCATGGTTTCGTAATTCGCCCGCATAAGGTAAATTTCAAATGATTCTTCCAGTGTAATTTCTTTTACAGAGCATCCTGCATTTCTTACATATTCTATAAGTCCTTCATTTTCCAGCTGTCTAAGTGCCTCACGAATCGGAGCCCTGCTTGTCTTAAATTCCTTTGCCAGATCCTGTTCCACAATCTTCTGTCCCGGCTCCAGCTCCTGGTAAATGATCCTCTTCCGGATAATATCTGCAATATTTTCTCTTAGTGTTCGATATATTAATTCTGCCATTCCTTTTACCCAACCTTGTTACTCATTCTCTGCCATTTCGGTGATCTGACACCATAATTATTATAACAGGACAGTTTCTTTCCTGTCTATAAAAAAATTAGAATGCACTCTGAATTTTATTTTTCTATCGTTCCTCGAAATACGCCTTCTTCCAGATTCGGAAAAACTTGCAGAGAGTTCTTCCGGAACTCTCTGCAAATACTTCTTTATGCAATTTCAAACAAACCATCGCCTGCTGCCTTGATATGACAGCTGTAAAATTCTTTGGATGCCTCGATCAGATAACCGGTATCCTTTACACCGGAAGTCTCATAAGCCGAATGCATTGCGAGCTGCGGAAGTCCGATATCCACGGTATTCATGGATACCTGCGCCATTGCAATATTTCCCAGTGTACTTCCACCTGCCGCATCCGAACGGTTGGCAAAAAACTGCACCGGTACACCTGCCTTTTCACAGATTGCCTTGAAAATCGCAATACTTACTGCATCACTGGTATATTTCTGACCGGCATGAGATTTGATCACGATTCCTTCGTTCATATAGTTACAGTTATTTACATCTGTCTTCTGCTGATAATTCGGGTGTACTGCATGTGCATTATCACAGCTCAGCATAAAACTTCCGGCAACTGCACGATAGAAATCTTCCTCATCCTTTCCCAGTGCCTTGTTGATCCGCCAAAGCACATCCGACAACAATGTCGATGCTGCTCCCTGCTTGGTTCCTGATCCAACCTCTTCATTGTCAAAGCAGGCAAAAACATTGATATTCTTTGCATTTTCTCCTGCAAGGAAACCATTCAGCGACGCAAACGCACACTGCAGATCATCCAGCTGTGGACAGGATAAGAATTCATTCTCTCTTCCCCATACAGATGGCTCCATTCGGTTATACAGGAACAAATCCATACCATAAATCTTCTCTTCTTCTACGCCAATCTCTTCTGCGATCAGTTTTTTCATCTCACCCGGTTCTTTTGCCGATCCAGCAAAAACCGGAAGCATGTCTACCTGTTTGTTGATCGCACGGCCTTCATTGACTGCGCGGTCCATATGGATTGCAAGACTTGGAATCATCAGAAGATCTCTTTCTACCTTGACCAGTCTGGTCTCCATTCCACTGTCCGTCTTTACAATTACGCGCCCTGCTACCGATAACGGACGGTCAAACCAGGTAGAGCAGATCATTCCGCCATAGCCTTCTGTATTCAGAACCGTGTATTTTTTCTTCACCTCAATCTCTGCATTCTCTTTGATCTTAAAGGTCGGTGAGTCACTGTGGGACGCAGTTACATGAAAGCTGTACTCATCCAGTTGGTTTCCGACTTTAAATGCAAGAATGCTGGAATGGTTGCGGGTCACATAATATTTTCCGCCTTTTTCTATTTTCCATTTTTCCGATTCTTTCAGCTCCTGAAATCCTTCTTTTGTAAGAATATCCCGGATTGATTTTACTGCATGAAAAGCAGTCGGCGAGTTCTTTATAAATGATGTGAGTTCTTTAATTGTCTGGTTCTCCATAATGTTCCTCCTGGCATTTCAGCCCCTTTATTTTCCAGATTCTTTTGCACGTTCACACTCGGCAAGCTTCAGCATGATAATTCCAAGTGCAGTCAGCACTACCGGTGTGATCACATTCATTGCAAAGGTAAATGGATCTTTGTTATACATTCCCATTATACAACAGATCAGTGTCACAAA
>OLSI01002451.1_pt1 | contig 9913 bp, 7 predicted proteins | sample 1672661 | NCBI WGS metagenome assembly OLSI01 (sample SAMEA3136711, study PRJEB25190) | human gut metagenome | biome: human gut; feature: human-associated habitat; material: faeces | place: Austria | collected 2013 | reverse complement strand
TGTATAATTACAAAGGTATGAAACTTAGGAGATATCTATGCAAATCAATATATCTGAAATAATATCAACTGATTATAAGGTACAAACGTTTAATCCTGAGATTGAAATGGAAGTATTTTGTCTGGATGGTGAGCGTTATAATTTTATCCGGAAGAGTCCGGTGGAGCTGAAGGCTCAGAATGAGGGCCACAGTGTTGTGAATTTTTCCGGCCATGTGGATGTTACAATCGATATACCGTGCAGCAGATGTCTGACATCTGTTCCGACAAGGCTGGCATTTGATTTCAGTCAGAAGGTGGACTTTGAGAAGCTAAAAGCGGAGCAGTTGGACGACCTGGATGAAACCAGTTTTATGGAAGAAAGCTCTCTGGATGTAGACAGATTCGTTTACAACGAGATTTTAATGCGTTTTCCGATGAAGACACTTTGCAGAGAAGACTGTAAGGGCTTATGTCTGAAATGCGGGAAGAACTTAAATGAGGGTGAGTGCGGCTGTGACCGCGCATCATTAGACCCAAGAATGTCAGCTATCCGGGATATTTTTAATAATTTTAAGGAGGTGTAAACCATGTCTATTTGTCCAAAGAATAAATCATCAAAAGCTAGAAGAGACAGCCGTAGAGCTAACTGGAAGATGTCTGTTCCTTCATTATCCAAATGCAGCAAATGTGGTGCTTTAGTAATGCCTCACAGAGTCTGCAAGGCTTGCGGAGCTTACAATAAAAAAGAAGTTGTTAAGGTTCAGTAATAATAAACTGCAACCATCAGAAAAGAGACTCTTCGGAGTCTTTTTTTTGTACCATTTCATACGACGGAAAGGTTGTCTGATAAAAAAGGCTGTATTTTCTGAAAAATTATGGTACTATATTAAGGTGCATAATGGTAAGCGTGCAGTTAGAATGAGACATATGTATTGTGTGCATATGTGTATGATGAAGGAGGACAAAATCATGCGTAGATCAATCAGACGTTATTTGAGTATGCTGCTTGTCATGCTGATGACAGTATCAGCTGCAGCAGTCATCTGTACAAAGAATGCTTATGCCGGAAGTTTTTCCGGCGGTTATATATCGCTTGGTGCCGATCTGACAGAGGAAGAGAAGTCAAAGGTTCTGGAACTCTTTGGTGTGGATGAGAAGGATTTGGAGAATTATAAAGTCGTGTATGTGACTAATAAAGAAGAACATCAGTACCTGGACAGCTATATTTCAAGTGCACAGATCGGTGATCAGGCCTGGTCTTCGGTATTGATTAAGGCAAAAAGGGCAGCGGCATCAATGTGACAACGAAGAATGTTATTTATTGTACAACCGGTATGTATGCCAATGCGCTGGCGACAGCCGGTGTGGAAGATGTGAATGTAGTTGTGGCCGGTCCGTTTAATGTATCCGGTACGGCAGCATTGGTGGGAGCACTGAAAGCTTATTCAGAGATGACAGGTGAGACTGTGGATGAAAAGGTTGTGGATGCGGCCGTGGATGAGATGGTGACTACAGGCAGTCTGGAAGATAATACCAATGCTGACAACGAGAAGGTGGAAGGAATGGTAGCCTATCTGAAAGAACAGGTTGCAAGTGGCAACAGCAAGGATAAGGATCTGGATCAGATCATCAATGATGCGGCGGATAAGTTTGAGATCACATTGAATGAAGATCAGTTTAACCAGTTAAAAGCACTTCTTGAGAAGCTGGGCGGCCTGAATCTGGATCTGGGATCATTGAAGAGTCAGGCACAGGCGGCTTATGATACATTGAAGAATATGGGTTTTGATATCAGCAAGATCCATATCGATACAGAAGAAGCAAAAGGTATTTTCCAGCAGATCATTGATATGATCAAGGGTTGGTTTAATTAGGACAGGAAGGAAATAGACTATGAGTGAATTGGTAAGAGTGGCCGTGGATGCCATGGGCGGCGATCATGCGCCGGAAGCCGTTGTGCAGGGCGTTGTTGATGCATTAAATGCGAGCAAAGAAATCGAGGTATTACTGGTGGGTGATCAGACGGCTATTGAGAAGTGTCTCACCGGTGCGCAATATGATAAAACACGTCTTCAGGTGATTCATGCATCAGAAGTGATCACCAATAATGAGACGCCGACCATCGCCATCAAGAAGAAGAAGGATTCTTCCATTGTTGTTTCACAGAGACTGGTGCGTGAAGGCAAAGCGGATGCTTTTGTCTCAGCAGGCAGTACCGGAGCTGTTCTGGTGGGCAGCCAGGTGCTGATCGGACGTATCAGAGGTATTGAGCGTCCGGCGCTTGCACCGTTGATTCCGACAACCAAAGGCTTTTCGCTCTTGATCGACTGCGGTGCCAATGTGGATGCCAAGCCTTCCAATCTTGTGCAGTTTGCAAGAATGGGTGCCATTTATATGGAACATATCTTGGGCCGCAAGAATCCCCGGGTAGCCATTGTGAATATTGGTATTGAGGAGGAAAAGGGCAATGCACTGGTGAAACAGACGTATCCTCTTCTGAAAGAATGCGGGGATATTAATTTTATCGGCAGTATTGAGGCCCGTGATATACCAAACGGTTATGCAGATGTTATTGTCTGTGAAGCTTTTGTAGGCAATGTGATTTTGAAGATGTATGAAGGCGTGGCCGGTGCACTGATGGGCATGGTCAAGGAGACCATGATGTCTTCACTGAAAACAAAGATCGGGGCGCTTCTTATTAAGAATGAACTGAAGCAGACATTGAAAGACTTTGATGCTTCTGATTACGGCGGTGCACCGATGCTGGGACTGAAGGGACTGGTTGTTAAGAGTCATGGCAGTTCCAATGCCAAAGAGTTCAAGCAATCTATTCTGCAGTGTATCGCATTCAAACAGCAGAATATTTCAGGCAGGATTGCAGCGTCTATTACAGCGGACAAGGAATTACTTTCAGCTTCAGAAAACAAGACGGAAGAATGATACAATAGTTGATCTAACAGGAAGAGGGAGAAGAATGGCAAATCATACATTATTAAAAGAACTGCAACAGAAAATTGATTATCAGTTTAAGGATGAGAATCTGTTGTTTACGGCACTGACACATAGTTCTTATGCCAATGAACACAAATTGCATAAGATTCATCATAATGAACGTCTGGAATTTCTTGGGGATGCGGTACTTGAAGTTGTATCCAGTGATTTCCTGTTTAAGAATTTCCCTGATATGGCAGAAGGTCAGAAGAGCAAGAAGCGGGCAAGCCTTGTTTGTGAGCCTACACTGGCTTACTGTGCAAGACAGATCGGGCTTGGTAAATATCTGATGCTGGGAAAAGGTGAAGATATGGGCGGCGGCCGCAACAGAGATTCTATCCTGTCAGATGCATTGGAGGCTGTCATCGGTTCTATTTATCTGGACGGCGGTATTGAACAAGCCGGCAGCTTTATTATGACCCATGTTTTGAATGATATTGAACATAAAGCCATGTTCCAGGACAGCAAAACAATTTTGCAGGAACTCCTTCAGAAGGACCACAAAGATCCGATCACCTATGAAGTGGTGGATATGACAGGACCTGAGCATAACAGAATGTTTGTGATGCAGGTGAAGCTGGGAGATAGAGTGATTGGCAAAGGCAGCGGCAGAACGAAGCAGGCAGCCGGTCAGGAGGCTGCTTATCATGCAATCCTGGCATTAAAGAACAAGCAGGAACATTAGGGGACAGTGTATGTTTTTAAAAAGTATTGAGGTACAGGGCTTTAAATCCTTTGCCAACAAGATGGTTTTTGAATTTCATAAAGGCATTACGGGCATTGTAGGGCCTAACGGCAGCGGAAAGAGTAATGTAGCGGATGCAGTTCGCTGGGTACTGGGTGAGCAGAGTGCCAAACAGCTGAGAGGATCCAAGATGGAAGATGTTATTTTTTCCGGTACTGAGAGCAGGAAACCTCTGGGTTTTGCCTACGTGGCGATCACTCTGGATAATTCAGACCATCAGCTGGCAGTGGAATATGATACCGTGGCGGTATCAAGGCGTGTGTACCGTTCAGGAGAAAGTGAATACAAGATCAATGGCCATAACTGCAGATTGAAGGATGTGCAGGAACTGTTCTTTGATACAGGTATCGGTAAGGAAGGCTATTCGATTATCGGGCAGGGTCAGATTGACAAGATCCTCAGCGGTAAACCGGAAGAACGAAGAGAATTATTTGATGAGGCAGCCGGGATTGTCAAGTACAAACGTCGAAAAGCCCTGACGGAGAAGAATCTGGCGGAAGAACAGCAGAATCTCAGCAGAGTGCGGGATATTTTGTACGAGCTTGAGAAACAGGTAGGACCGCTTGAGAAACAGAGCGAGACTGCAAGAATTTATCTGAAGTACAGAGATACACTGAAGCAATATGATGCCAATATGTATCTGTTGTCTTTTTACCAACTGAAAAAAGATAGTGCTGCCATCGATGAGAAAATGGATATTGTCAGTACACAGCTGAAGGATTCCCAGGAGAATTTTGAGAAGATCAAAAGTGCGTATGCCCAGATGGAAGCGCTGATGGAGCAGTACGATCAGAAGATTTCACAAGATCAGGAGGTCTGCAATCAGCAGGCTTTAGAGAAACAGCGTCTTGAAGGCGGCAAAAATGTACTGGTTTCTAAGACAGACGGCATCAGCAGCAAGGAAGAACAGTTTGATGCATTGATCCTTGAGACAGAGGCGGGAATCGAAGAGAAGAAGAAACTTTCCGAGGAAAGTGAGAAAGAACTGAAAGCCTTGGAAGAGGAACTGCAGGAACTGGAGCAGCATAAGAACAGCTCTGAAGAAGCATTGAACAGTATGTCCGGTACGATGACATCATTGCGGGATCAGATTGATTCACAGAACAGTGATATTATTGAATTTCTGAATGAGGCGGCGAATATTAAAGGACGTATGCAGCGTTATGAGACAATGCAGGAACAGACACAGATCAGACAGTCTGAATTGAATCAGAAACTGATCGCACTTCAAAGTGAAGAATCTTCAGAAGGTGAGCTGGTAGAGGCATTTAAGAAGGAAGCACAGGGCATTGAACTGGAGCTTGAGAGGCTGCAGGCAGAACAGTCCGCCTGCAAAAAGAGAGCTGCCAAAATTTCCGATGATCTGATGAAATGCAGAGAGGCTTTCAATGCGGCTGAGAAATCTTTCCATGAAGAGTCAGCACGTTATCAGACACTGAAGAATATCACGGAGCGCTATGACGGTTACGGTGTCAGCATTCGTAAGATCATGGAGCGTAAGAGTGACTATAAAGGTATCATTGGCGTTGTGGCGGATATTATCCATGTCAGCAAAGAATATGAAATTGCCATAGAGACAGCCCTTGGCGGCAGTATTTCCAATATTGTTACGGATAATGAACAGACGGCAAAGAGTATGATACAGTTTTTGAAGAAGAATCGTTTTGGCCGTGCAACCTTCCTGCCTTTGACGAGTATCAGGGGGCGCAGGGCAGAGAATGCGGACAGAATCTGTGGTGAGGAAGGCGTTATTGGTCTGGCCAGCGATCTGATCCGTGTGGACAGTCAGTTCGGACATCTGGCGGATTACCTCCTTGGCCGGGTGTTTATTGTGGATCATATTGATCATGCGTTGGCTTTGGCCAAGAAATATCGTTATTCTTTAAGAATTGTGACTTTGGAAGGCGAGTCCTTAAATCCGGGCGGTTCATTATCCGGTGGTGCCTATAAGAATACAGGCAACCTTCTTGGCAGGCATCGTGAAATGGAAGAATTGCAGAAACATGTGGAGACACTTCGCAAAGAGGGGGCCTCGCTGAAACAGCAGATCAATCAGCTGCAGTCAGACAAAGACAGTAATAAAGCAGCCATGGAGAAAAATACAGCTGAAGAATCCCGGCTTACACTCCATCAAAATACGGTGCGTCTGCGTCTGAAACAGGTTGATGAGAGCCGTGGTGAGCATGCAAAATCCATTCAGGATATTAATCGGGAGACGGCCCAGATCAAAACGCAGCAGGAACAGATCAGGCAGTTCAGGCAGCAGCTGACGGTTCAGATGGATGAACTGGAGGCAAAGAAGAAGAATGCTGAGGAACTGGTGACATCATTGACGGCCAAACTGGAAGAAATCTCCGAACAGGAGAAGAATTTCAACAGTCAGACAGCAGATATGCGGATTCATTATGCCAATCAGGTACAGAAGAAATCTTTCATTCGAAAGAGTATGGATCAAAACCGCAACGAAATCCGTCATTTACAGGAAAAACTGGCAGATTACCGTGCCCAGAAGGCTGTTTTCGGAAGTGAGAAGGATGCAATACGAAGACAGATTGATGAAACAGAGGCCCAGATTGCTGCTTTGACAGAAGAAATGACAAAAAGCCAGGCAGTGCTTCGCCAGAAAACAGATGAACGCAGCAAATATGCAGCTGAGCATAAAACATTTTTTGCAAAACGTGAAGAATTGTCTGAGACGATCAGTCAGCTGGACAAAGAACAGTTCAGACTTGGCAGTCAGAAAGAAAAGCTGGAAGAGAGCCGCAGCCAACTCAGCAGTTATATGTGGGAAGAGTATGGCCTGACTTATCAGACAGCCAGGGAATTATCAGATGATGCGCTGCAGACACTGCCGTTGGCGAAACTGAAAAAAATGACAGCAGATGTTAAAGGACAGATCAAAGCCCTGGGCAATGTCAATGTCAATGCCATTGAAGAATATAAGGCAGTGGCCGAGCGCTATGAGACGATGAAGACTCAGCATGATGATATGGTGGAAGCGGAAGAGAAGCTTGCCGGCATTATTGAAGATCTGAACAGTTCCATGCAGAAGCAATTCAAGGAGAAGTTCATGCAGATCCAGAAAGAATTTGACCGTATATTCAAACTTCTTTTCGGCGGCGGAAAAGGTACGCTGGAACTGGCGGATCCGGAAAATCTGCTGGAGACAGGTGTTATTATTACAGCGCAGCCGCCTGGTAAGAAACTGCAGAATATGATGCAGCTGTCCGGCGGTGAAAAAGCATTGACAGCGATTGCATTGCTTTTTGCTATTCAAAGTCTGAAACCTTCACCGTTCTGTCTTCTGGATGAGATCGAAGCGGCGCTGGATGATGCCAATGTTAAGCGTTTTGCAGAATATCTGCATAATCTGACAAAGGATACGCAGTTCATTGTTATTACGCATAGACGAGGAACGATGAATACAGCGGATATTCTTTACGGTATCACCATGCAGGAGAAGGGTGTTTCAACACTTGTATCCGTGAATCTGATAGAAAATGAATTAGGAAAATAGGAGGTAATTTATGTCTGAAGAAAAGAAAGGCTTTTTTTCACGTCTTGTGGAGGGCCTGACAAAAACAAGAAATAATATCATGTCCGGCTTTGATGCGATCTTTTCCGGATTTTCCAATATTGATGAAGATTTTTATGAAGAATTGGAAGAAGTGCTTGTTATGGCAGATCTGGGTATTCATACAACGGAGAATATTATTGGGGAATTGAAGCGGAAGGTTAAGGAACAGCATATCAAGGAACCACAGGCATGCAAGCAGCTGCTGGCAGATACGATCAAAGAACAGATGCGTGTCGATGAGGAAGCTTATCAGTTTGAGCATCAGACATCCGTGGTACTGGTCATCGGTGTCAATGGCGTCGGCAAGACAACAACCATCGGCAAACTTGCGGGACAGTACAAAAAGGCAGGCAAGAAAGTTGTTCTTGCTGCAGCAGATACATTCAGAGCAGCGGCCATTGAACAGCTGACAGAATGGGCCCATAGAGCCGGTGTTGATATCATTGCCGGCCAGGAGGGTTCTGATCCTGCATCGGTTATTTATGATGCCATTGCGGCAGCAAAAGCCAGAAAAGCGGACGTTCTTCTGTGCGATACAGCAGGCCGTCTTCATAATAAGAAGAATCTGATGGAAGAGCTGAAGAAAATCAACCGTATTATCGAACGGGAATATCCGGAAGCTTATCGTGAGAATCTGATCGTGCTGGATGGTACAACCGGTCAGAATGCCCTTGTTCAGGCAAAACAGTTTAAGGAAACAGCAGATATTACAGGTATTGTGCTGACAAAACTGGACGGTACTGCAAAGGGCGGCATTGCCATTGCCATTCAGGCAGAACTTGGTGTGCCGGTGAAATATATCGGAATCGGCGAAAAAATCGAAGATCTCCAGAAATTCGACACGGACGCCTTTGTTGACGCTCTCTTCACACCGGCAGAAGAAAATTAAGTTAAAGACGGGCGTGCAGTTTATAAGCTGTACACCTTTTTAGCTTCAGAAAAATGTCAGACTTTCATCAAGAAATCTTTAGAATTCATTAAGGCTGGCTGAAGTGTTATTATATAGGATATAAGGGCAGGAAAGGAGCTGATAGTTACAGCAATGAGCAGAATGCGAAATGTTTTAGAATATTTGGAGCAAAGTGCGGAACGTTTCCCAGAGAAATCGGCCGTAACGGATGGTATCTGTACATATACATATAAAGAATTATTAGCGTATTCCAGGAAGATCGGCAGTGGGATTGCGGCATACTGCAGATCGGAACAGCCAGTCGCTGTTCTTGCAGAAAAGGGGGCCGATACATTGGCTGCTTTTCTTGGGATTATTCAAGCCGGCTGTTTTTATGTGTTGATGAATCCGGAGCTGCCAATCGGCAGGTTAGAGCAGGTACAGCAAGTTCTTCAGGCTGCGTATATTGTCACGGACAGGGAACATCGGGAGATGGCTTTGCAGATTGTGCCTGAGCATCAAATCCTTTGGATGGAAGAACTGATGGAAACCGATGAGAATCAGACATTATTAAGTGAGCGCAGAAAGCGTGCCATAGACACAGCACCGCTGTATGCTAATTTTACTTCAGGCTCTACGGGGCAGCCTAAGGGTGTGGTTGTCAGTCATCGGAGTGTTCTGGATTTTATTGATGTTTTTACGGAATTATTTGGCATTACATCAGAAGATCGGATTGCTAATCAGGCACCTTTTGATTTTGATGTTTCTGTGAAAGATATTTATTCTTCGCTGAAGACAGGTGCAACCCTTGTCATTGTGCCGAAGCAGCTGTTTTCACAACCGGCACCGCTGTTGGATTATCTCTGTGACCATGAAGTGACGGTGATGATCTGGGCAGTATCGGCGCTTTGTCTGATCAGTATTTTTCATGGATTGGATTATAAAGTGCCTGCAAAAGTTCGAAAAGTATTGTTCAGCGGTGAAGTGATGCCGCCGAAGCATCTGAAAGCCTGGATGGACCATTTGCCGGAAGCAGATTTTATTAATTTATATGGTCCGACGGAGATCACATGTAACTGTACATACCACAGAATTGACAGGAACCGTGATTATTCAGAGGGCGTCCCTGTCGGAAAGGCATTTCCGAATGAGCATGTCTTTTTGCTGGATGAACAGAATCATGAGATAACAGAACCGGACAAGGCAGGTGAGATCTGTGTGCGCGGTACAGCGCTGGCCCTTGGCTATTATCGGATGCCGGAGCAGACAGCGGAGCATTTTGTACAGAATCCGCTGAATCATTGTTACCCGGAACTGATTTACAGAACCGGAGATCTGGGGCGGTATAATGAATATGGAGAAATCCTTTTTGGCGGCAGGAAGGATTATCAGATTAAGTATATGGGACACCGGATCGAACTTGAAGAGATCGAGCGCGCCATGGAGGACATTGAGGGCATCAGCAGAGCCTGCTGTATTTTTGATGAGAAGAAGTCGAAATTGTATGGCTTTTATGTGGGCGAAATCGAGAAAAAGGAACTGCATCACCGGATGAGCAGCAGTTTGCCGCCGTTCATGGTGCCGGGGGCTTTGAGAAAGGTGGAGCAGATGCCGCTTACCAAGAATGGCAAGACGGACAGAAAAGCATTGATGGAGAAACATGCAAAGGGGGCAAGAGCATGATGACAGATGAACAGATGATGGCATTGGCCAAGACCTATCAGACACCG
>OLSI01002447.1_pt1 | contig 9931 bp, 7 predicted proteins | sample 1672661 | NCBI WGS metagenome assembly OLSI01 (sample SAMEA3136711, study PRJEB25190) | human gut metagenome | biome: human gut; feature: human-associated habitat; material: faeces | place: Austria | collected 2013 | reverse complement strand
TATCATATGTATATAGCAAAAAGAAGATTGTCGATTGATGGGAGAAAAAGGCGATAAGTTGTAATTGAACAACAACGAAAAAAAGGTTATCATTTGTGTATTAAAAATTATGTCTGGGAGGAAAATACATGGCAGATAATGAGGAAATCAAAGCACTGGAGGAATTAGAGGAAAAAGGAAGAATACTGCGGGAGTACAAAGTAAAATTCCGGCAGATGTGCCAAGAAAATAAAATGATAAAGGGTTCGACAGTGCTGAAACTATATGATAAAATTGAAGAGGTACAAAGAGAATATGAGCGCTTGGACAGTAGATTGACAGCAATGGAGTACGATATCATATAGTGCTATTTTTTTTGGACAAATACTTCTGTTTCCCTTAGTAAATACTTGCAAGATACATCTCTAATATTTTTTCCGATTTGTAGGTACAATGAAAGTAACTACTATCGGAAGAGAGGTGTATTTACTTGCGTACAGAGGATTATATTGCAGACAATATTGTAGCTTTGTGCAAAAAACGTGATATGAGTAAATATCGGCTGTCACAGCTGACAGGTATATCTCAATCTTCGATTGGAAAAATCATTGCTAAAGAAAGTCTACCAACAATGCCTACTGTGGAAAAAATATGTGACGCACTGGGAGTAACAATGGCTCAGTTCTTTGCAGGAATGGACGTTCCGGTAAATTTATCTGAGTCACAACAAGAGGTCTTAAAGATTTGGGATGGTCTTGATGAAAAAGAACAAGCGGTAGTAATGGCTATGCTCCGAGGACTTCAGAAATAAGGGAAACAGTTGTAACGAAAATGTTGACTGTTTCTTTTTTTTATGGGTAGGTGGAGAATATGTTGATTGAAAAGAGATTTTTTGATATTGCAAAACGTGAAGATGAAGAACTAAAAAGTGAGCTGGAAGCCGAAAAAGCAAAAATGACAGAAGAAGAAAAATTGGAAGAAAAAAACCGGCAAGAAGCAGAGGTAAAGGAACTTATTCGTAAAGCGGAAGCACGTATGAAAAAACATAAGAAGATTCCCGATTCTAAGAAAATTGTTGAGTTTACATTTTTGCAAAAAGCTGCATTGGAGATTGCAGAACATATGGGTATGAATATAAAAACTGAGCGAAAAAAGGATGATCTATGGGGCACTATCGAACTTGCCTTTGATAAAATGTGGTTTTTGGATTCTACTCCACCTGAATGGGTTGATGTATGGAATTCTTTATTGACAAAAGCGCACAGTGTATATATTGAAATAAAGGATAATATGATTGTTTATCAATATTCCTATGATTTATCTAAAGAAGTGATTGTTGAGTGATGATAAGAGGATAAAACCAGTATGATAATAATCATATAATAGATGCGGTTTTATACGTATTTTCTCTAACACACAGAGATGATAATGAATGACGGGTTTATTACTTCGTGGTATACTGTAAATATAATATTTGGTGGATATATTTGAGTAAGAAGATATAGATGAGAAAAATTCAGAATAGAACAATCAATAGAAAACAGATGAGATTTTCGCACTTTTCTGAATGATTATCTGAAGTTGGATAAGTTTGAAATAGCGGGGCTGAATTTAGAAAGTGCGTTGTGTAAATCAGCATACGCTTATGATTATGGAGGAAAAAATGAATAGTAATGACTTAATTACAAACGTTGGTAAAAATTCCAATGATACAGCGGCTCTAATATGGTCTGTAGCTGATGATCTTGTAGGGGCATATAAACCACATGAATATGGTTTGGTTATCTTGCCTATGACAGTAATTAAACGATTCCACGATTGCCTGTTGCCGACACATCAGGCAGTTTTGGATACATACAAAAAAGTTGAAAAACTGGCTGTAAAAGACGGTTTCTTAAAGAAAGCATCAGGTTACCAGTTTTATAACATCAGTCCGTTTACATTTAAGACACTGCTTGCTGATCCTGAAAATATTGTAGATAATTTCAAGGCGTATCTGAATGGATTTTCTGATAACATTCAGGATATTCTTGCACGTATGGATTTTGATTCTCAGATTAAGCACATGGAAGAAGCAGGGCTTCTATATCAGGTAATCTCTGATTTCTGTACAGATAAGGGTGATTTTTCACCTGAGAAAATCAGTGCGGTCGATATGGGATATGTGTTTGAAAATCTTGTTCGTAGATTCTCTGAATCTTATAACGAAGAAGCCGGAGCACATTTCACAAGCCGTGACATCATCTATCTGATGAGTGACCTTCTTGTAGCTGGTGATGAATCCGCATTTACAGGAGATGGTATCTCAAAGACAGTCTATGATATGACAATGGGAACATCTCAGATGCTTACCTGTATGGAAGAAAGATTGAAACAGATGGATGCAGATGCAGACGTTACTGTATTTGGTCAGGAGTTCAATCCATTTACCTTTGGTATTGCAAAAGCGGATATGCTTATCCGTGGTGGCGACCCTAACAATATGCAGTTCGGTGATACTTTGTCTGATGACAAGTTTGGCGGATATAAGTTTGATTATATTATCAGCAATCCACCCTTCGGTATTCCTTGGAAACGTGAAGAAAAAGAGGTCACAGCTGAATTTAAGAAAGGTACAGCAGGAAGATTTGCGCCAGGACTGCCAGCAAAAGGTGATGGACAGCTTCTGTTCATGCTGAATGGTCTTGCAAAGTTGAAAGATGATGGTCAGATGGCAATTATCCAGAACGGTTCATCTTTATTCAATGGTGATGCTGGTTCTGGTCCTTCTGAGATTCGTAGATATTTAATCGAGAATGATTGGTTGGATGCAATTGTACAGCTGCCAAACAATGCTTTTTACAATACAGGTATTGCAACATATATCTGGATTGTAATGAAGAATAAACCAATCACACATCAGGGGAAGGTGCAGCTGATTGATGCATCTGCTTGTTGTTCAGCAAGACGCAAGAATATCGGTTCAAAGAACGTTGATATTACAAAAGCTTGTCGTGATCTGATTGTCAAAGCGTATGGTGCTTATGTAGATGAAACTTACAACGGGATTGAAGAAAATGGCAATGCAATTATTGTAAAGAGTAAGATTATGGATTCAGTTGATCTTGGATATAACAAGATCGTAGTGGAAACGCCGAAGTTAGATGAAAATGGAAATGTTATCATGAAGAAAAATAAGCCGGTGGCAGATGTATCTAAGCGTGATACAGAAAATGTACCATTGGCTGAAGATATTGATGCTTATTTTGAACGTGAGGTGCTTCCGTATAATTCGGATGCTTGGATTGACAAGTCTAAAACAAAAGTGGGATATGAAATTCCATTCACCAGAACATTTTATGAATACAAGAAGATGGAATCATCAGATGTGATTGCTGCTAAAATTGAAGAGCATGAAAAGAGTTTGATGGCAAAATTGCATGAATTGTTCGGGGGTGAATAATTATGGCAATGAAAGAAAGCGGAATTGAGTGGGTAGGGTTGATTCCTGACACGTGGAGTGTAATTCCAAATAAGTATGTGATGCATAAAGAAAAGAATTTATGTGAAAAGTGGACAGGCGAAGATATAATGTCATTGACTATGAATGGTGTAATCGTGAGAGATTTGCAAAATCCAACGGGTAAAATGCCTGCTACATTTGATGGCTATCAATATATTGAAGATGGCGATTTACTTATGTGTCTTTTTGACATTGATGTAACGCCTAGATGTGTTGGTAAAGTTACGCATGATGGTGTGACCAGTCCGGCATATAGTAATTTTAAAGTACATGATAATGCATCAAGAGATTATTTTTACTATTACTATTTGATGGTGGATAATACGAAAGAATTGTTGCATTTAGCAAAGAACTTGCGTCATTCTTTTACAGAGGAACAGCTTGGACAGTTGAAAGTTCCAATGCCACCTTTGTCTGAGCAGCAAGCTATTGCTGATTATTTGGACGATACTTGTTCCAAAATTGATAAAATCATTGCAGAAGCAAAGGCAAGTATTGATGAATATAAGGAACTGAAACAGTCTGCTATTGATAATGCCACAATGATAGGTATTCATAATTCTGAAATGAAAGATACAGATTATGTATGGTTTCCTGAGATGCCTAAGCATTGGAATTTAGCTCTTGCAAGTTTATTGTTTAGAGAGGATGTTAGACCAGTCAATGAAAATGATGTATCTTTATCTTTGTCACAAGTAGATGGTTTGATTCCAACTGATGATATGTCAGAACGTTCTTTAAAATCAGCTACACATGATAATTGGAAGCATGTTATTCCAGATGATTTAGTATTAAACCGATTCAAAGGTCATTTGGGTGTATTTTTTGCTTCAAGATATACAGGAATGGTGTCATTTCATTATGGGGTGTACCATGCGATTAGAGATGATGTATATGCAAAATATTATGAATATTTATTTCATTCAACAACATATAAAAATATTTTTGCTTTAAAGTCAAATGGTATTACAGTAGGTTTACAAAATTTATCTAATGGAAATTTTTATTCTGTTAAAATTTTGCATCCGCCGTTAGATGAACAGAAGGAAATTGTAGATTATTTGGATGAGAAATGTAAACAGATCGATTCACTCATATCTGAAAAAGAATCTCTTATCCATGACCTCGAAGAATACAAGAAAGCACTGATTTACGAAGTGGTAACCGGAAAAAGAAGGGTGGTATAACCTATGGCTGAAAATGAAAAACAGTTTGAATCCAATATCGAAGCCTTTCTTGTCTCACCCGCCGGTGGGTATGAAAAGGCGACAGATTCCGGATATGTTTTTTCTCTTGATATGGCATTGGATATCAATACATTGGTTGGGTTTGTGAAAACAACTCAGCCAATTATGTGGCAACGTTTTGAGAAACAATGCAATTCTGACCCATACAAGAAGTTTTATAAATGTTTTGAAGATGCTGTGCAGATGGATGGATTGCTGTCTGTGTTGCGTCATGGTTTTAAGCATCGTGGAATGGATTTTAGGGTTTGCTATTTTAAACCGGAATCCACACTGAATGATGTTGCTGTGAAAAGATATTCCCAGAATGTATGCCAGTGTATCAGGCAGTGGCATTATTCGGAACAGAATAATAATTCTGTAGATATGATGCTTGCAATCAATGGAATTCCTGTGGTTGCAATTGAATTAAAGAATCAGCTTACAGGGCAGAATGTAGATAATGCAAAATTACAGTGGCAGTATGATCGTGATCAGAGAGAACCTGTTTTTTGGTTGAATCATCGTATCCTTGCATATTTTGCGGTAGACCTTTATGAAGCATGGATAACAACGGAATTGAAAGGTGCTGACACATATTTCTTACCGTTCAATCAGGGCTCTAATGGTGCCGGCAATGATGGTGGTGCAGGTAACCCGCAGGCAAAGGATGATGATTATGTAACATCTTATATTTGGGAGAATGTATTACAGAAAGACAGTTTGTTGGATATCATTCAAAAATTCATTAGTTTTGAAGTTAAAACCGAAAAGAAAGATGGAAAGAATGTTACAAAGAAACGATTAATTTTTCCTAGATTTCATCAACTGGATGTGGTTCGTAAACTAGTTGCTGATGTACGAGAAAACGGGTCGGGGCATAATTATCTGATTCAGCATTCCGCTGGTTCTGGGAAATCCAACTCTATTGCTTGGACTGCATACCGGCTGGCGTCCCTTCATAATGATGTGAACGAGCCGATTTTCACATCTGTAGTAATCGTGACAGATAGAAGAAATCTGGATGCACAGCTACAGGAGACAATTACGGGCTTTGATCACACTCTTGGTAGTGTATGTGCTATTGATGAAAAGAAATCTTCTAAAGATTTACGTGATGCATTGAATGTCGGAAAGCGTATTATCGTTACGACATTACAGAAATTTCCGGTAATTTATGAAGAGGTTGATGATGCAACGGATAAGCGTTTTGCAATTATTGTTGACGAGGCACATTCATCTCAGACCGGTACATCCGCATTGAAACTTAAGACAGCACTTGCTGATGTATCCGATGCCCTGAAAGAATATGCTGAACTGGAAGGAAAAGCTGAAGAAGAACTTTTGGATGATAATGAACGTTTGGTAAAAGAAATGATTTCTCATGGAAAACATAAGAATCTATCTTTCTTTGCATTTACAGCTACACCGAAGGGGCAAACTTTAGAGATGTTTGGTACAGAATGGAACGATGGTTCATTTCATCCATATCATGTGTATTCCATGCGCCAAGCGATAGAGGAAGGTTTTATACTGGACGTTCTTCAGAACTATACCACCTATAAGACTTGTTATCAGATTGCAAAGAACACAAAAGATAATCCTGATGTTCCGCAGTCAAAAGCATTAAAGGTAATTAAACAATATGAAGAGTTACATCCATATAACATTCAGCAGAAGGCAGCGATTATTGTTGAGACTTTCCGTAACGTGACGAAGCAGAAGATTAAGGGTAAAGGAAAAATGATGGTTGTAACATCATCGAGATTAGCTGCTGTTCGCTATTATCATGAAATAAAGAGATATCTAGAAGCAAACGGATATAACGATGTGGAAATCTTGGCTGCATTTTCTGGATCGATCAAAGATCCAGATGATCAAACCGAAAAAGAATGGACAGAAAGTAGCTTAAATGGAGTGAGCGAAGCTCAGACAAAACAGGTGTTCCATGATGAAGGGAATATCCTAATAGTTGCGGAGAAATACCAGACTGGCTTTGATGAGCCATTGCTCCATACGATGATTGTAGATAAAAAATTGCGAAATGTAAAAGCTGTCCAGACCCTGAGCAGACTTAATCGTACTCATCCAGATAAACAGGACACCTTTATCATTGATTTTGTAAATACGAAAGAAGATATCTTAAAGGCATTCCAACCATTTTATCAGGAAACTTCTCTGTCTCAGGAAATCAATACGGATTTGATTTATAAGACTCAAAAGATGCTACGAGGATTCAAAGTATATGATGATACAGATATTGAAAAGGTAAATAAGATTTATTTCGATGAGGATAAACGTAAGGCAAATAAAACGCAGGCTGCTATTACTAATGCCTTGTTGCCTATTCAGCAGAAATACAATTCTTTAAATCAAGAACAAAGATATCAGTTTCGTAAAACCTGTAGATCGTTTGTAAAGTGGTATGGATATATTACTCAGATCACACGTATGTTTGACAAACCGTTACATAATGAATATATTTTCTGTTCGTACTTGGCAAAGATAGTTCCTGCGGATCCGACGATACCATTTGTTCTTGGTGATAGAGTAAGGCTTGAATATTATAATCTTGAGAAAACATATGAAGGCTCTATTGAGCTTATGAAAGAAGAAAAAGGTGTTTATGATCCGGCAAAATTGAAGAAACCAGTAAAAATGGTGGAAACTCTTAGTCCTTTGGAAAAGGTTATCGAAAAAATCAATGAGCAGTATATGGGAACATTTACCGAGGGTGACAGGGTTGTGATTACAGCCTTACATCAGAAACTGAGGAATAATAAAAAATTGATGAAATCTGCCCAGACTGATGGTAGACAAATCTTTGAAAATAATATCTTCCCACAGTTATTCGATGATGCTGCTCAGGAAGCGTACATTGAAAGCACAGAGACATATACAAAGTTGTTTGAGGATGCTGGAAAATATCGTGCAATCATGAGTGCACTTGCGCATGCACTGTTCGATGAATTACAGCAGGGAAAGATGCAGGAATAGTTCTGAAATTGCTCATAAGGCGGTCTGGAAATATTTGAAGAATGCAGTGACAGGCAAGAATTTAATTTTAGGATCGAAGAACATTCTTAGAATCAGATAAAATAAAAATTCCTTAAAAATCAAAACGAAGGATGTCAACAAATAAACGTTGATGTCCTTTTTTGATTTTGGAGGAATGAAAAAAATATGAAAAATAGTATAAGTACAAAAATTGGTATGAACAAAAAATATAAAAATTTGAATTATGAGATATGTGTGATTTTTTCATTTTTTGTATTTTTTAATTTTGGGTAGGGAACCAAAATTGGCAATTTTGCGGAAGTGTATCCACACTTCCTGTCCTTGCTATTTTTAATCACATAGTGATTTCACAGGGATATAGGGCTTATTTAGCCTATTTTCTCTCCCTGTGCTGTGACCGAAGAAATTTGGGGAACTAAGTGTATATTTATGCTGAATGTGAGGAACTGGGGAGCACAATCCTCAGCAAGATTCCAACATCCGGAAAATGCCATATTGCTAAAATAGCGATATGGTATTACCGGGGTGGATCTTGCTCTAGCGTGTACAGTAACCTCAGCATAAATAGAAAAAATGGGTTTGGGGAATCCCCAGCAAGATAAAAACCTGATGAAAGAACATTTGTCTGAAAGACAATATTGTTAAACACAGGTGGATCTTGCTCTGGGAAAAATGAGAAATTTATGAGAAATATTATATAGGGGTATTTGCTATGTTCTCAAAAAACAGAAATAGTGGTAATATACATTGGGATAATCAAGATTATAGAGAGGTTTTTATTATGAAAAAAATAGGAATTACACTTATAAAGTGCATAGGCTTTTTCTTGGGATGGGCAATATTAGCTTCTGTATTGCCACTACCATCTTCGGATGAACCTGCTATTTGGAGATTATGGGCAGAAATCATACCATTATTGGCAATAATAGCTTTTACTCTTGTTTTCTGGCTAATTGAAAAGAAAAATGTGAAATTACATTTGATTGATAAGCCGGTTCAGGGAATAATATTAGGAACAGTTACAGGACTTGTGTGGCTTGCAATTCCTGTTTTGATGATGTATATGACAAAGAGTATTCATTTTGACGGAATGAACTCTATTAAATTATTTCCTATCTGGATGTTAGCGGCATTTCTAAATGTAATTATGCAGGAACTTCTTGTTCGAGGTTATTTGTATCAAATACTCAAGCAAAAATATAATATAGTTGTGGCTACGCTTATTACAACTGTACTTTTTACAGCATTGCATGGCGGAGCATTTGAAGCGGGGGTTATTCCCGTATTAAATGTATTAACTATGAGTTTGCTTATGACAATAGTCCTTGAATACAGTGGTTCTATTATAGCACCGATTATCATGCACTTTTTATGGAATGGAATTGGTGCATTGATTTTAGGTGGTGTGTCACTTGCTGATGATTATCCAAATCTGATTATTGCGACTTTTACTGGAAATAAAATTTTATCTGGCGGAGTTTGCAAAATTGAAGGAAGTATTTTTGTTTTGGCTGTGAATGTTGTGTTGATTGCCATTTTTATATTTTTAAATGACAAAAAATCAAAGGCATAATTTCTTAGTTGTCGGTTCAAATATAAGGAGAGGAAGTACCCATTACATTTTTGTGATGGGTATTTTTTGTAAATTCACTTTTATTCAAAAATGAATAAAAGAATTTTGAATCAGCAGCCGGTAGAAGCAGATGGTTATAAAAAGTTTTTGGCAACTATGAGCGCAAAAACAGAAAGCTGCGAAAATTTATTTTGAGCTAATAGCAAAATTTGATATTTTGTGATATCGAGGGTATGGGGAATCGTAATCTCCATCAAGTTCGTCAGAGAATCAAAATCCAGATACTGGGTTTTGAGTTACTCTGGGCGATACTTGCTTTAGAAAATGATTTGCCATAATGAGCTAGAACATTGGAGGTGGAATAGTTAAAAAAAGAGAGAGTCCATAAGCAACTCTCTCTGTGATAAATCAAAAAGTTATAGTATCAGTGGTTCAGTAAGATTACAAAAATCTTTAACAGGAATATTTTCTTTAAATGGTAAAACTGTTTCTAAAAAGGTTTCGTCTGCAAATCTTTCCAGTTCAGAATCAAAATGTATAATTGAAGCTATTGTATTTAATTGGTATGGAGGAATTGTAACAAAATAATCATAATCTTCGTAAGAAGGAGTGGCGCAAGAAACTTTGATTTTTCCG
>OLSI01002428.1_pt1 | contig 10000 bp, 7 predicted proteins | sample 1672661 | NCBI WGS metagenome assembly OLSI01 (sample SAMEA3136711, study PRJEB25190) | human gut metagenome | biome: human gut; feature: human-associated habitat; material: faeces | place: Austria | collected 2013 | reverse complement strand
CGGGGCCGCCCAGCTGGCCGCCGTGGAGCTTCGAGCCCCCAAGTCGCTGCTCGGCCGCACCACCGTCGAGGCCATGCAGGCGGGCATCGTCATGGGGGAGGTGGCCCGCATCGACGGCCTCATCGATATGATCTGGGCCGATTGCGGCTACACGACCCCCGTCATCCTCGTGGGCCAAGACGCCGAGACCATCGCCGCGCTCATGGCGCACGCCGTCACCGTCGACCAGACCCTCGCCCTCCGCGGCCTTCTGGAGCTCTATACCGCGAACACACGACGTTAATTAAACTTGAAGATTTTCTGGGCGATCTGGTAGCCCTTGAGTCCGATCTTCTCGCCGGCCTCCGTGGGCAGATTCGTGGCCAGATTCAGCGCGTTGGAGCGGACCCGGCGGTACAGCGACGGGTTTTGCTCCTTCAAATAGGCCCATATGTCCTTCAGATCCTGCTCGTCGGTCTCGCCTCCGCGCATGCGCAGAAACACCGAGCAGATGCACATCATCATGGAGAGGTAGTTGCGCAGGTAGTGGCGCAGATGGCGGTTGCGCACGGCCTGCGGGTCCACGTTGTCAATCATCTGCCGTGTGACGCGCAGCTGCTGGTCCATGCGGCCCATCATGACCTTCTCGTTGACCGACTGGTCCTCGCGGCCGATGAAGTAATGGTAGGCGTCCACGTTGAAGTAGCGCATGGTGCGCACGTAGACCAAGGGCTCGTAGACGAAGATGTTGTCCACGTAGAAGGTGTGCTCGGGCAGCTCAAGGTGCATTTTGCGCAGCATCTCGGTGCGATAGTACACCGAGTGCATGAGCAAATACTGACTCGGCAGGAAGGTTCCCACCTCGTCCCAGCCGAACTCGTAGCCCTCGGGCAGCACGTTGCCGTAGCCCATGACCTTCTGCTCCCCCTCGTCCACCTTGTCGTAGACGTAGTTGGCCACCACCATGTCGCAGGGCACCGGCGCATCCAGCTGGCTGCGCAGATACACCATGAGCGGAAACATCGCCGCGGGATCCAGCCAGTCGTCGGAGTCGACCACCTTGAAGTAGAAGCCGCTCGCGTTCGCGAGCCCCGTGTTCACCGCGCCGCCGTGGCCCTTGTTGGGCTGATGGATGGCGCGGACAATGTCGGGGTGCTCGTTCTGCCAGCGGTCGCAAATGGCCGCCGTGTCGTCCTTGGTCGACCCGTCGTCCACGAGCAGGATCTCGATGTCCTCGCCGCAGGCGAGCAGCGTCTCCACGCAATGATCCATATAGGCTGTCGAGTTGTAGCAGGGCACGGCGAACGTGATGGTCTTCAAAAGCGCCTCCTTCGTCGGGGTCTCGGTGCGCGGGCGTTCCACCTCGCGCGGCGTCCTAGGCGTCGGCCGTCTCCGTCAGGATCTTCTCGGATGCGGCCAGGGCGTCGGCGACCACCTTGTCCATGTTGAAATAGCGGTACTCGGCCAGACGCCCCAGCGGATGGAAGTTCGGCAGCGCGTCGGTCAGGCGGCGGTAGCGCGCGTAGAGCGCGTCGTTGTCATCGTTGATGATGGCGTAGTAGGGAATCTGGGTCGCCGGATCCTCGTAGGCCCGGGAGTACTCGCGCATGATGGTGGTCTTGTCGCCGGTCTGCTCCGTGAGCCACTTGAATTCGGTGATGCGGGTGTAGTCCTCGGTCACCGTGTAGTTCACGGTGCCGCAGGGCAAATGGTAGGTCTCGTCGAAGGTCTCGTAGACAAAATCGAGGGAGCGGTAGGGCAAGCGCCCGAAGCGTCCCAAGAACAGCTCGTCGAGGGGGCCGGTGTAGACGATGGGTCCCTCGAAGGACGCGCCCTTGATATGAATGGCCTCCAAGGGGGCGTCTTCCTCGCGGCCGGCGAAGACGAGATCGAAGACGCTTTCCGCCTCGGTGCCCAGGCAGACGGTGATCTTCTCGTGGCCGAGCAGGTTCTCGAACAGGCGCGTGTAGCCATCGATCGGCATCCCCTGGAAGGCGTCCTGGAAGTAGCGGTTGTCCCGGGAGATGAACACGGGCACGCGCGCGGTCACCGAGGGATCCACTTCCTCGGGAGTGAGGCCCCATTGCTTCTGGGTATAGTAGAGGAACACGTTCTGGTAGACGAAGTCCGCCACCTCCTGAAGCTCCGGATCCTCCTGGGCGCGCAGCTCGTTGATGGTGACCTTGCGCTCGTCGCCGAAGGTGTCGACGAGCTTCTCGATGAGCCGGGCCGCCTTCTCGTCGCCGAAGGCAATTTCCATGGAGTTCTTGTTGAAGGGCACGGGCATGTAGGTGCCATACCAATCGGCAAGCACCCGGTGCTGGTAGCTCGACCACTCGGTGAAGCGGGCAAGATAGTCGTAGGCGCGCTGGTCGTTGGTATGGAAGATGTGCGGCCCGTAGCGGTGCACGAGCACCCCGGCCTCGTCGTACTCGTCGTACATGTTGCCGGCGATGTGCGCGCGCTTCTCGATGACGAGCACGCGAAGACCGCCCTCTTCGGCAAGCTGCCGGGCACTGACAGCCCCGGCAAAACCGGAGCCGACAACGACGGCGTCGTAGTCTTCGATGGCGATATCGCGGAAATCGGCGTAATTAACGGCCATAACGGGTTCTCTCCCTCGTACTCGTTGATGCGAATGGGGCGCCGGCGCTCGGGCGGCGTCGTTCGGAGGATATTGTACCCAGCCCGCATCCGATGGCCTCCAAACCCCATACAAACCGAATAAATGAACCTGCCGCACGGTCGCGCCGTGCGGGGCGACGGCCCGTGCTCTATCATGAGGGCAGGATACCCGTGAGAAAGGACGTTCCCGTGAGCCAGTTCCTCGATTCCATGATCGCCCGCGCGAAGGCCGACAAGAAGACCATCGTGCTTCCCGAGGGCAACGACATCCGCACCCTCAAGGCCGCCGAGGCGATTCTCGCCGAGGGCATCGCCGACCTCATCGTCTTGGGCGACGCCGACGACATCACCGCTGCCGGCTGCAACTTGGAGGGCGCCCGCATCGTCGACTTCCGCACCTCCGAGCTGCGCGAGCCCTATGCCGAGAAGCTGGCCGAGCTGCGCGCGGCGAAGGGCATGACGCTCGAGCAAGCCCTCGAGCTTATGGACAACGAGCTGTACTTCGGCATGATGATGGTGAAGATGGGCGAAGCGGACGGCCTCGTCTCGGGCGCCTGCCACTCCACCGGCGACGTGCTGCGCCCGGCCCTGCAGATCCTGAAGACCGCTCCTGGCGCGCAGATGGTGAGCTCGTTCTTCGTCATGAACGTGCCCGACTGCGACTTGGGCCACCACGGCACCTTCATCTTCTCCGACTGCGGCCTGGAAGTGCAGCCCGACGCCGATCGCCTGGCCCAGATCGCCATCAACGCCGAGGCGGCGTGGCGGTCGCTGTTCGCCGATGCCGAGCCGGTCATCGCCATGCTGTCGCATTCCTCCTACGGCTCGGCCAAAAACGACGATTCCGACAAGGTGGTGCGCGCGACGGCCAAGGTGAAGGAGCTCGTGCCCGAACTCGCGGTAGACGGCGAGCTGCAGCTGGACGCCGCCATCGTTCCCGAGATCGGCGCGGCGAAGGCGCCGGCCTCTCCTGTCGCGGGTCGCGCCAACGTACTCGTGTTCCCGGACATCGATGCGGGCAACATCGGCTACAAGCTGGTGCAGCGCTTGGCGAAGGCCGAGGCGCTCGGCCCCATCCTGCAGGGTATCGCCGCCCCGGTGAACGACCTGTCGCGCGGCTGCTCGGCCGACGACATCGTGGGCGTGGTGGCCATCACCGCCGTGCAGGCGCAGGGGAAATAGCGCTCCTTCTTGCCTTTCCATCCCTCCGGGCGCGAGGTGGCCGAGGGGGTGTCGTGCTCAGACAACATTGAAGTGCAGGGCTCGACGCGGGTCGTCTCATTTTTCTATGCACTTCAATGAACTGCGCGCGGCACCCCCTCGGCCACCTCGCGCCCTGCTCTTCTGGGATTGGGCGGATTTCTCCTCTCTACCCTTTTTTCTCTTCTCTCTCGATGCCGAGTTTCTCGAAGAGTTCGTCGCGGCTGTGGACGCCGAGCTTCTTGTAGACGTGGCGGATGTGCGACTTCGCCGTGCCGTTGGCCACGACCATGGCAGAGGCCACCTCGCTGGCCGAGCACCCCTCTAAGAGCAGCGTGAGCACCTCCTTCTCGCGCTCGCCCAAACCGCAGGCGGCGGCCACGCGATCCACTTTGGCGCGACGGGCCGCATCGAGATCTCCCGTCGCCTGCTCGCCCTCGAAAAGCTCCGCCGAACGAATCGGCGTGACGCCCCGTCTCACGAGGATGATCATGGCGGCGTTGGCAGCCAGAATAGACAGCAGAACCATGATGTTCGACGCGAATTGCTCGACGAGCGCGAAGCAGAGCGCCATGCCCAGGCGGCCGACGAGGCATCCGGCGGCGAAGGCCACCATAAGGCCCGTGAAGGCCGCAAGAGTGTGCCGCCGAGTCCCCTGCGCGCTGGCGCACAGGAGCACGACGGCATAGGCGAGGAAAAGGAACATGCCAAGCGCCGCCAGATCAAAGGAAAGCGCAGGCTCGAGGTGAAGATAGGAGGCGGCTATGACGGCCACGATGATAGCGGGCACAGCGATGGTCGTCAGCGGGAGGACCGCCGCATTTGCCAAGAGCACCACGGCGCAGATGAGCAGCATCGGAGCGAAGAAATCCCCCGAAGCATAAGAAGCGCTGTCGCCCCCGATACCGGCAAAGGCGATGGCCGTGATGAAGGAGAAGCTGAACAGAAACGTCGCCGAGGCCGGGTAGCGGAAGGCATCCGCCGGCACGGCCGCGGGCACAGCCGCGGGCACAGCCGCGTCGTCTTCCTCCTTGGCCTGCTCCGAGCGCAGCTTGCGAGAGAGCACGAACGTCCCCACGAACATGAGCACTCCCATGCACACGCACAGCTTCACCGCCTCCAGGCCCGAGAACACCCAGATGACGAAGGAGGCGAACACGCCCGCCAGCACGATATTCCAAATCACCGAAAAGGAGCGCCGATCGATATGCACGGCGAACCACGAGGTCATGGCCACGGGCAGATAGACGCCGAAGATAGCGCCGCAAACCCAGTTGACAGGCTCGGGCACGTGGATGCCCGCCCCGAACAGCGCGCAGTACAGCACCAAGGTCGCCTGCACGAGCAGGGCCAGAACCCAAAGCAATCGACTGCCCACGACGAGCCGTCCCCCCCCCCGTCGCAACCTCCAACCAAGCATAAGCGCGCAGAGGAGCTCGGCGACATAGGAGGCATCAGTATAGGAGAACATAAACGCCGTAGTGTGCCACATAGACGGCCAGAAGTACACCTGACCCACGAAGGCCAAGTTGCAGGCCAGGCCCACGAACAAGCTAATGGATCCAGCGCCCCTGAAATGCTCCTCGAACCCGAGGCGCAGCCCCGCGATCGTATTCCACAGACGTTTCATCGCTTACCCCTCCTCTTTTTTGCTATCCCCCATGAAACCACAAATAGCAGATGAGCGCCAGCAGCAAAAATGGCAACCTTTCCTCATTTCCAGAAAGGTGGGTTAGCAAGGTGGGTTAGCAAGTTCCACCACCGCTAACCTACAGGTTATCTCTCACGCTAACCTCAGCGCCGACGCTAAAGTGACCAGTGTGATCGGGGACACCGCGATCCCCGGAGCGCCGGAGCGAATGCGTCACGCGACGTCTTCGCCAGACATCAACCCGGCGCGAAGACACCGACCACAAGGGAGTGGAAAATGGGAAAATACCCCCGCCGACAGTTCATCACCAGCGCTGGTGTCGGCATGGCCGCCGTCGCCGGCCTCGGCCTTGCCGGCTGCGCGCCGCAGACCCCGGCCGATAAGGCCATGGCCAACACGGGCAACGGGGGAACCACCTTCGCCGACACCATCGCTTGGGACGGCGAGTACGACGTCGTCGTCATCGGCTTCGGCGGTGCCGGTGCCGTGTCCGCCTGCTACGCCGCCGACGCCGGCGCGAAGGTGTTGCTCATCGATAAGGCCCCTCAGGGCATGGAGGGCGGCAACACGCGCTTCTGCGGCCAGATCATCCTGAACTCCGACGACAAGGAGGCCATGCTCGCCTACAACAAGGCCATGGCCGGCGATTTCGCCGTCGACGACGAGCTCATGGACGCCTACGCCGAGGGCCTCACCCAGACGAAGACCATGCTGCGCGACTTCTTCGGCGTCCCCGAGGAGAACTTCCTCGATTGGAAGGAGGACTCCTCCGCCCAGCCGATGATCGCCATGTTCGTCCCCGAGTATCCCGAGCTCGAGGGTGGCGATGCCCTGCACGTGCTGACCGTGAGCGACAACGTGTGCAACTCCGCTCTGTGGAAGACCTACCGCAACAAGGTCATGTCCATGAGCGACAACATCGACGTGTGGTACATGTCCCCGGCCACGAAGCTCTTCCAGGATCCGGTCAGCCGCGCCGTCATCGGCGTGGAGATCGACAAGGCCGGCGAGACCGTGAACATCCGCGCCAAGAACGGCGTCGTCATGACCATGGGCGGCTTCGAGAACAACAAGCAGATGGTCGAGGACTTCCTGGGCCTCACCAAGAGCACGCCGGCCGGCACCCTGTTCAACACCGGCGACGGCGTGAAGATGGCCATGGGCGTCGGCGCCGATCTGTGGCACATGGAGGCCTATGAGGGCAACTGCTTCGCGCTCGGCGGCATCTCCTTCGTGGTGAACGAGGATCAGCACGCCAAGACGTTCAACGACCTGCGCAACCTCTCCGGCAGCGTCATCGTCGTGGGCAACGGCGGCGAGCGTTACCTGCGCGAGGACGTGTACAACCGCCACGGACACGTGCCGAGCAACGGCGACTGGGTGAACGTGAAGCGCCCGCGCAACACCTACATGGTGTGGGACGCCGCCCAGAACGAGGCCATTGCCGAGTACCACGGCATCCCGGCCGGCTTTGAGGATCAGGTCGTCTCCGCCGCCACCATCGCGGAGCTTGAGGCCGCGCTCGGCATCCCGGCCGGCAAGCTGGAGCAGACCGTGACCGACTTCAATAAGATGGCCAACGATGGCTACGACCCGGCCTTCTTCCGCGCCGCCGAGACCATGCGCGCCTTCGGCGAGGGCCCCTTCTACGCCATCGAGATGATCCAGGCCTTCCTGAACACCCAGGGCGGCGCCCGCCGCAACGCCCGCGCCGAAGTCGTGGGCACCGACGGCGAGCCCATTCCGCACCTCTACTCCGCCGGCGAGTTCGGCGGCATGACCCCGTACCAGTACAACGGCGGCGGCAACATGGCCGAGTGCCTCATCTTCGGCCAGCTGGCCGGCGTGGGCGCGGCGGCCGAGAAGGATCCGCTGCCGGTGCTCCCCATGGGCGTGGCCTCCGAGATCGTCTATACCCAGGGCAGCGGCAGCCACGAGGTCGATCCCGATCCGGCCGCTTCCGCAAAGCTCGGCGAGAACGAGTATCTCGGCACCTCCACCCTGTGCATGGGCAACGAGCTTGCCGTGAAGGTGAAGATGGAGGGCGACAAGATCGCCGCCATCGACATCGTGCAGCAGCAGGAGACCGCCGGTGTGGGCAGCTTGGCTCTCGAGGCCCTGCCGGCCCGGATCATCGAGGCCCAGTCCACCGAGGTCGACGCCGTTGCCGGCGCTACCGTTTCCTCCACGGCCCTGAAGGACGCCGTGAACAACGCACTCGCCCAGGTGAAGTAGCTCGCCTGATGCGATAGGGGCACCATCAAGCGCCCCGCACCCCTCCCCACGAAATCGAGGCTCAAAGCGGGCCTCGATTTCGTTTTCTAGCCCCGAATCGACGGTTGTTTCATCAGAACCGTCGATTCGGGGCTGACATTTTCCCAAAACGGCCTAATTTGGAAGAAAAGAAGCCCCGGATCGACGATGTTGATAGAACAACCGTCAATCCGGGGCTAGCTTATATCTGAGCCTCAGGTGCCTAGACCAGCTCCGTGATCTCGAGCGTACCCTCCTTCACCAGCTGATAGGTGTCGCGGGCGATCATGTACTCCTCATCGGTGGGGATGATGACGATGCGCACCTCGGAATCGTCCGTGGAGATCTCGCGCTCGCCGCGCAGACCGGCTCGGTTCTTCTCCAAGTCGATCTTGATGCCGAGCGGCTGCAGACCCGCGAAGATCATGCGGCGCATCTTGTCGCAGTTCTCGCCCACGCCGGCCGTGAGCACGATGGCATCGACGCCGCCCATGACGGCGATGTACTGGCCGATGTATTTCTTCGCGGAGTTCGAGTACATGTCGTAGGCGAGCTGGGCGCGCTCGTCGCCCTCCTCGGAGGCCTGGCGCACGCTGCGCAGGTCGTTGGAGATGCCAGAGATGCCCAAAAGCCCGCTCTTCTTGTTCATGAGGTCGTTCACCTCGGCCGCCGTGAGGTTCTCCTTCTCCATGATGAAGGGGACGATGGCCGGGTCGATGGCGCCGCAGCGGGTGCCCATCATAAGGCCATCGAGAGGCGTGAGACCCATGGAGGTGTCAACGGCCACGCCGTGGTCGATGGCGGAGATGGAGCAGCCGTTGCCCAGATGGCAGGTGATGAGCTTCAGATCCTCCAAGGGCTCGTCCATGAAGGCGGCCGCGCGCTCGGCAATGTAGCGATGCGAGGTGCCGTGGGCGCCGTACTTGCGGATGGCGTGCTTCTCGTACAGCTCGTAGGGCAACGGGTACATGTAGGCCTTCGGCGGAATGGTCTGGAAGAACGAGGTGTCGAAGACGGCCACCATGGGCTTGCCGGGCATCTGCTCGCGGCAGGCCTCGATGCCCATGAGCGCGGCCTTGTTGTGCAGAGGAGCGAGCTCTGCCAGTTCGTCGATCTTGGCGACGACATCGTCATCGATGAGCACGGAGCGATCGAAGTACTTGCCGCCCTGCACTACGCGGTGCCCCACGGCGTCGATGTCGTCCAAAGAGTCGATGGCCTTGGTGGGGCCGCTCGTCAGCGCCTCCAACACGAGGGCCATGGCGGCGTTGTGATCGGGCATGGGCGTGTCGATGACCACCTCATTCTCGTCGATGCCGTGCTTGTGGAAGGCCTCGGCGGAACCGACACGCTCGCAGACGCCCTTGGCGAGCACTTCATGGGTTTCAACATTGATGAGCTGGTACTTCAGAGAGGAAGAACCGGCGTTGAGGACGAGGACGTTCAATGACTTACCTCCTAATCAATAGTTTCCCCTATTTTAGAAGTGCGATAAGGGCGCGTCGCACCTGCTCGCGTCCTTATCGGCAAGCGGAGCGCCGCTCACCGATTGACACCCCGTCACCCTTTTCCATGGCCTGCCCCGTAGTGTCGACCGTAGTCGGGAAGATTTCCGTAGGGGGCGACCTTGGTCGCCCCTCGTCAAGCAGGTTAACCTCACTTGAGAAGGGCTGACCAAGGTCAGCCCCTACGGAATCTACTTGCAGACCAAGGTCGGCTCCTACGGAATCTGTGGCGTCACCGTTCTAGGAGAGGGTCGTGTCCTGGGTCTCGTCGTCGGGGGCGGCGACCAGCTCGCCCATGAGCACCTCCACCTGCTGCTCGGCGGCGCCCAAGCGCTTCTGCAGCGAACCTAAGAGCACGACGCCGCGCTCGTAGGCGGCGAGGGACTCCTCCAGCTCCAACGTGTTGCTCTCCAGCACGGAGACGATGGACTCAAGCTCGCTTAAAGCCTCGCGGAAGGTCAGCTCTTCCACCGGCTTCTTCTCGTCAAGGTTCGCGGCATCGCTCATGGCGCTTCCTTTCTCATCGTTGCGTGTATCACTCGTCGCTGCGCGTATCGTCAGTCCCAGACCTCAACAGCGCTGTGGATGCGGCGGACGTCGTTCACCGTGCAGTCCAGCTCGCCGTCGGAGAGGGCCACCACGAGGCGATCCCCCCGCGCCACGGCGTCCACCGAGCTCACTACTCGTCCGTCCTCCCCCTTCGCCATGGCGTAGCCGCGGCCGATGATGGCCAGAGGCGACAGATCGTGCAGGCGCGCCGCGCTCACGGCCACCGACGCGCGATAGG
>OLSI01002422.1_pt1 | contig 10027 bp, 6 predicted proteins | sample 1672661 | NCBI WGS metagenome assembly OLSI01 (sample SAMEA3136711, study PRJEB25190) | human gut metagenome | biome: human gut; feature: human-associated habitat; material: faeces | place: Austria | collected 2013 | reverse complement strand
GATTTTGTCGGATGTCAACACCTTTTTTGAAACTTTTTTAATTTTTTTTATTTTTTTAATTATTCGTACATTTTAAAGCATTCCTGACACAAAAAAGCTCAGAAACACAAGACAAATGGGCAAGTTCCTACTTACTACTTACCGCTTATTGCTTTTCGCAACCTTCGCATGGGACGGACTTACTTGATTCGGTTAAAGTGAAACCCGGAAATAGAATTGCTCATGACACCAACTTTATTTTCGGGTTTCTATTTCAGGAACTATCTTTTTATGTGAGGCAGAAATTTTTATCCGTTCTGCCTCTATATGACTTTAACTATATAATTTTTTATTCTGGCTTCTTATTTTGTAATCTTCACAGAACTCTTCTGTCCTTTGCCTTTCAGAAGTTTCTGGTATGCGCTTAATTTTGCTGCCGGAACTTTGATCACTGCTTTTGCAGAGATTCCCTTAAATGCAGAAGAGCCAACCGCTTTTAAGACATTTGAACTGATTGTTATGGATGTCAGTGCTTTGCATCCGCTAAATGCCTCTTTGCCAATTGTAGTAACCTTAGTGCCAATTTTTACGCTCTTCAGTTTTGTGCATTTTGCAAATGCTTTATTTCCGATTGCAGTTACCTGGAATGTGTATCCATTGATCTTGACTGTCGCAGGTATGGAAACACTTGTCAGAGTTTTCTTAGCCGGTGCATACACACTTACTGTTCCGTTTTTATATGCAGATTTGGTTACCTTGTATTTCAGGTTTCCTGCTGTATAGACTTTACCCTTTGCCGGAATTGCTGCAATTTCGAAATCTTTTGTTGTTGTACCAACATATTTACCCTTACCTTTAATGATCACAGATGCTTCAGAGCCGGCTTTAGTATTGTTTGCATAGGAAACTGTGTAGTCTGTTCCTTTTTTCAGCTTCTTTCCGTTTAAGGTTACTGTTACAGACGGTGTGACTGCCTTACCTGCGTAGATCTGGGTTTTAATATCAGAAATCTGTGCAGATGCAATACTGCTCGCAGAAGTCTCCGCTGTTCTGAAGTATGCTTTTGTCTTTATCTGTTTCCACTCGTCATTTTCATTACGCCAATAACTTACCAGACGTTTATCTCCGTCAATTGCATAATCTTCCCACTCGCCATTCTCTTTTTCAGGCACAGATAAGATAATACTTGATTCTTTTTTATCTGGTAATGCAAATTCAACAGACATGAACTCCAATATGTTCTTCTCATCCAGTTTCTTATCTACCGTTGCCAGACAGATTTTCTCATTTTTATAAACTACAGGATAATCTCCCCACCAGCTCTTTCCATCTTCATTATAGTGATATGTCTCAGAGAAACAATCTTCTATAAAGCAGGCATTGGCTTTTCCGGCTCTCTGTTCATCACAGGTGATCAGATTCATTCCCCTTTCCAGATCTCTCTCGCTTCCATCTCCAAGTGTGTGCATATAAGTACCCAGGTTCAGTTCACCTGCAAAGTAAACTTCTGCTGATAAAGAGCCATTTTTTCCTGTAAATATGTGCAAATTATCCCTTACATCAAATTTTGTACAATCAATCTCTCCCAGTTTCAGATAAGATCCAGGTTCTGCATAAAGTTCGCAATTTGGATTCAGAGATGCTTTCTCAAAGCTCAGGTAACCGGCAACTACCAGTTTGTTGCCACCTTCCTCTTCACTTTCCATCAGCAGTTTTTTGCAGTTTAAGTTTTTAACCGCTGCTTTTGTGATTTCCAGTGTATTTGCAGTTACATTTGTGTTCAGTCTTGTATCCAGAAGTTCTGTGGTTCCTTCACCTGTGATTGCAAGATTGTCAGATTTTACAAGCATATTCATCAGGACAACTTTCTTTCCTGCCGGAACATTGACAGAAGAAAGTTTAATCGGAACCCATCTGTTTGTATCTGTTTTTTCATCATGCTGTACAGATCCTGCATACTTCACTGCATTTACGCCATCCGGTACGGTAAGTGTGCCGGTAATCTCTGCTTTCTGACCAATATGTACGATATAGTAACCTTCTGCGTTGTTCTTTTTCTGATATGCAGCCAGATATCTGGAAGCCTGTCCGGTACTTGGCAATGCACCCAGCCATGAAATACTTGAAAAATCTTCTTCAGAAACTTCACGTTTTCCATATGCATCAAAGAGTTCCTGTGCAGACAATTTTTCTGTACTGTGACATTCCTCAATACCGACAGACTCATCCTGTTCCTGACTGCAGGTTTTTCCATCCATATCCAATACATAGCCATAGTCAGGCACATGAACCTGTACTCTGCTCAACATATCAATAATGTCTGTATCTGGCATATCAAATCTCACACTCTGGAAGCCGACTCCCGGATTAATCATTTCCCAGTCTTCCCCATTAGTATCAAATGTCTTGAAATATCTGATTGCCAAAGTATATGGTTCTGTCCAGTGATTACCATTTTCATCACTGAAATCTCCGATTCCCCAGTCAAATGTTTTATGGAAAGTTACTGTTTTGGAAGCATCTGCTCCCTCAATCTGCAGTCCTACCGGGAACTGCTCATTTGCATCACTGCCGGTATCATTATAAATATTATAGAATTCGGCTGCTCCTCTAAGATTCAGACTTCCGCACTGTTTTCCGAAATGTACATTCTCCACACCGGAAAGTCCGCCCAACTGTGAATCCTGAATAAATGTCACTGTATCATTTGCTCCGGTACCTTTTAAAGTTCCCTGGATAACAGAATCCTGAATCTGTACAATTCCGTCGCCACTGACAGATAATCCACTGTCTACAATTGCATGAGCCAGTTTCACTGTCTGTCCTTCTTTTGTTTTAACAGAACCAATCTTTTTTATCGGATACTGTGTATGAGTATCTGTCTTTTCATCATAATCGCTTGGTCCCCAGAAAGATACGCCTTTAACACCAGATGGAATATCAATCGTATCTACAGATGCATCTTTAGGCAGATCAATGGTATAGTAACCTACGCTCTGATTTTTCTGGTCAGATTCTATCACCTGCATCATCTGGTTTACATCTGAAGTACTTCCAAGGAAATAATCTGCATTATCCGGATACTCAAAATCCCATATTCCATGATTTTCAAAGATCTCCTGTGCAGTAAAACCACCGGCATCCTGATATCTGTAAATTCTGTACAGCTTATTCTCATTACGATCCCATATTTTTCCATCCAGGCTTAACTCAGGATCATAGCTTTCCTGTGAAATATAAAGCCGGTCACTCAGCTTAACAATATCTTCCAGAGGCATATCAAATGTCACTGCCTGACTTCCGGAAGAAAGTTTCATTTCTTCCCATTCCCCTCCCTCAAAGGACTTAACATAACCAATTCCCAGCATATAATTGTCACTCCAGGAATCACCTTCTTCATTTTTAAATGTTCCTGTTCCCCAGTCGAATCCTTTATGAAATACCGGAACTTTTTCCTTGCTGTATCCTTCAATCTGAATCCATGCCGGAACATTTTCTTCATCATGTCCGGTATCATTGTAAAGATTATAGAACTCTGATTTTCCTTTAATGTTCAGATTCCAGCAGTCAAAGTGTACATTCTCTATTCCGGAAATACCGCCGATTGTTGCATCTTCATGAAAGATTACTGTATCATCAGATCCGGTTCCCCTGATTTCTCCGTTCATATAAAGCTGTTTGAATGCAACTGTTCCTTTTCCTTCTTTGATTTCTATGGACTCTTTGTCATTTCCGACACCCCAGAATGTAATATTTCCATTTGGAGTAATGCTTCTGATCTTTACATCCCCGTCGCCATAGCCTACAAATACATTCATTCCCTCAGGAACAACAATATCCTCTTCACCTTCCAGCTCATGTGGTATAACCAGGCAGTATCCAGTATTGTCTCCTTCCATACTCTTTAATGCCTCTGTGAGAGTTGTTTTCTCTATTGTCTGCATTTCAACATTTGGTCTGTCTTCATCTGTGCGCAGACAGGTATTAAACTGACCCGCATCAATAAAAGCCACCTCATAGGTTCCGGTTCCCTGTGCTGCTGTTGCCGATTCTGTCTGTGCATCTGGTTCCTCAACAAACATATCCTGCTGTTCTTCTTCACCAGTCTCAAACTCAGAAATTTCTTCCCCTGATGTCCAGATGTCTTCTGTTATCCCTGCATTCTCAGCCTCTTCTGTCTCAGTTGCTACGTTTTCCGCTGCCGAATCTTCAGTTTCCGTCTGTTCCTGCATAGCTTCCACTGCTTCTTCCCCTGAAGAAAAATCTGCCCCCATAACAGCTACACCTTCCACTGCCGGTGACACACTCAGAAGTGCCGCAAGTAAAACTGCGATCTGTTTTTTCTTCATACGCTTATCCTCCTTTTAGATTGGAATATTTATACGCTGCCTGTTTAATTTTTACAGCGTTCAGAACCCCTTTCCGGGATATCTTTTACAATTTATTCCGATAAACATAGTTATATTATATGATATGAACAGTTTTCCTACAATTGTTTTCTGTTTTTTCTCTATTTATGCTATATATAGTCACTGTTTTTTGTGTATTTTCACAATATTTGTACTTGTATTCTACAGTAACGTTTCTTCTTTTATTTCATCCAAAAAACTATTCATCTGTTCAAGAGTCATTTTTTCTTCCAGTCCGTAAATAATCGCTGCATCGTAACGCACACGCGGATAAAGCCTGGGCTTCTGGCCGATATCCAGAAGCCTCTGTGTATCCGACAGATCAAGAGAAAGGAGAAACGCACACTGCAGCAGTATTTTCCTTGTAGGGATCCGCTGACCGCCAAACAGCTTTCGTGCATAGGATTCTTCCAGATTCAGCTTTCGCACAATGTCTTTCTTTTTCATTCCACGTTCTTCGATTATATGCTCAAGATAAAGCCCTACCTCTACCTTGTTTCCTCGTTCCCTTGCAAAATATGCGGCGCCTTCCTCTTTTATCATTCCCATGATTTCTTCTGTTTCTTTCATTTCTTCTTACACCTCTTTCCTGTTCATATCTCCTTCCTGCAAAAGCATCCCCACTGAGACATTTATTCCTTTGTCACCTGTCACTGTCTGCTGTCCGATAACTGCCCCGAATGTCAAACGATTAAAAGCAGATATGATACTAGTAAGTGTACCATATCTGCCCATTTTAAGTCGGGACAAATTTGTCCCTTTTTATGTATAAATTTCAAAATCCGGGAAAGAATTCAGTTTCAGAATTTCCTGTTTCTGTTCTTCGGAACAACGTACCTCTTTCAGTCCTGTGCATTCAAGCAAAGGCTCATAGTTTTCAATTTCTGCATTGGAAATATCTATTGTCTGTAGATTCTCTGCTCCTGTGATCGGGCTCAGATCTTTTACCAGACTGAAGCTCACTGACAGGAAGTTCAGGGAAGGAAATTGCTCAATTCCCTCCAGCGAAGAGATCTGTGTTGTAAATGCAAGGGTGTCCAGTTTCTCCATTCCTTTCAACGGCTTCAGGTTCTCCAGTTTTGTACTGTCTCCCCACATAAACAATGCCTTTAAGGTACTCAACTTTGAAAGGGTTTCTGCAGCCGCCTCATTGATATCACACATACACAGTGTATCCAGTTTCTTCATCTCTGCCAATGGTTCAAATATATTGTTTTTTATTTCTGCATTACTCATATCCAGATAATCCAGCTTCAGATTTTTCAGGAAATCGATATCAGTCAGATTCATCCCCTGTATATTTAACCGGGAAATACCGGTGCATTCTCCAACTGGTGATAAATCCTCTGCCGGATTCTCCATAATACAAAGGATATCCAAATCTATCAGTTTTGGAAGTACAGAGAAATCTGTGATCATATTTTTGCTCAGATAGAGTTTTTTCAGAGGCAGCTCTTTTAACCCTGAGATATCTTCAATCTCCTGATTGCACAGTGCAAGCTCCTCCAGATTTGTCATCTGTGCCAGATCTGAAAGATCCTTAATATCTCCACGCACAGAACCGAAGCTGCTGTCCTTTCCGTCCACATGATGCCCTTCACCCCAGAAGCTGTCCTCATCCTCAAGGATCTCCTTTCCTACAATGCGCAGCTTTCTCACATCCTCCAGCATGGAAGCAGTTATAGTATCTGTCTCTGAAAGGTTCAGTTCCTTACGGACTGCTTTTTCTATCAATGCTTCTTTAAATACTACAGGGTTATTTTGAGATTGTTCTACATTCTGAACCTGTTTCGGATTCTGAATCTTTTCTGCAGTCTGTTCCGGATTCTGAGTCCTTTCTGGAATCTGTTCCATTTCTTCATCCTGAGTTTCCGCTGCTGTCTGCAATACTTCTGCCGCATTCTGATCAGTTTCAGCTATTCGTTCATTTTGGATTGCTGTCATACCAGGAAAAAGAACTGCCAGTATATAGCCGGCTGCTATCAGTCCCACTGCTGCACCAGTTTTTTTCCAGAGGGTTTTCCTGCTGTTTTTCTGACATTTTTCAATCGCCCTGCTTAGTTCTGATGCATTCGTATATCTTTTGTCAGGCTCAAATGAACAGGCTTTTTCTATTACTTTCTTCAGTTTCCTGCTGATGTTACATTCAGAAAGCTGATTCATTTCATAGCTTTCTGAAACCATATACAGCATTGTCTGTCCGATGGCATACACATCCGTGCGCTGGTCTGTCTGTGTATAACCATACTGTTCCGGTGCTGCAGTCCCTCTGGTTCCCACCACAAAAGTATCGCGAAATCCATCTTTTTTGTAACTGCGCATAGTGCCGAAATCAATAAATACTGCTTCACCGCCAGGCGTAATCACAATATTCTCCGGTTTGATATCACGATGTATCATTAGATTATCCGGATTCTGAAACTGTTCTGCTGTCCTGCATATCTTCCTGCTGATCCTGCAGATTTCCGCTTCCGGTATTCCGCCTTTCTGCAGAACCATCTGAGCCAGAGGCGTTCCCTCTATATATTCTCTGACCAGATATACTTCTCTGTTTTCTTCAAATATCCTGTACGCCTTTGGAATCCCGGACAAATTCCTGTCTGCCAGTTTTTCCAGGATTTCCATCTCATTGCGCAGCAGTTCTGCCTGCATGTTCCGTCCCCATTTCAGCACACACAGGATCCCGGCAACTGTCTCTTTCACCAGAAATGTTGCGGAATCTTCACTTTCTTTCAGACATTCATATACTGTCCAGTGCTCTTTCATTTCTACCGGAAGATAATCCTTCCATATCTGTTTTTCTTTCATACGTTCTCTCCCGCTTTGGTACAGGCCGGTAAAATTTTCCCGGAGTTGTTATCATTGTATTAATTCCATAATGAGCCAGATTGCCTGCAGTATTTTGTAAACTTACTATAAATTGTATCAGAAATCGCACAAAAAGCCTATCTGTTTTTTCATATACAGTGCACTTCATCAGGCAGATAAAATCATCTGCTTCTCAGCTTGCTCATAACCGAATAACTGCTTCGCAGTTTATTCAAAAAAGATTCCCTCTCCAGTTTTACCTGAAAAAGGAATCTCTTGTTATCTGTCATTATTATCTGTTATTATTATCTGTTATTATTCAGCATCTTCTGCTGCTTCCGTTGTTTCTGCATTTTCTTCTGCGGCATCATCTTTTGTTTCGTCTTTGCTGTCTGCTTCTTCTGCATCAGCTTCTTCAGTGTCTGCGCTGTCATCGAAAGGAATTACTGCACCGTCATATTTCTCGTTGATGAAGTCTTTGATCTCATCGGATTTCAGTACGTCAACCAGAGCTTTGATCTTATCGCTGTTTTCGTTGCCTTCTTTGACTGCGATCACGTTTACATAGGTTTTCGCTGCTTCAGAGTCAGATTTCTCATATGCAAGTGCATCTTTTCCAACTGAGAATCCTGCTTCCAGAGCATAGTTTCCGTTTAATACCACATAAGCTGTCTCGCCTGTAACACGTGCTACCTGTGCTGCTTCCAGCTCTACGATCTCTACATTGTGAGGATTCTCTGCAATATCCTTAACAGTTGCATTTAATCCTGCACCATCTTTCAGAGTGATGATTCCGTTATCCTGGAGAAGAAGAAGTGCTCTTGCTTCGTTTGTGGTATCATTTGGTACTGCAATGGAATCTCCATCTTCCAGATCATCCAGGCTGTCTTTTGTTCCGGGATAGATTCCGAATGGCTCATAGTGAATACCGCCTGCATTTACAAGGTGTGTGCCCTTCTCCTCATTAAACTGATCCAGATATGGGATATGCTGGAAGTAGTTTGCATCAAACTCTCCACTCTCAACTACCTCGTTTGGTCTTACATAGTCATCAAACACAGTAACTTCAAGTTCATATCCTTCTTTCTCAAGAAGCGGTTTTGCCTCCTCAAGGATCTCTGCGTGAGGTGTTGCAGATGCTGCAACTGTAATGGTCTTGTCATCATCCTTTGCATAAACACCTGTGCTTAATGTTCCTGCTACCAGTACTCCTGTTAAAACTGCTGCCACTAATTTTTTCATAATAATTGTCCTCCTGAATTTTATATTTTAACTTTTTTCATAACCATTTTATAATCAACGATTTCTTAAAACTACTTTCTTCTGTCAATCTTATTTGCGATCATCATTCCCACTGACTGGAAAATCTGTACCAGCACCACCAGCAGGATAACTGTGACGATCATGATATCTGACTGATATCTGTAATATCCATAGCGGATGGCGATATCACCAAGTCCGCCTCCTCCTACTGCACCGGACATGGCCGAATAGCCAAGAATCGTTCCAATCGCAATAGTCGCTCCTGTGATCAGTGAAGTTCTTGCTTCTACCAGAAGAACCTTCACGATGATTCTTATATTACTAGCACCCATAGCTCTGGCTGCCTCGATCACACCTGCATCCACCTCTTTAATAGAAGATTCCACCATTCGTGCGATAAAAGGAATGGCTGCCACTACCAGTGGCACTACCGTTGCTGTAGATCCATAGCTCTTTCCCACCACTGCTCTGGTAAAAGGAATCAACAGGATCAGTAAGATCAGAAACGGAATACTTCTCACAATATTTGCAATGGCATCCAGTATCTTATACAACACTGCATTTGGTTTCAGTCCCTCTTTATCAGACACTGCCAGCAGCACTCCCATGGGAAGTCCGAACAGGTATCCCAGAACTGTGGAAAGAACTGTCATGTAAAGTGTTTCTCCCACACCCTGAACAATCATCATTATTGTTTCATGATCCCACATATTCTGTCACCTCCCCGATTGCTAAACCTTTTTCTTTCAGATACTGCTTCATCATTTCTGTCCTGGTACTGCCCTCCATAAACTCCAGTATCATCTCTCCCTTGGCTACACCACCTACATTCTTAGTATCTGCCTTCAGGATATTTACCGGTTCTCCGAAGGTAAGGATCAGATTTGCGATCACAGGCTCAAAAGCTGAATTCTCGGAGAATACGATTCGTATCTTCTCACCGCTTTTAATCTCTGCCTGTCCCTTTTCTCTGCCGGCATCCGGTCTGCTGTCTGCGCCGATATCGGAGCCTGTATCCTTTCGGATCAGTTCTTTGGCAACCTCTGACTGAGGATTTGCAAAAATATCTGCAACCAGTCCTTTCTCAACCACTTCACCCTCATACATGATCGCCACATGTGTACAAATTTCACGCACAACCGACATCTGATGAGTAATGATCACTATGGTGATTCCAAACTGCTTATTAATCTTTTTCAGCAATTCCAGAATGGAAGAAGTAGTCTGCGGATCCAGTGCACTGGTAGCCTCATCACAAAGTAAAATCTTCGGATCCGATGCAAGTGCTCTTGCAATGGCAACCCTCTGCTTCTGACCACCGGAGAGCTGTGCAGGATAAGCATTCTGCCTGTCCCCCAGACCAACGATCTCCAACAGCTCTGCTGCCCTCTTTCTGGCCTCTGCCTTCTTCTTTCCTTTTATATAAAGTGGAAAACAGACATTATCGATCACTGACTTCTGCATCAGCAGATTGAAATGCTGGAAGATCATACCAATCTCTTCCCTCTGTTTTCTCAATTCCTTCTCTGTCAAATCTCCAAGAGCCTTCCCATCTATCAGAACCTGTC
>OLSI01002421.1_pt1 | contig 10029 bp, 8 predicted proteins | sample 1672661 | NCBI WGS metagenome assembly OLSI01 (sample SAMEA3136711, study PRJEB25190) | human gut metagenome | biome: human gut; feature: human-associated habitat; material: faeces | place: Austria | collected 2013 | reverse complement strand
AAGTGAATAAAAAAAGAGCATCCATTTGTGGTAAAATTAAGGTGTCGAATCTTAAATAATAACCCAAAGGAGCCCTTTATGAGTATTGTAAACACCTTATCACTAGAAAGCAATAGACAGATTAAAATTAATTTTGATGCAGGCTTACTTCTTATCAAAGAATTCGTAAGCAAACTTGGCATTGATAAACTTTTCAGTCACGCATTTAAGACCAATGATTCTGCATCATTTAGATATCACACTGACAAGGAGAATCTCCTTCAGATGATATATATGATCATTGCAGGTTACTTTGAAGATGGTGCTTCAGATGAACTTACAAATGATCCAGTATTTAAAGCGGTGCTAAATAAAGATGCTTTGGCATCACAACCTACGGTATCAAGATTCTTTAATCGTATGGATGAAGATACTTTAAACCAATTCCTTACGATTGGCAGAATACTTTGAAAAAGAGTTTACAGTATTCAGATGCCACAGGCTGTCATTCTGGATTTGGATTCCACTCTTCTTGACGCATACGGTAAACAGGAAGGCAGCGCCTTTAACTTTCACTATCAAAGCAATGGATACCATCCGCTTGTCTGTTATGATGGATTGACCGGGGATTTGATAAAAATCCAACTTTGTGATGGAACACAGCATTCCTGCACTGGAGTGGTTGATTTCTTGCAACCAATACTTGATGAATATCTGAATGATTATCCGGCAATCCGAATTCTGCTTCGTGGTGACAGCGGTTTTGCTACACCTAGCCTTTACAAGCAGTGCGAGGAAAATGGCACAAACTATGTAATACGGCTGAAGGAGAGAATGGTATTCTCCGTGGAAAAGCATCCCATCTTGTGGATGAGCTTGATGAAATCACTAGAAATAACAAAGTCGATTATGCTGTAGTCTATAGTGAATTCATGTACAAAGCTGGTCCATGGCCTTATGAAAGACGTGTAGTATGCAAGGTTGAAAAGCCGGAAAACCAGATGGTTTACATGTACACATTCATTGTCACAAACATGGATTCATCACCAGAGTATCTTATCAAATTTTACTGTAAGCGAGGACTGATGGAAAACTTTATCAAAGAGAGTAAATCTGGTTTTAATTTTGCTTCCGTAAGCAGTCATCCCCGAATTGTAAATGCCAACAGACTTCAAGTACACGCTCTTGCATATAACATATTTAATTGGTTTAGACGATTGGCGTTATCAGCAAATATGCGAAAGCAACGTATTGATACCGTCCGTTTAAAGCTGCAGAAGATTGCTGCAAAAGTAGTTCGTTCAGCAAGATATATCACATTCAAGTTGTGCAGTAGTTGCCCTTATAAAAATGAATTCTATGAGACAATTTCTAATATCGGTAATCTAAATGTACAATTGGAGTAGCAACTATTAACGAACCTTGACAGCTTAACAATTGCTCTGGACTCTACGATAGGGATTTTACGCCCTTTTGATAGAGAAATTGAGCGATGTTATGAACTGCATGGAGCATTTTTAATATTATGGTATAGTTATCGGTTCAGATATTGTTCCATGAATAATTCAGGGTATATTATGATACCCTAGTAGAATGTTACAAAAATGTTAAATTGTATTGCAAAAAATAGGAAAATGGTATATAATCGACTACAGGGTTAGGAAAATAATTAGTAAAAAAATATAGGATGGGTGATTATGAGAAAATTTAAACAAGTATTTTTGGCATCTGTTCTTGCAAGTTCAATGGTAGTTACGCCAGTATTTGCAGATGATGTCAGCAATCTGCAGAATAGTAAAAATGCAGCACAGAGCGAAGTGGATTCTCTTCAGTCAGAATTGCAGACACTAATTGAAAAAATGAGTAAGCTGGAAGATGATCTGGTGTCAACAGGTCAGCAGATCACACAGGCACAGGATGATCTTACTGTTGCTGAAGAAAAAGAACATCAGCAGTACGAAGATATGAAGAAGCGTATCAAGTATATGTATGAAGAAGGCAACTCGACTGCGATTGAGACTCTGATCAGTGCTGAGAATTTCTCAGACTTGCTTAACAAAGCAGAGTATGTTCAGAACGTACATAGTTATGACAGAAAGCAGCTTCAGGAATATATTGATACCAAGCAGCAGATTGCAGATCTGAAAGCACAGCTTGAAGAAGATCAGGCGAATCTGGAGTCTATGCAGTCTGATTATGAAGCAGAGCAGACGACGCTGAGTAATACGCTGGAATCTAAGAAAGAAGAAGTCGCAGATCTGGATGAACAGCTTCAGGCAGCTGTAGCAGCAGCTGAAGCAAAGAGGCAGGCAGAAGAAGCTGCAAAGGCAGCAAAAGCAGCTGAGTCAACAAAGTCAAATTCGACCGTTGCATCGACAAGCAACAGTGGTTCACAGACTGTAGGTAATACAACAAATAATAATGGTAATAACAACACAACCGTTACACCGAGTGCACCAAGTACCCCGACAGTGACTCCGGATACAAGTAATAATAACAGCAGTAGTGATAACGGTGGAAGTACATATGGCAACGGAAGCGCTATTTTAAGTGCAGCAGCAGCATACCTTGGAGTTCCTTATGTATGGGGCGGTACTTCGGGAAGTGGTGTTGATTGTTCGGGTCTTGTATACCTGGCACATCAGGCATGTGGTATTCCAATTACACGTAACTCATACAGTCAGGGAAGTGGCGGACAGGCAGTGTCAGACCCACAGCCGGGTGATGTTGTATGTTACGGAGGACATGTGGGAATCTACGCAGGAGGCGGACAGATGATTCATGCACCGCAGCCGGGCGAGGTCGTATGTTATACAAGTGTTGATTATGCATATCACTGGTATAGAAGATACTGGTAAGATTAGGATGTAAGTAAAAAAATTTTTTTCGCGGAAATCGGCAAAAACATTTTTGTAAGTAAAAAAATTTTTTTACTGAAAAAGCTCAAAAACGTACATTATTCCGTAAGAACTTAAATTTGAAAAATTGATAAAACGGGCGAAAACGTACATAATTCCGAGGAAAGTTAAAAGCCAATTTTTTAATAAAAACTCGAAAACGTACAAAATAAAGGAATTTTCATTTGGTAATCAACCATTTGAAAATTCCTTTTTTGATGAAACTATTTTGTTAATTTTAGAAAAAATTCTTTTTTCTACGGCGTCCTTTACAATAAGGGCAGGATTCACGATGTCTCTTCTGATAGAAAACTTTATCAGCTGGACTTAACGGATATTTGTGTTCAGAACTTCTTTTACAATTCCACCAAACCTTTTGTGAATATGTATCTAATATTTCATCGGGATTTACAAGGCAATAGTTTGCTATAAAATCCCAATCTTCCATTAAATCAGGATGAAGCGCGGCAAAGGATGTTTTTCCAGGAAGTGCTTTACGACCGGAACAATAAGGGCAATCGGCAACACCATTTATAACATCGATAATCCGAGCAGGATAATTTTCACGACAAGTGGGACAAGTCCAAGTGGCTATAGTGGTATTTGGAAGTACCTGGTTAGGTGATAGTTCATTCTGATCGGACCATAGATTGACAATATCAGGATATTTATCGGCTAAACTATTAAATCCAGAAAGTAATTTTTTATTATTACAATAAGGACATTCCGCTTCACCATTTATTACTTCAATAATCCGAGCTGAATAATCGCCATGACAGGTAGGGCAAGTCCAAGTGACCATATTGGTATTCGGAAGTACCTGATCAGCTGAAAATCTGTTTTGCTTTGACCACATCTTTGCAATATCAGGGTGTTTAACAGCCAGACTATTAAATCCAGGAAGAAGTTTTCTGTTATTGCAATAAGGACAATTTGTTTCACCATTTACAACTTCAATAATCCGAGCTGAATAATCACCGTGACAAGTAGGGCAAGTCCAAAGTGCATAATTAACATTGGGAAGAACCTGATCAGCAGAAAGTTTATTTTGTGTTGACCACATGTTAGCGATATCAGGATATTTAACAGCCAGACTATTAAATCCGGGAAGCACTTTTTTGTTGTTACAATAAGGGCATTCTACTTTGCCATTTATTACTTTATTAATCCGAGCAGGATAATCCCCATGGCAAGTAGGACAAGTCCAGAATGCCATAGTAGTATTAGGAAGTATCTGATCCGCAGAAAATTGATTTTTGTCGGACCACATAGCAGCGATATCAGGATATCTGGCAGCCAGACTATTAAATCCAGGAAGCAGTTTTCTGTCGTTACAATAAGGACAATCAGCATTCCCGTTTACGACCTCTTTAATAGGAGCATTATAGTCGCCATGACAAACAGGACAAGTCCAGATAGCATTATTACCATTTACAAGTGTTTCGTCTGCTGAAATTTCGTTTTTCTCAGACCACAAGGCAGCAATATCTGGATGTTTTACGGCAATGGTATTAAATCCAGGAAGTGGATATTTCTCAGAACAAAATGGACATTCTTTTCCATTTACTATTTCTTTAATATAGGCACAGTATTCTCCATGACATGTATTACAGATCCATTTAAGCCAACGCCTGGAATCATAAAAAAGTTCATCGGGTTTCCATATATTATTTGGAGAATATATTGGAATATATTGTGGATAATAATCTGCAAAAGTATTGATGCCCTTTACAAGTTTTGTACCTCTACAAATGGGACATTCAATACCGGCTTGATTAATTCTACCAAAGGAATCCTCGCGAATATGTCCATTTTTGCATTTCCATGAGACTGAAATAGTACTGTAAGGAGCTACAGTATATGGATCTACGGTATTTGTATCTGCGTAGGCTTCCAGATATTCGGGGAATTTACTGGCAAAGCTTTCATCTGGAGATGAGTTTGTCCCAGAACATTTTGGACAAATAGTAGTTATGTCATCAAGAGCACGGATTACAGTTGCAATATATGCCGTAAAATCGGTATGGCAATCGGGACATCTCCAATAAAATAATCTACTTGAAGCCTGTCTGGGAGTAATATCGTCTAATGGACACATATTACGCTCCATATTATATAAGTCTACTAATTTTGGATGAGATAAACTATAAGGTATTCTCCGCGTATTACGATCTTTACAAGAAGGACATTCAAATACATATTTATTACCTAGCATATCGGTGCCAATTCTTCCAACTATCGTACCGTCCCATTCATAATCACATTTAGGACAATGAAAATGTACTTTTTGATCAGAAGAAATACGGCATTTTCGAATGTCAATTCCGTTTGCTTCGTTAGTTTCAAAATCATAATAATCTGAGAATTCTGGAACTAGAGTTAATACATCATTTATTCCAGGTATGATTACATTATGAGCATCACAATTTGGACAGCCATCAGAAGCACCATTTCGACTCCTGATTTTAGCAGTCCAGTGATAACCACATTTCTTACAACGCCACTTGGCATCGTCTGCTGAGTGAGATGAAAGGAGGTTAGGATCAAGTCCTAGTTTTTTGTTTTCTTCAAAATCCCAAAATTTCATCAGTTTATTTTTGGAAACTACCGTTGCAAGTCTATCTGGACTGTTATAATAGCAATTTTGACACTGTCTGACTATAATTTTGCCATCCTTTCTATCGAGTCTGGTAGTGATTGTTGAACTCCATTCATAACCACAATCAGGACATTTCCACCAGTAGTAAGTGCTTTGATCACCTATACGAAGAGATAAAGGATCAATTCCTACATTTTTTTCAAAATCATAAAGACGTTTTAAATCAGGAAGTAAAGTGAGAGCATCATTTATTCCGGGAACGAACTTTTTTAAATTTTGGCAACATGGACATTTGCTGTTTTTTGACCGATCTCTTGATCTTATTCCAGCAGACCAACTGTAACCGCAATCAGGACATTTCCAGTAAGCAGCAATATCACTGGCAGAAGAAGTGGTTGAAGAATCTAAGCTATTTTTTTCGTTATCCCAAAACCGCATTAGAGTTGGGGACTCAGAAACAAAAGGAACATGCTGTCGGGTTTTTCGATTTTTATGATCACAGCCAATAATTCTATAAGAATCTCCTTCTTTCAAAATTTGAGAATTTATAATAGTTGTCCATTCACGTCCGCAATCAGGGCATTTACAAGCTATCCTTTCCCGTGATGACCATCTCTGATGTTCGATATCGATATTCTTATTTTTTTCAAAATCATAAATCTTTTTTAGCTCAGGAACCAGAGTGAATACATCATTTACTCCAGGTTGAACGGATTTATTGCTATCGCAGCTTGGGCATTTTCCTTTGGCATCATATCTTGATTGGGGGCTGGTTGGCCATTCTTTCCCACATTTTTTACATTTCCAAAAGAATTTCTTTTTAGAAGATATAAGGATTGTTGCAGGATCAACAGTATTTTTATTAAAATCCCATTGTTCCATTAAAAACGGTATATCTTTGACGGTATCGGGTCTTTTTCCGGTTCCTTTGCAGGCAGGACATTTCCCTTTGGTGCGGGTACGGGTACGAGGCGTTGTAGGCCATTCGTATCCACAAAGTTTGCATTTCCAGTAATAAGGAAGACGTGAAATAGAAGAAACCGTTTTTGGATTTTCAGGATTTTTATCAAAATCCCATAGTTCCAGCATTTCTGGAACATCAGCAATTGATTTAAAATCTGACATTTTATATTCCCTCCAAGTTGTTAAAAAGTCCTTGTATAATGTTACTTTCTGATGAATGATTAGCTTGCTTTTCTGGAATTTTATCTTCAGTTTCTATAGGAAGAATGGAACTTGTCGGAGAAATTATTTGTTCGGATAAAGCCTGATTTTTTATACAGGATTCTACATCTCCTTTGATAAGTCCCTGTTCTTTTAAGAGTTCTGTTGCTACATCTGGATAAACATATTGTAAAAGCACTTTTTTATGGGCATCTAACTGTTGCGATAGTTCATGATTTTGCTGCTTTAATTCTTTGTTTGTATATGATAATGATTGCAATTTATCAGTTAGATTTTCTATTTTTTTAGAAGCAGAATCCAGTTTTGTCTTATAGGATACAGCTTCTTTTTGTATGGAAAGCGCATTATCACAAATACTTTTGTAGTAGGTGTCCAGTTCGGTAAGTGCAGTGATCATTTTTTGCCTTGTACTGTTGCGGTCAAGGAAAGCCTGAACATCCAGTGTTTTATATGATATGAGAAGAGAAGCCCCTTTTTCTTTTGAAGCCGTAAGTAAAGCCTGAATATGTTCTTTCGCCTTTTCATTTCTACGTAAAGACGTGACCTGATATTTTGGATAACCATTAGCATTTATGTAATCTGTAATTTGTGGAGGTTGCAGTGCACGTTCAGAACGGTCACTTTCAAGGTAATATGTATCGATTAGAGTAATCAGAGTTTCATCGTCAATGTATTTCTTTCTTGCGGCATACGCATGCGTCTTTGCTGCTGTTTACAGGCGTATCTGTTGCTAGTGTAGCAAGAAGATTGGGACATTCGAGTATGACAACAACATAGAAAACATATTTACATATTATTCAGGAATTGGAAAATAAAGATATTGATTTAGTTATGCGTTCATTATCAAGTTTAAGTTAACGAATTACACGGCTTGCGTTGATTAAGAGTGATAAGAAAATGACCTGATTTATTTATACAAAAATCGGTATAAATAAGTTGGGTCATTTATTGTGCAGTATATTTGATTATGGTAATATAAAGATATGAATTTCCCAAAAGAAAAGAGAATGAAAATGAATTTAACAAGTACAAGTAAATTTGTAAGTTTAATCCTGCGCCATAAACCAGAAACAATCGGAATCCAGTTGGATGAACATGGCTGGGCAAATGTAGACGGGCTGATTGCCGGAATTTCCAAAACCCGTAAATTTAACAGAGAAATACTGGAAGAAATTGTTTGGACAGATAATAAGCAAAGATTTACCTTTAATGAAGATAAAACAAAGATTCGGGCAAATCAGGGACATTCGATTCCTGTTGATGTAGAATTACCAGCAGCAATACCGCCTGAAACGCTCTGGCATGGAACTGGAGAAAAATATGTTGCATTCATTGATCAACAAGGATTGATTCCAAAGGGTAGGTTATATGTGCATTTATCATCAGACGCAGCTACAGCTACGAAAGTCGGTTCACGTCACGGAAAACCAGTGCTTTATATCGTAAAAACAAAAGAAATGTATGACGATGGATATTCATTTTTCTTATCAAAAAATGGAGTATGGTTAACAAAAGAAGTCCCCGTAAAATATTTAATCAAAGAGGAGCAGTAAGGATGATTTATGTAACCGGCGACTGTCACGCTGATTTTACCAGGTTCAATACTAAAATTTTCCCGGAGCAATATGAAATGACAAAAGATGATTATATCATTATCTGCGGTGATTTTGGCGGAGTATGGAATCGCTTTGAAGAAAATAAACATGAGAAGCATTGGATGGACTGGCTGGAAGATCGTCCTTTTACAACTCTTTTTTGTGAGGGGAACCATGAGAATTTTGACAGGCTTTACAGCTATCCTGTAGAAAAATGGAATGGTGGAAATGTACACAAAATTAGACCTTCGGTGATACATCTGATGCGTGGACAAATTTTTCAACTCTGTGATCGGAAATTTTTTGTATTTGGCGGAGCAAAAAGTCATGATATAGATGGTGGAATACTTGATCCAGAAGCCCCGGATTTTAAGAAGAAAAAGAAAGAACTGGATAAGGAATGGCTGCCTTATCGTGTGAATCATATTTCGTGGTGGAAGGAAGAAATGGCTTCAAAAGAGGAAATGGAAGAAGGATTAAGAAATTTATCTCAGTATAACAATGAGGTAGATTTTATTATCAGTCATTGTTGTGCTACAAGTACCCAGAAACAATTTGTAGATAAGACTTTTTCAGCAGATTCCATGACGGATTATCTGGAGTTAGTGAAGCAGCGGGTAAATTTTAAGAAGTGGTTCTTTGGTCATTATCATGATAATAAGAATATTGGACTGAAAGAAATACTGATATATGAGCAGATTATTCGGATACTGTGAGAAATTATAATTTGTGTATGACGAAGGGAGAGTTTCGGTTTATGTGTAAATTGATGGAAGAATATGAGAAACGTACACTGAACCGGTTCATGAAAAAACTTACTGTTCCGGGCGAAAAATGTAATCTGAAGATGCGGATGAATCTGCGATATGCATGTTTCAAATTTCTAAGTATGTAAAAAGAATCACTTATCAAAAAAATAAAAACAACAGGAGGAACCTAAAAATGGAAGTAATACGCGCAAAAAGTGCCGGATTCTGCTTTGGTGTAAAACGCGCTGTCGATACAGTATATGAGCAGGTTGAAAAACAGATGGGAAAACAGATCTATACTTATGGTCCGATCATCCATAATGAAGAGGTTGTAAAGGACATGGAAGCACATGGCGTAAAAGTCCTGCGCGGTGAGGAAGAACTGAAAGGTCTGGAAGAAGGACTGGTGATTATCCGCTCTCATGGTGTTCCAAAGAGAATCTGTGACCTAATGGATGAAAAAGGCATCGAATATGTAGATGCAACCTGTCCGTTTGTGAAAAGAATCCATAAGATTGTTGCCGAAGAAAGTAAAAAAGGCAGCCGGATCATTATCATTGGTAATCCGGATCACCCTGAGGTTGAAGGAATCCGGGGCTGGGCAGGAGAAAATGTAACCGTTATAAAAAATGCAGAAGAAGCAGAAAAATTTGAAAATACTACATCCGAAAGAATTTGTATTGTGTCGCAGACGACATTTAATTACAATAAATTCAAAGATTTAGTTGAAATTATTTCAGAAAAGGGTTATGATATAAGTGTTTTAAATACGATTTGTAATGCAACCAGAGAGCGTCAGACAGAAGCAAGGAGCATTGCAAAAGAGGTGGATGCTATGATTGTAATCGGAGACAAACATAGTTCCAATACCCAGAAACTGTATGAAATATGCAGCAGGGAATGTCACAATACGTACTATATACAGACACTTGACGATTTTGATATGAATCAATTAAGGTCCGTGGAAACAGTAGGTATTACAGCAGGGGCATCCACGCCCAACAATATAATTGAGGAGGTTCAAA
>OLSI01002415.1_pt1 | contig 10062 bp, 9 predicted proteins | sample 1672661 | NCBI WGS metagenome assembly OLSI01 (sample SAMEA3136711, study PRJEB25190) | human gut metagenome | biome: human gut; feature: human-associated habitat; material: faeces | place: Austria | collected 2013 | reverse complement strand
CAATTGTATCCCCAAGCAAATCGGCCTTGGATTCATAGTAATTGTAGATTGTCCCCGCCGAAACAGAACATCGAGATGCAACAGCTCGTATGCTTACAGCAGTCCATCCGTTTTCTTTGATTAGCTCTCTGCTTGCAGCTAATATGTCTTCTTTTGAAGTTGCAAGATGGTTCACGAATTCACTCCTTTTCAATGTAATGTCATTTAGCTATTTCATTAAATGAACAATGTTCACGTTGAAAATATACACCGTTCATTTTATTTTGTCAATAACTTTTTTAGGAAGCCCTGATACATTTATTTGACTTCAATAAAAATGGTGTATGCCATACTCACTAAGTATAACATACACCATTAATATTTAATTATTTTCTATATTTATCATCACCTGACAACCATCATCCGTCCATACTTTAAGAACAGCCGGCTCCTTCGATTTGACATCCTTCCATCGAACTGCTGCCAGAGCGCTTCCATCAAATGTTGTTACTGAATCAGAAAAATAGTCCTCCTCACTAGAAGGATTAGCTGTACCAAATCCTTCCAGCACACCATTTCCTACAACACTAGCATGAAGCAGTCTTTTTTCAGCTTCCTGTGAATTAATTGTGCCATTATCATCTACAAGCCATATCTTGATATATGCTATATTCCTCTCATTCTCAGTTACACGACACACTTTTAGCTTTGTTACTGATTTTGCTGTAGAAAGCTCATATTCACCCAGTTTCCTATCTTTCTGATATGCAACTGCCTTTAAAGTTCCCGGTTCATATGGCACTTCATAAGATGCTGTAAAATGATTTTCTCTTCCTACCGGTTTTCTTCCAAGCAATTTATCATTCAGAAAAAGCTCTACTTCATCACCTGATGAATAAACATCCACATTTGCCGTTGTCCCTTCAAAGCCCTTCCATGTCCAGCTGCTGATGTTATCCTTAAACATCCATGCAGTTTTACCTGCTGTCTGTCCTGCGTGTTCAAGTCTCTCGACCGCAATATATGGTTTATCTGTCAGACCATACACTATTTCCCTGAAATAGCTGATTGGTCTTCGATTTCCAATCAAATCAATATCTCCGATATATCCCAGTCTCTCAGGATAAATACTTGTAAAATTGGCATTTCCATCATAATGGAATATTCCTACACCAGCCTCGCCTATATAGTCGTAACCGGTCCATGTAAAGTCTCCAATTACGTGTGGATAAGTTTCAACAAGCTTCCAGAGATTTTCTATGTCGGCCGGATATGTTTCCGTACCGAGAACCGTTTTAGCAGGATGTAGTTCATGCTCCAGCTCATATCTTCCACTTAAATAGTTGAGTCCTGTTATATCGCAGCTTTGCGAACATTCTTCAAGTGCTTCTGAAACAAGCGGATGCTTTGCAAAAAACTCTCCTTTTTCACCTGACATCAGACTCATAAAACTGTTTAAGGCATTGCTTCCTCCTCCGCTTCCACTTCCATGTGAATCCATTCCAAATTTTTCTGCAACATCCCTCATAATAAAGCCAAGACGCCTGCCTGCACAGTTTAATCCATTCAATGCATTCGTTGTATATCTGGTATTATCGAGCTCATGGAATTTATTGCATAGCATTCTGTTTATCCAGGCTCCCTGCTTAGTTCCTGCTTCCTGTATCTCATTTCCAACTGAATAAATAATAACCGATGGATGATTATAGTCTTTTTCAACCATATGATTAATCCACTGATTATATTCATCTTCAAAAATATCGGAGAAATCATATGTATTTTTTTCCTTGTCCCACATATCCGTCAGCTCGTCCATAACCAGCATTCCAATATGATCACACGCATCAAGCATTGCTCTGCTCATTGGGTGATGTGCACTTCTTATAGCATTAAAGCCCGCTTCCTTCAATCTCTTGCAACGGTACCATTCTGCCTCCTTAAATGTCTCAGCACCTATCACGCCATTATCATGATGTATACAGGTTCCTCGCAGCTTAACTGTCTCACCATTTATCTGCAATCCATGTACAGGATCTAGCGCCAATACACGTATTCCAAAATTAGAAACTGCTTCATCACATATTTTATCATCAAACTTTGTCGTTATATGACACTCATATAAAGCCGGCTGTTTTGGACTCCATTTCTTCGGATGTTCAATCGGAATTTGTACACGCACTGTCTGCATTTGCTCTGAGCGAAATACTACTCTTTGTGTATCCGATGCAGTTTTCTGCCCATCTTTTTTTATTTCAATCAGACATTCTGCCTCTAATCCATGTCCAATAATGTTTTTCAACTGCGCACACACCTCTATAACCGCCATGTCATCATTCACTGACAATGTTGTAATACGCAGCTTATCATGTGAAATATATACATCTTTTCCGGTCCACAGATTGACATCTCTGTAAATTCCTGAGCCTGAATACCATCTGCTGTTAGGCTGTTTACTGTTATCGACATCTATTCTTATAATATTCTCATGCTCATAGCTTATCCATGGCTTTAAGTCAACCGAAAAACCCATATATCCATTACGATTCACTGCCGCTAGCGATCCATTAATCCAGACTCTTGCAATTCCATAAATTCCTTCAAATTCCAGAAATACATCCTGCTTTTTCCACTCATTTTGAGCCATAAATTTTTTTTCATATGTATACACACCTCCTGGATAAAATCCACTCTGTGCTCCTGAAGGACAGTCCTTATCTCTTTTTTCACGAATCATTGCATCGTGAGGGAGTGTAACAGCAACTGCATTACTGTTCCCATAAAAAGCTTTTAATCTGTCAGCCTGATCTGCTTTTTCAAATGTCCAGTCCTCATTAAAATTATGACACTGCATACTTCATTCCTCTTTCAATCTGTTAGTCTGCTTGTTCTGCTCTTTCCATGTCAATTCTCTTATTTTCCTTTTCCACCTTCATTAAACCAAGAAGAATAGTAATTACGACGCCAAGAATTACAGGGATTGTGATATACATACTGAAAATCATATTTGTAGCTGCTACGGTCTGAGTTGCAGCTTTTCCGGCATATCCTGCTGCATGCAATAGCCAGCCTACAGCCGCAGTACCAATTCCACCACCAACTTTTACTCCAAGTGATGAACAGCTAAACATCATTCCATCAATATGTACCCCTTTCGTACGATAGGTATATCCGCTGATTTCAGCAATCAGGGCATTTAATGTTCCCGACATTGTTCCGGCAAATGTTCCCTTAAGGAACATAAAAAGTAACATCATCGGTAAATTCTTCTGCATCGCAAAAATAATTAGAAATATTCCTAAGATATCACTGATTACATATCCCCAGAAATTAACCTTTTGCATGCTTCCGGTCTTCTTTACAAGAATTGGAGTAAAAATAAGTGCAATTATTACAGGGAACATCTTCATCATTGAGAACAACCCAAGTAATGAACCATTTCCAAGTACATGTTTCATAAAGTAAATAGCTGAACCTGTTGTAAGATTACTCATGAAATAATAAACAATATAAATTGCTACAATTAAAATATAGTATTTGTTACTTATAAGTAACTTCAAAGACTCAACAAAACCTATTTTGTCATCCTTCGGTTTTTGTGTATCCTCAACTGCTGCACTACTTTCTTCCGGTAACTCCTTAACACACAGGCAGCTTATTGTGTTGACAACAAGTCCGATTACACCACATATAACAGCAACCATACGCCATCCTGCTGCTCCACCGCCAAAGGCATCAACTGCACCTGTTACTGCAAATCCCATTACAATATTTGTAGCAACTGCAAACATGAAACGTATTGATCCAAGCTGAACCCTTTCATTCTTGTTTCTGGTAATAAGGGCTGATAATGCTGAATACGCTATTCCGTTTGCTGTATAAAAGATAGCATTGAGTGCTGTATAAAATGCGAAGAAATACGCATATTGTGCAGTTTCACTCATTCCACCCGGAATTGAAAACAACAGCACCAGACAAAGTGATACGCCTATCTGTGCATACAGCATCCATGGTCTTGCCTTTCCAAGCTTTGACTTAGTGCGATCGATTAAATTTCCAAATATCACATCTGAAATTCCATCAAGAAATTTCGATACCAGCATTAAAGTTCCAATAATTCCTGTGTTAAGCCCCATTGTATCAGATAAATATAAAAGTACAAAGCTTGATACAAGTCCATAGCTGGTATTTGAAGCCAGGTCTCCTGCTCCATACGCTATCTTCTGATACCATTTCAGGTATTTCTTTTCCGTTTCCTGCATAATAAATGCAACCTCCTTTTTCCTGTTAACAATAATAGTTTGTATTGTATTTTTCATAAACGCTTATGTTTTGTATACTGTTACTTTAATAAATTATTGCTTACAATTCTATAACATATGTGATAAAATATCAGTTAGTTTTTATCATATTCGTGGATAAGGAGAAAAATATACCATTATGACCTCATCATATACTGTCAAAAACATCATAGAACAGGATAATATAAACAGTACAATCAATTCATACATCAAAATACTTACACCAATACAGTTCACACTCGAAACATGTAACAGAGCTAACGATGACAAATATCTAAATTTTTTGATGACTTCACCACGTGAAAATACATTTTACAGCTTTAAAACAGAAAAGGAAATCAATCATTTTAATATGAGACCTCCACATATTCATGATTTTTACGAGCTTCTTATTGTATTGGATGGCGAAATCCATCAGCTGATTGAAAAGACTGATTTTGTGTTCCACAGTGGAAGCTGTTGTCTTATGAACCACAATATAGTACACAAAGAAATTTTTTCTTCCGATGCAACTCTTTTGTTTATCGGAATGTCAAAAGAGCTTGTCCAACAGCTTTCAGAAGATGAACCAAAAGTTTATTTTCCGGATATAGAAAGACCCGGCCATAACCCTATTCTTAGATTTCTTACAGATAATCTCGATAATCCTGACACAAAGGAATATCTTGATTTTATGCCATCACTAAACAACAAAGACTGGCACCATACTCTCCACGCCATAACTGACAATATACTTCGTGCCATTATGTATCCAAAGCTTGGTTCTACTTATGTCATCAAAGGAATGCTTTTAGAATTGTTTGATTATCTGTCCAATCCAGAACACTTTCATTTCACGCCCGTCCATGTAGAAGCAGACAATGATTTTCTTCTTTTCACACACATAAGTCACATTTTAGAGGACACCAATGGACGCATTACACGTTCTGAGCTTGAACAATTATTAAATTACAGTGGAAATTATTTAAACTCTATAGTTAAGAAATATACAAATTCCTGCCTTTTCGATTACAGTCAGACATTCTGTATGAAAAAAGCGGCTGCTCTCCTGCTTGAAACGACCGCTTCTATATCTGAAATTATGGATGAACTGCATTTTACGAATACAACACATTTTTATAAGTGCTTTAAGAAGCAGTATCATATGACGCCGAAGCAGTATCGAAAAGGCAATGAGGATTAAATAGGACACGATTTTCACTCTGAAACCGTGTCCTATTTATCTTAATTATTTTTATGTATGTTTAAGATGTGATCTGCAAACACATTTACTATTGTCACCATGTTCATCATCATACCATAATATATTAAAAACTCTGCCTGTCATATACCCATACAATCTATGAGTACCTGTAACCCTCAATGAAATAAGTGATTCCGCTTCTATATATCTGGTAATCAATCTGTCTTGATCAACTCTATTCAAATCATTTAAATCTAAAGAATGATTTTGTTTCTTATCTCTAACCAATATCTCGCTCCAAGTTTGTGTCTCCAACGCTCTCAATCTTGGTATTATTTCCGTCCAAATCACTTCATCAACATGTTCTTTTGAAAAAGCCCACATATCCTGATCAGAATTTGCAAATGTCCAAGCTGGATTCTGCGAATAATACTGACTGGGGTTTTCCTCCCTGAACAATACTTTTCCCCTTAGGAAATTCCTTTTGTTTTATTCTTTTATCTTTTTTAGAGCCCGCCATAATACTCAAGAACTTTTTCTATGGTCTCCTTCTGTTCTGCTGAAAAATCATCTGTTCCACTATTCTCATCTTTCGCACTTACTGAATAATTTCCCTGCGTTTTAAAAAATAATTCCGGACAAACTGGTCCATTTGCCCATGCCTGAAAATCCTCATTAAATAGAGGCGAGTCATCCCAGACTAAAGACCATGCCTGAGCATAATAACATAATTTTTGTTGCCATTTGTTTAAACAAAAATATATTCCGATATTTTATCTATGCATAAATGGCTTCTAATATAATCCCAGCTAATAAACTAATAAGTATTCCCATTAATACTGTGCATATAAAAATCCCTAACAAAGGATGTCTTTTTTCCCATTCTTCAAATTTTTGAAAAATTCTTCTTTCTAAATTACTTTCTTTTTCCCAAAATTTCTGTAAATCGTTCTTCTTCTCATTGAAGCTTTGCCTACTATATTCTAATTTTCTCAGTTTACTTTGATATATTAAACAACGCTCTAACCCTTTTAATGCTTGCTCTTTATTGTTGCCATTAGTTACTTCTATCATGTAATCCATCTGTACTTTCCTTTCAATACAGTTCACTATGCTTTAACAATCTTACATATTACCTTCATCGTTTATTTTGTTCCTTCTTCTGCAGATGTCAGCCATTATCTGTTCTCGCTATAATTCATCTGCTAAATTAACTAATTCTATTTTTCATAAGATTTTCCATTTTTATCCTATACGCTAACAATCTCAAAACATAATCCGGCATTTTTCTTGTTCCTCTTTCCCATTCCGTTACGGTTCTGTAAGGAATTCCGAAATACTCACAGAAGTCTTTTCTATTCATTCCTGTACTTTCCCGTAATTCTTTCATTTTATCTTTTATTTCCATATCTTCTCCGTCTTCATAATTTACACATTGTGTAACTATTGTAGCATGCTTTTCTTATGTCGACAATATTTTTATCTAATCTTAAACACTTGGCAGGCTACTTTCCAAGCAGAGTCGCCCCGAGGATGTCAAGTAAAAACCACAAAGTTTTTACTATTTTTTTTGCGTTTTTTTCCCATAAAACCGTTGTTTTCATACAGAGGACGTTTCATTAAGGTTACAAAAATACAGGGGTGGACGTTATATAAATGCTATAGACTTTCAATACGTTTCTGTAAATTTAGTTTCCCTTTTTCCAGTTGAGTTTTGGTTGAAGCGAACTGATCTCGAGTAATTTCCCCATTTCGATATTCTTCATACCCCTGAAGGTTCTGAGTTTTTATTTGCTCCAATCGCTTTTCACATTCCGCTTTTTCTTTACTATATAAAGAAATGGATTTGTGTTATACTTTATTCAAGAATGCTGATAAGCTATGGGAGGGAAGCGACTATGCAAAATCCAGTTCCTGACGAAAGATATTCTGTGGCAGATGAAGCCATTCTGGGCGCTTTTTTTAAACTAATAAAGAAAAAAACTCTTGACCAGATCACTGTATCCGATATCACAAAAACAGCTGGTATCGCGAGAAGCACTTTTTATAATCATTATCAGGACATCCCCTCTCTTGTATCTGCTGTTGAAGAAAAGACGATCCATGATGTTTTCTCCATAATGGAAAAATTTCATCCTGAAAATGACCACGATATCTGTCAGTCCTATTTTCTGACGATCTGCCGTTATACAATGGAAAATCCTTTTCTTTCCAGTCTTCTGAGTACGCCTCATGGAAATGATCTCTTTGAAAAAATGCTGACTATGCTTCATCACTATGTCACCGCTACTACCTCCAGTGCCAGACCCGGCAGGCATACAAAAGAGGAAATATCTTACGTGATCACCTGTGCGATCGGCAGTACGATCGGTGTCCTTCACAAATGGACAAGGGATAATTTTGATCTTGCACCAGAAGTCATTGCAGGGATTCTGACGCAGATTTTCCTGTCTGGCATGCTGCCTCTTTTATCCTGAATGCCCTGCATATAAACAGACATAATAAAAACCCGTCTGAGAAATTCACTCAAACGGGTTTTTATTATGCCTGTGGCTCGTCGATCAGGACATCCTGTCTCCTGATTTTCTTTGTCGTGCTGCGTATAAACGGATTTTTCCGGATCACCAGGCCTGTAATACGACGATAGGTCGGCTGATTTTTATTGTATTCATCCAGAAATTCCTGAAGCTGTGAACGAATCATCTCCGTATCCAGTGCCTTTGCCTCCACAACTGCCTGTTCCGGATAAATTCGGGCTGTAAGACCATTGTCCTCACCTGTTACAATAACCTCACCCACAAGCGGATTCAATGCAAGCTTGTTCTCGATTTCCTCAGGAGATATATTTTCTCCATTGGAGAGAATGATCAGATTTTTTACACGGCCATTAATAAAGAGGTATCCATCTTCATCCATATAACCCTTGTCGCCAGTATGCAGCCAGCCATCTTTCAGTGTTTCAGCTGTCTCGTCCGGCATCTGATAATACCCTTTCATAACACTTGTGCCTTTTACCAGAATCTCACCGTTTTCAAATCTTATCTCCACATTCTCAAGTGGTCTTCCAATAGAACCCGGCTTATGATTTTCCGGTGTATTATTACTGATAACAGGAGAACATTCTGACATGCCATATCCTTCCAGAATCTGAACACCATACTCTGCAAAACGGTCAATATAGTACGGATCCAGATGTGCGCCACCGGTAAAAATCGTCTGCAGTTTTCCACCGAAAACTTTTTCTGCAAGAACTACCTTCGGGATTTGTGGATCAGCTGCTGACAGTCTCTTATAAATTGTTTCAATCATCATCGGAACCATGAGCATGATATCGGGTTTAAAAATACTCATATTTCTGACCATATGAAGCAGAGAGTCATTAATACAGATAGTTGCTCCCTGAGAGAAACCTTTCAGCCAATCCATGACAAGACAGAATGCATGATGGATTGGAAGTACACTGAGCATGGCAGTTCCAGGCTCTGCTGAAATCTTAACTGCCTCAACGTTGGATGCCAGATTATTCTGTGTCAGCATAACCCCTTTGCTCTTGCCTGTGGTTCCGGAAGTAAAGATAATAGTCGCAATAGCTTCTGCATCCGGACAGGAAGCATCTTCTGCTGCACTCTTTCCCATATCTCTCAGCTCATTGATACTGTACACTCCTGAAGGCAGATCCTCCACCTCTTTCTGGAGCATCCACACCTTCTGAAGCTTCGGACAGTTTGCAAGAAATGCTTCCAGATATGGTCTGTGTTTCGGACTTAAGAAGAGTGCTTCGGAATCGGAGCGATTTATCAGGTCGATCAGTTCTTCACACGGGAGTGCAGCATCCAGCGGCACCGCTGTAGCGCATCCTGTAATAATTCCCAGATAGCTTTCGATCCATTCTACAGAACTGGTTCCGATTAATGCAATATGTTTTCCCTCAAACCCTTCTGCAAGAAGTCCTTTTCTGGTAGAAATCACGTTTTTCATTATTTCGCTGTAACTTTTCTCCAGAACTTCTTTTCGGTTAAGCCATTTTACTGCTTTGACTTCGCCAAATTTCTGTACACTTTCTTCTAATATCTCCCTGATCAGCATGTCTTTCTCCTCCTTCACTTTTCTGCGGACAACAGCTTCATTCTTACTGAAGCTCCTCCAGAAGCTTAAGCGCCTCCTCAAGAGTTGTAATTTGGGTCACTTCGGTTTCCTCAAGTTCAATGTCAAAGGTATCCTCAAGCTCTCCCAGAAAAGACATGAAATCCAGAGAAGTAAATCCCAGATCTTCACGGAATCTCATTTCACCCGTCATCTCTTCCGGTTTCACTTTGCTGTACTGCGCTACAATATTTTTAAATTCCATTTCCTGATTCATCTCATATCCTCCTGTTATTTTTGATTTCTATACCTGTTCCATAATCTCGCCGATGCTCATATCCGGCTCTGCGATCCCCTTAAAAAGAATACGCATCATATAATAATAAAGCAGTTCCATGTCATGCTCTTCCAGATGAGCAGTCTGATAATGATAGGAGAAGTTCATGCCACCATCCTCAGTATGCGATACGGTCAGATACATTTTTTTGGTTGCGGCACCGTTTGCAAACCATTTGGCAT
>OLSI01002381.1_pt1 | contig 10182 bp, 10 predicted proteins | sample 1672661 | NCBI WGS metagenome assembly OLSI01 (sample SAMEA3136711, study PRJEB25190) | human gut metagenome | biome: human gut; feature: human-associated habitat; material: faeces | place: Austria | collected 2013 | reverse complement strand
GAGCAATCCGGTTACATCAGTGAGTGGCAAAATTTACTTTTGACACTCACATCATAATATTTTTTAACTATACAAATATGAAGGAGTTTTTCTATTATGAAAACTAAATCTTTCAAAAGCTCTCTGCTTTTATTTCTCGCTGCTTTTATCTGGGGCGTTGCCTTTGTCGCTCAAAGTGTTGGAATGGACTACGTCGGTCCTTTTACTTTTAATGCTGTCCGTTGTTTTGTTGGCAGTCTCATTTTGATTCCTGTTATCTTCTGGAACCAAAAACGTACTGCAAAAAAAGTTGACAAAGATACTTTGCATGACCGGCCAAAAGAGAGCATTCTTGGAGGTATCTCCTGTGGTATTCTGTTTTTTATTGCAACTTCTTTGCAACAAATCGGAATTTTATATACTTCAGTCGGAAAAGCCGGATTTATTACCGCACTTTATATCGTGATCGTTCCGATTCTGGGTATCTTTTTGAAACGAAAAGTAAATTTAAAAATCTGGATTAGTGTATTGATTGCCCTTGTTGGTCTTTATCTGTTATGTATGAGTGGAAGTCTTACACTTACCAAAGGAGATGCCCTGATACTTCTTGGTGCCTTATTTTTCTCTTTTCACATTTTAGTAGTTGATTACTTTTCCTCTAAAGTAAGCGGAGTCAAACTCTCCTGTATCCAGCTTTTTATTGCCTCAATGTTATCTGCGATTCCAATGTTCGTGCTGGAAAATCCAAAACTTTCCAGTATCTGTGCAGCCTGGGCACCGATTTTATACGCCGGAATCCTTTCCTGCGGTGTTGCTTATACCCTACAGATTATCGGCCAGAGAAATTTAAATCCAACCATTGCCTCTTTAATTTTAAGTCTGGAATCTGTCATCTCTGTCCTTGCCGGATGGGTGATTTTACATCAGACTTTAAGCACACGGGAGTTGATTGGCTGTGTCCTTATGTTCGCTGCGATTCTGTTAGCTGAACTTTAAACCTTAACATACAAACCGGACAGGAAAACCCGTCCGGTTATTTTTTTACCTATCAGAGATAGCTCTTTTTTCTTCTTAATACTCAATCAATACCGGTCTGACCGGAGAGCCATCAAGCCCTTCCATTTTCATCGGCAGAGCACTTAAAAAATACGTTCCTTGTGTCACTTCTCCTAACACTAACCCTTCTAAAATTACAATTTCAGCTGAAAGTAAAGTCTGATGCACCGCTTTTTGCGTTCCTTTTCCTCCAACGGTCTGACTTTCTACTCCAATCAAATCCAGTCCGGTCTCTGCGCATACTTTTGCACTTTCCGGTGTCAGAAGAATTTTTCCTTTGATTAAAAGCTTCTTTGTACCATCTGCTAATAAAGCTTCCATTTCTTCTTTTCCGATTACACCCTCAGCTTTTATCACTTTACATTCACCCAGACATTTTTCAAGTGGAATCTGGTCAACTCCATGTTTGCCTTCACAGAAATGTTTCGGTGCATCTAAGTGTGTTCCATTATGACTTCCAAAAGAAAGAATGGTAAGATTACAGTCATCTCCCTTTTTGATTTCATAAAATGGAGTCTTTGACGGTGCCGGGTCTCCCGGATAAACCGGTGTGGAAAATAACTCTTTTCCAATATCATGGAATCTGGCTTTTTTACCGACTCCCAAAAATTCTCCGAGTTCTTCTACCGTCTGTACTACCTTTATCGCACCTGCTGATTCTAATTCTTCTGTTCCGCCATATCCATAAGCGACTCCAATACAATCAAGCCGAGACGCCGTCGCACCAGCCACATCATATTTTCTGTCACCAATCATGACAACCTCTTCTCGTTTTTCTGCTTCAAAAAATCCTAATTTTTTTAGTGCAATTTCAATCACATCTGATTTTGTCATTCTTGGAAGATTGACATCACTACCCTCGATGACATCAAAATATTCATTGAGTTCAAAATGTTCGAGCACTGCATCCACCATGCCTTGTGGTTTTGAAGAAGCAACTGCCAGTTTGTAGCCTTTTTTCTTTAATTTTGGCAGAAGCTTGCGAATCCCCTTATAAGGTTTATTCTCATAATATCCAACCACATTGTAACGTTCTCTATAGTAGGCAACGCCCTGTTCTGCTTCTGATTCCTCAATCTGACAGTATTCCATTAACTGTTCTAAAAGCGGTGGTCCAACAAAAATTTCTAATTTTTTCAAATCTTCCGCAAGAGATTCATACCCCATTTTTCTTAATGCATACTGAATGGATTTTGTAATTCCCTCTCCTGATGCTGTCAATGTTCCATCCAAATCAAAAAGTAATGCCTGATACATCTTTGCCCTCCCATTTTCTTTCATACATCTTATTTTTTACTGTCTCTGTTTCTTCTTGAGAGACAGTTTTTTACATTTTTCTGTTGTCCTATTATACCTTGATATACGAAATTTTGGAAGTCCAAACCATCTTATTTCTTCCATCAATCATTTTGGTTTTTGTAACCTGTTTTTCTTATTTTTCTTCTTTTAAATCCGCATTCTGCTTTACAATTTCCATAATTTCCTGATATTTTCCGGTTATATATCCATAATTATCCGGATTATGCGGAAGCGCACAGTTACTGCAGTCTTTGATTCCATCTCTCGTAAACTGGAAATTTCCTCCACATTTATCTCCTAATGCATACAGGGGACAATAACAGAACAGACAATTGAATTTTTCCGGATGTTTCGTCTGATGACATGGAAAAAATTCACATTCTTTATTACAGAAAAATGCATAATGCTTTCCCTCCCAATAGTTTGCCACTCTCATTTTTGCCTTCTTTCTCTGCTTTTTTCATGCAGTTTTATTTTATTTTCATCATACCATTTTTATTTTCCAAACTCAACTATGTTACCATTTTCATTGTTTAAATTTTCTGGATTCATTTTTTTTTGAAATAGATCTGGATTTTTTTATCTTTTTATGAGACAATAATGAAGAATAGGACGTTAAATTTCTAACGCACTTGAATTATATATTCTTGAAAGGAGTTTTAAAATGATTTATTCACACGAAGTAGAAACAATGTGTCCGGTACATCAGGGTGTAAACCACGGCGCAGCTCCAATCCCAGAAGAAGCAAAATGGGTAAAAGCAAAAGAAATCAAAGACATCTCAGGTTTTACTCATGGTATAGGCTGGTGTGCTCCTCAGCAGGGTACATGTAAATTAACCTTAAATGTAAAAGATGGTATTATCCAGGAAGCTTTAGTTGAAACAATCGGATGTTCAGGTATGACTCATTCCGCAGCTATGGCATCTGAAATTTTACCAGGAAGAACAATTCTTGAAGCTCTGAACACAGACCTTGTATGTGATGCAATTAACACAGCTATGAGAGAACTGTTCTTACAGATTGTATACGGAAGAAGCCAGAGTGCTTTCTCTGAAAATGGTCTGACAATCGGTGCCGGTCTTGAAGATTTAGGTAAAGGTCTTCGTTCTCAGGTTGGTACTATGTACGGAACTCTTGCAAAAGGACCTCGTTATCTGGAAATGACAGACGGTTATGTAACAGGTGTTGCTCTTGACGAAGATGATGAAATCATTGGATACAAATTCATCAACTTCGGTAAAATGATGGACTTCATCAAAGCTGGCGATGATGCAAATACTGCATTTGAAAAAGCTCAGGGACAGTATGGCCGTGTTGACGATGCAGTGAGAATCATTGACCCAAGAAAAGAATAATTTCTGACGACTGATTACATAATTTTTTACCACTGCGACTGTCATAGAAAGAATAGGAGGATAAATTAATGGCTTTATTTGAATCATATGAAAGAAGAGAGAAGCAAGTTCTTGCTGCTCTGAACAAATACGGTATCAATACCATTGAAGAAGCTGCAGAAGTAACAAAAGCTGCAGGTCTTGATGTTTACAAAATGGTAGAAGGCATTCAGCCTATCTGCTTCGAAAATGCTAAATGGGCTTACACAGTAGGCGCTGCTATCGCAATCAAAAAAGGCTGCAGAAAAGCTGCTGACGCTGCTGCTGCAATCGGCGAAGGTCTTCAGTCTTTCTGTATTCCTGGTTCTGTTGCTGACCAGCGTAAAGTAGGTCTTGGACATGGTAACTTAGGAAAAATGCTTCTTGAAGAAGATACAAAATGTTTCGCATTCTTAGCTGGTCACGAATCTTTCGCTGCTGCTGAAGGTGCTATCGGTATCGCTGAAAAAGCAAACAAAGTTCGTAAAGAGCCTCTGCGTGTTATCTTAAACGGTCTTGGAAAAGATGCTGCTCAGATTATTGCACGTATCAACGGATTTACTTATGTTGAAACAGAATATGATTACTATACAGGCGAATTAAAAGAAGTATTCAGAAAACCTTATTCTACAGGACTTCGTGCAAAAGTTAACTGCTACGGTGCAAATGATGTTCGTGAAGGTGTTGCTATCATGTGGAAAGAAGACGTTGATGTTTCTATCACAGGTAACTCCACTAACCCGACAAGATTCCAGCATCCAGTTGCAGGTACTTACAAAAAAGAACGTATCGAAGCTGGTAAAAAATACTTCTCCGTTGCTTCTGGCGGTGGTACAGGACGTACTCTTCACCCAGACAACATGGCAGCAGGTCCTGCTTCCTACGGTATGACAGATACTATGGGACGTATGCACTCTGATGCACAGTTCGCTGGATCCTCTTCCGTACCGGCTCACGTTGAGATGATGGGTCTTATCGGAATGGGTAACAACCCGATGGTTGGTGCTACTGTTGCTGTAGCTGTTTCTGTTGAGGAAGCTGCTAAGGCTGGTAAGTTCTAATAATTGAATAAACTATAATTGCTATGTAGCAATGAAATTGGGCATTCTGTACAAAATACAGGGTGCTCATTTTTTATCCGCAAAGTCAACACGCAGACCCTGCCCACGTCCTGTTCACATAAGTAATTCCGTATGGGCAAAATGTGGGTGAAATTCTGAATGCATAATATATAATGTGGGTGCTAAAATTTGACTTCTACTCACAGAAATTTTCACAAACCCATCAAATCTCCCTCACAATTTCATCACAGATTCCAGGTATATTAATAATCAAACAAAGGCGATAACCTTTTTAATCGTATAGATCATATTTTCTTTTTCATACTTGCCAGGACTTTTTGATAAGTCCTGGCCCTCCTTTTTTTCTGGGGCAAAATCAGCCCGACAGATTCCATTGACGAAAACATAATTCTATGGTAAAACTTTACTATGCCAATACATTACAGGAGGTTGACCCGAAATGGCAAAAGAAGCAAAGACAAATGCAATGCGAATGCTGGACAGACAGAAGGTAAAGTATGAAACACTTGCTTATGAATGTGATGAATTTATTGATGGAATCCATTGTGCGGATATTACAGGAGCACCTTATGAGCAGTCCTTTAAAACGCTTGTGATGGAAGGGAAAAGCGGCGGATATTATGTATTTGTAGTTCCGATTGAGAAAGAAGTGGATCGTAAGGCAGCTGCCAAAGCAGTAGGAGAGAAGGCAGTTGATATGATCCATGTGAAAGATATTACGAAGATCACAGGCTATGTTCGCGGTGGCTGCAGCCCTATTGGAATGAAGAAACCTTTTCCCACGGTTTTTGATGCTTCGGCAGGAAATTTTCAGGAAATTTATGTAAGCGGGGGGAGAATCGGCCTGACCTTGAAAGTGCCGGTAGCGGATCTTCTGAAAGTGACAGGCGGCAAACTGGCTGCAATCACAGCAGAAGAGTAAGAAACATATATTTTACAGAAAACAAAGCGAAATATGCTAAAATATTTATAAAGAAAACACTGCATGCTGCTATATGTCAAATGCCTTTTTCAAACACACTCTGGCACAGTCGGCAGTGCGAATCAGAAACAAATGATAAAGTGTTCCTGATAAGGGTTCGGTAAGCAAAAGCCACCAGCAAATGTATAATATTAAGCTCGCCAGACGAGCAGCAAGGAGGATTTATGAGAGAAGGAAAGAAGTTTAAGAAACTATTGATCGGGGTCGCAGCGGCTGCTATGACCATGCTTTGTACCTTGCCGGTATCAGCGGCAACTAAATCGTTTAAACCGATCACAGTAAAAGCAGGCAGATGTATTCATTTATTGAATACCAATATTCAGTCAAATGCGATTACGAATTACAGTTACCGCATTCAGCCGCAGAGTTCCGGCACCAGATATGATATTGTATATGCATATGGCGGAGAAGCAGAAGCTTTGAAGGGCGCCAGAACAGATTCCGGCCAGATCATTAACAACACATACATTAAGAGCAGCACCTCTTCCAATCAGGGAATGATCGCCTGCCTTAAGGTTACATCAGGTTCTGTGAAGCTTAGCGTGAAAATTACCTCACCGAATGCTAAGAGCAAGCTTACAGCAGCATACCAGAGCTCCAGCCATAGTCCACTGAAGAACACAAGGACCATCAAGAAAGGTCAGTGGATCAAGATGACAAGAACCGGAAGCAATCTTTCTACTTTACCATTAATTGTTGCAGCTAAGAAGGGCGCTAACATTAATCGTAGATTGAATACAACCTCTTATGAAAATTACAGCTTCAAGTCCAAGTATGTGGCATTCAGACGCTACACCAATAAGAAGGGCGGCAAACTCTATAAGAGAAAATATCTGACTACCAATGGAAGAACCAAGTATCATTTTATGCTGATTCCACAGAGCTCTGCCGGAAGATCCTATACAGGTGTTCTGACCACGAAGAAAGGCAATGTGACGTATTACTATCCGTCTGATTATATTACGGTAAGCGGATATGCAGGAAACAGTAAATAAACCCTGAACTCTTTTTCAAATACGCTCTAGAAAAGTAAATAGCAATATCTACGAAAAGCTCCTCCTGTCAGTTGATTTGGCAGGAGGAGCTTTTTAAGAATGTGTTTGGAAAATCTGTGTCGTACATCTTGCGGAAAGACTTTTCAAACGCGTTTTAATTATCCTGAGCGTCTTCCTCAGTAATCTCAAAGACATGGCGCTTTTTAGCCATCTCATCACTTGCAAGATATTCGTCATAAGTAGTGATCTTGTCAATCATAGTACCATTTGGAAGAATTTCCATGATGCGGTTTGCAGTTGTCTGAACAAACTGATGATCATGAGAGGTGAAAAGAATTACCCCCGGGAACTTGATCAGACCATTGTTCAATGCAGTGATGGACTCCATGTCCAGATGGTTGGTAGGCTCATCCAGAATCAGGATGTTGGCACCGGAAATCATCATTTTGGAAAGAAGGCAGCGAACCTTCTCACCACCGGAAAGTACGCGGACACGTTTCACACCATCCTCACCAGGGAAGAGCATACGTCCAAGGAAACCACGTACATAAGTGGCATCCTTAATCTCAGAATACTGTGTCAGCCAGTCTGTGATCGTAAGATCGTTATCGAATTCCTGAGTATTGTCTTTGGGAAAATAAGCCTGGGTGGTAGTGATTCCCCATTTGTAATTACCTTCATCCGGTTCCATTTCTCCAGTGATGATCTTGAAGAAAGTAGTGATCGCCTGCTCATTGGCACCAACGAAAGCAACCTTGTCCTCACGTCCAAGAGTGAAGGAAATGTTATCCAGAACCTTCACGCCATCAATTGTTTTGGAAAGATTTTCGACCATGAGAACTTCATTTCCAATTTCACGGTTCGGGCGGAAATCAATGTATGGATATTTACGGCTGGAAGGACGCATGTCATCCAGCTGGATTTTCTCAAGGGCTCTCTTACGGGAGGTTGCCTGCTTGGACTTGGAAGCGTTAGCACTGAATCGGGAAATAAATTCCTGGAGCTCTTTGATCTTCTCTTCTTTTTTCTTATTTGCTTCTTTCATCTGCTTGATCAGAAGCTGGCTGGATTCATACCAGAAATCATAGTTACCAGCGTACAGCTGAATTTTGCCATAATCAATATCAGCAGTCTGTGTACAAACCTTGTTCAGGAAGTAACGGTCATGGGATACCACGATAACAGTATTATCAAAATTGATCAGGAATTCTTCAAGCCACTCAATCGCGGGAAGATCCAGATGGTTGGTAGGCTCATCCAGCAGCAGAATGTCAGGATTTCCGAAAAGTGCCTGTGCAAGAAGAACCTTGACCTTCATGCTACCGGTCAGGTCAGCCATCTGTGCATAGTGGAATTCAGTGTCAATTCCAAGACCGTTCAGAAGAGTAGCAGCATCGGATTCTGCTTCCCATCCGTTCATCTCTGCGAATTCACCTTCAAGCTCGCTGGCACGGATTCCGTCTTCGTCGGTAAAATCCTCCTTGGCGTAAATGGCTTCCTTCTCTTTCATGATCTCATAGAGACGAAGGTTACCCATAATTACAGTGTCGAGAACTGTATAGGCATCATATTTGAAGTGATCCTGCTGTAAAAAAGAGAGACGTTGTCCTGGTGTGATCACAATGTCGCCCTTGGTAGGCTCCAGCTGACCGGAAAGAATCTTCAGAAATGTAGATTTTCCTGCACCGTTGGCGCCAATAAGTCCGTAGCAGTTTCCTTCTGTAAATTTGATATTAACATCTTCGAAAAGAGCTTTCTTTCCAACTCGCAAAGTAATATTGTTTGCTGAAATCATATTTTCCTCCTATATTAAAACGTTATCCTTATAAATACACATATAATGATAAGTATAGCCGATTTTCATTTTATCGTAAACTGGCAAATTTGCAACAATTATTTCTTGTTTAAAGGCTGTTTTACAGCAGAAACATGGAGAAAACTTATAAAACCCAAAAACCTTAGACTTTACAAAAAAAAAAGCCGCTGTTATAATGGCTGAATATAATGCCAGAATGAATAAAAGCACCGGAAGTTTTTTCTAAAAGGTGGTGTACGGTGCTGCTTCCCTGGCATTCAACTGGAGGAAAAATTATGCCGAAGAAACAGATATATCTTACCGGTTTTATGGGAACCGGTAAAAGTATGATCCTGAATTGCCTGCATGAGGTATGCGGTTTTGACAAAATTGAGATGGATGAGCAGATTGTTCAGGAACAGGGAATGAGCATTCCAGAAATTTTTGAAAAAAAAGGGGAAGAATATTTTCGGAATCTGGAGACCGAACTTGTAAAAAAAATTTCTGCCATGGATAATATCGTAGTATCGTGTGGCGGAGGAACTGTAATGCGTCAGTGCAATGTAGATGAGATGAAGAAGAATGGAACGATTGTTCTTTTGACAGCAGAACCAGAGACTGTTTACGAAAGAGTGAAAGGCAGCCACAACAGACCTCTTCTGGAAAAAAATATGAATCCGGAATACATAAAAGAATTGATGGAGGCAAGGCGTCCCAAGTATGAAGCTGCTGCAGACTTTGTTATAAAAACAGACAATCGGACAGCGGAAGAAATCTGCCTGGAAATAAATAAACGTCTAAAAACAGTCGATAACTAAAAATAGTGTGAAATTAATGTTAAAAAAATTAAAAAACTATTGAAATAGAAGTTGAAAATTGCTATAATTTGAACATACTGGGAGGAGAAGAGAAGAAAAGGGACATAATATAAGAATCAGTATGATTTGTGTCCAGTAAGGAGAAGGTACAGACATGTTTATTACAAGAGAGTGCGATTACGCAGCAAGAGTTCTTCGGGCACTGTCAGGGGAAACTCGCCTTAGCGTTAATGAAATCTGCGAGAAGGAATCCATTACCGCTCCCTTTGCCTATAAGATACTAAAGAAACTTCAGAAAGCCGGTATTGTGAAAGGATATCGCGGAGTCCATGGTGGATATGCCATGAATAAATCACTTGGTGAACTGACTCTGTTTGACGTATATAAGGCTATTGACCCGGATTTGTTCATTATAGAATGTATGGCTTCAGGTTATGAGTGTCCAACAGATGGAAAAGGAGATCATCTTCCTTGCTACATGCACAGAGAACTCTGTGAGATTCAGCAGGGGGTGTGGGAAATGCTTAAGAGAAAATCCCTTCAGGAAGTTCTCATGCCGGAAATGTAATATGCTAAAAAGCTGGTCAGACTCCATAAAGGAGTATCTGGCTGGCTTTTTTTATGCTTACTGGTAATCTTTGTATGTGATAATATACAAAAATCAAAATAGACATCATTGGAAGATTATGCTATAATGTCATATGGACTTTTAGACACATTGTGTCTAGAAATATTATTTTCATCATACCTTTAAGGAGGAAAAACAAACTATGGCAAGAAAGATGAAAACCATGGATGGTA
>OLSI01002376.1_pt1 | contig 10195 bp, 8 predicted proteins | sample 1672661 | NCBI WGS metagenome assembly OLSI01 (sample SAMEA3136711, study PRJEB25190) | human gut metagenome | biome: human gut; feature: human-associated habitat; material: faeces | place: Austria | collected 2013 | reverse complement strand
GTTAGACACGGACAAACTTTATTTAATCAACAACATCGTATGCAAGGTAGTAGTGATTCTGCTTTGACTCAATTGGGGATTAAGCAGGTTGAAACTTTGCGTGATTATTTTGAAAAAAATAATATAGTTTTTGATAAGGCATATTGTTCAACTCAAGAAAGAGCTAGTGATACGTTAGAGATTATTACTGGGCCAGAGATGGAATATACCAGGTTGAAAGATCTAAAAGAAAAAAATTATGGCACCTTTGAAGGAAAGAAGACACCTTTTTGGTTATTTAGACGCTTTACTTCTGGATCAGTTGAGGACAATCATGAGGTGGTTGAGCGGATGGAACGCGGAATTAATCTGATCTTGAGGGATGCCAAAGATGGTGAAAATATTCTGGTTGTAGGGCATGGCGATAGTATGACGCGGTATATTCGTGAAAAAGCCTCTGGTCATAAATTCCGCGGCTTTCATAATGGGGAGTATGCATTACTAGAGAGTAATGGGCATGAGGTTAAATATGTAAAAAGTGGCTGGCCTGCTAAAAATATCCATGTAGATTAATTAACTGGTAAATAATACATCCTATTTTTACACATTAGCTTATAATAATGTATGTGTAAAAATTTATGATACGAGGCAAAGAAAAATGGATGAAACACCAATTTTTAAAATTAAAAAATTAACTATTGCAGAAAATGACCGTAGTGAATATATTCGTTACGCAGAAAAAAATATGCATGATTCGATTCCTGCTGAAGAAGGTACTTTACTCATTGGAAGCGGCCATGATGATGCACATGGTGAAGATAATTATGAAATTGAAGTTTTCCGTAACAAGGGAGCTGAAGATTTACACATTGCTGGATCACATGCAGATGATTTTGTAGAAACTGTAAATAAGATTGCTACTAAGCAAAAAGTTATTGATCTTCACCCAGAAGTAATCACAACCAAGGCTCAAAGAGCGTTGAATAGTTACGCTGATAATTTCGTAATGCGTTTGATTAAGGTGGAAGTTAAAGATGCTGATGCTGAAAAGTTCTCACATGCAGTTAAGAAGGAAATGACTACTAGCATGGCTTCAGAACCAGGTATGGAAATTATGATGTCAGGTACTAATATTGATAACCCTAATGAATGGTACTTCATTGAGGTTTATGCAAATGATGAAGCTTACGATATTCACGTTAAGACACCACATTACAAGGAATATATTGAAGAAACTGATGGCATGGTAAAAAGTAGAGATGTTAAGACTCTTGTAAGAGATACTTTAGCAACTCAAGGTGCAATCGTTTTGGATTAATTTAGATTATGCCACCATTAGGTGGCATTTTTTTGTTGGAAAATATGGAGACAATAATTTTTGCTCATCGAGGAATACCGGTTAAATTTGCGGAAAATTCTTTAGAGGGCTTTCGCTATGCGGTAGAACATGGCACTGAAGGCGTGGAATTTGATGTGCATTTGACTAAGGATAAAGTACCAATAGTCATGCATGATGAAAAAATTGATCGTACAACGGATGGCAGCGGCTATATTAAGGACTACACATTAAGTGAGATTAGACGGTTTCATTTGGATAATGGTGAGCCGGTGCCGATGCTTAGTTAATTGCTGGAAATTTTACAAAATAGGGATGTTTACATCAATCTGGAATTTAAGACTAATAAAATTCACAATATAGGAATTGAAAGCATTGTTTTAGCTTTGGTGAAGAATTATCATTTTGTTCATCCGATTATCTTTTCTTCGTTTAATTATTGGACTTTGAAAAACTGTCAGCGGATTGATAAAAAGCAGCAGTATTGTTTTTTGATGAAAGTGCCAGTACTTTTTCCTGAGTATTTTGTAAAGAAAAATCATTTTGCAGCGATTCATCCCCATTTTTATTTGCCAAGTAAGGTAACGCAGCGGATTTGGACGGTGGATAATCCTAAATTGGCTAGAAGATATTTTAAGCTAGGTGTAGCAGGAATTTTTACTAATAACTTTGAATTGATGAATAAGGTGAAGAAAGAAATTAGATGATTCAGTGGCTTTTTTAACTCTATTTTCTTCTCTAGAAGTATAATAAAATGATAGTTATGAAAGGAAATAAAAATATGGCAACAATGAAAGACGTTGCTCAAAGAGCAGGAGTTGGTGTCGGTACAGTCTCTAGAGTAATTAACCATGTACCAGGGGTTAAGAAAAGTACTTTAGTGAAAGTTAAAGAGGCAATTAAGGAATTAAATTATATTCCTGATGAGTATGCCAGGGGATTAAAAACAAAATCTTCTAGAACAATTGCACTTATTTTGCCATCTATCTGGCATCCATTCTTTTCTGAATTTGCATATTATGTAGAAAAGAGATTATACAAGGAAGATTACAAGCTCTTATTATGTAATTCAAACAGAGATCCAAAAGAAGAAGCTAAATATATAAAGATGCTTAAGCAAAATAAAATTGATGCGATTATCGCTATTACATATAGTGATATTGGTCAATATATTTATTCCAACATTCCTTTTGTTAGCTTAGATCGTTATTTTGAGAAAAAAGTATCGTATGTTACGTCAGACAACTACGAAGGTGGAAAATTAGCGGCAAAGGAGTTATTAGCTCATGGTGCTAAAAATATTGCATATATAGGCAGCCATAGTAAATATCCTAATGCTACTATGCTACGAAAAGATGGTTTTGATGATTATCTTAAAGAACATGACATAAACTACAAGGAAATATTCTTACATGAACCAGTGCCTGAGGCTGATTTTATTAATCATCTTTTAGAAATGTTAACTGCACATCCTGAAATTGATGGGATTTTTTGTCATACGGATTCTTTGTTATTAACGTTAAGAAAAGCTTTAATCCAACATGGTTATCGTGTGCCTGAAGATATACAATTAATTGGCTTTGATGGTATTAAAATGGATTCGGCTCATTCTTTAGGTATATCTACAATTGCACAACCTGTTGAAAAATTGGCAAATGGAGCGGTGGATTTAGTTTTAAAGAAGATAGCAGATCCTAGTGTAAAAAATGAAGCTAAAATGTATCCAGTAAAATATATAAATGGCAATACCACAAAATAACTGTTGACAAGTTGTGAAAGCGATATTATCATTTAATTGTAAATTGAAAACGTTTCCAAAGTGTTCAAATAGTTTTTTGCTAAATAATTATTTTTTTGTAGCGAAATAGAAACGTTTCAATTAATTTAAAACAATTAGATCTTAGTAGGAAACCTTTTAATTTTTGTGCAAAATTGAAACGTTTCAAAAGGAGGAAAAATGAAAAAATGGAAATTAGGAGTTGCAGCCATTGCAACTGTCGCAGCTTTGTCACTAACTGGCTGTAGTAATAATAGTCAAAGTGGCAGTAGTAACAACAAAAACGTTACTATGTGGGTTCACTTTTCTAATACTGATCCGGAAGGTAAAGCATTACAAAAGAATATCAATGACTTTAATAAAGAGAATAAGCATGGCTATAAAGCAAAAGTTCAATATATTCCTCGTTCTGGTTCAGGTGGCGGCTATGAAGATAAGATCAATGCTGCTTTAAACTCAGGAAGTTTACCAGATGTTTTAACTTTGGATGCTCCTAACACAGCAGCTTATGCACATTCAAAAATTATTCAACCAATCGATAAGTACATTACTAATAAAGACGATATTCTACCAACTATTATTAAGCAAGGTACTTATAAAGGTAAGTTATATGCTGCTGGCTATTCAGAATCAAGCATCGGCTTCTATTACAACAAGAAGATGTTCAAAGAGGCTGGGATTAAAGATTCAGAAATTGCTACTTTACAGCATCCATGGACTTGGACTCAATTTAAAGATATTTGTAAGAGACTTAAAAACCACTTCCATGAACCAGCAATTAATATGAACTTGAATGACCACTCAGAAATGGCTCTTTATTCATTAGCACCATTTGTATGGTCAGCTGGTGGTAGCATTACTAATCCTGCTGGCACAAAGGCAGTTGGCTACTTTAATTCCAAGCAAACTACTTCAGCCTTCCAATTAATTCAAGACATGGTCAAAGATGGTTACACTACTATTTCACCAAAGGATAAAGGTTTTGAAACTGGCAAATATGCCATGATGATGACTGGTACTTGGGAAGTTCAAACTTTGCAAAACCAATACAAGAATTTGCAATGGGGCGTAATGCCATATCCTGTATCTCCAGCTACTCACAAAGAGGTTTCACCAACAGGCTCATGGCAATACGCAATGTCTTCTGCAGCTAAGAACAAGAAGGCAGCTGGTGCTTTGATTAACTTCTTAATGAGTAAGAAGTGTATGTACCGCAGCGATATGGCTAACACTGTTTTGCCAGCACGTAAGAGTGTATCTAAGATGATGATGCCTAAAGTTAATGAACAAATGAGATTCTTCATTAAGCAAAACCAAACTACGGGTCATGCTCGTCCAGTTTTAGTTAACTACCCACAAGTAACTAGAACATTTGCTGATACTGTTCAAAATGTAACTTTGTACAAGAAGAATCCTAATGTACAAAAGGTAATGAACGAACAAGCTAAAGTTATTCAAAAGTACCTTGAGAAATAGAGAAGTAAAGGGGAATCTTTATGCAAGTTAAAGGTATAAAGAGACAAATTGGGTGGCTGTATGTTTTTCCAGCTATTCTAATTTTACTAACATTTTTAATCATCCCATTTTTGATGTCATTTAGTTATTCTTTTACGAACTATAATATTTTGACACCATGGGCTAAGCAATATGTAGGTTTTACAAATTACATTAATACTTTTAAAGATCCTGTCTTTTTACAAAGTTTAAAAAATATTGCACAATTCGTTATCTTTATTATGCCGATTCAGGTTGGTGCGGCTTTAGGTTTAGCTTTAATTGTTAATAAAAAGCGTCCTGGAAATACATTCTTTAAGATTTCATTCTTTGCACCACAAGTTGTATCTTTGACTGTTGTCTCAATTCTTTGGATGTATATTCTTAATCCTGACCAAGGCTTGTTAAATGGTATTTTGGGTATTTTTCACATTAAACCACAGCCATTTTTAACTTCACCTAAGCAAGCGATGTTTGCTATTATCGGTGTATCTGCTTGGCAGGGTGCTGGTTATCAGATGTTAATCTTTTTAGCAGGATTACAAAATATTCCTGATTCATTGTATGAAGCAGCTGAATTGGATGGAGCAAATAGTTGGCAAAGATTTTTACATATTACTTTGCCAATGCTTAAACCTACTTCAATTATGATCTTAACGACGACTTTCATTAGTGCTTTCAACTTGATGATTCAACCAATGATCATGACCCAAGGTGGCCCACAAAATGCTACTATGACGCCAATATACTACATTTATCGTACAGGTTTTACTGATCGTCAATTAGGATATGCAAGTGCAATGAGTGTAATCTACGGCATTATCATTATCATCTTTACCATTATTCAAAGAAAGATCACAAACGCTGGAGGCGACGAGAATGCATAAGTTTATGACACATAGAAGATTCCATACGATATGGACAACAGTGTTAATTACTATATTAGCCTTATTCTTCTTGTTCCCATTAGTTTGGATGATTGTTTCTTCGATGAAGCCAGAATCCCAAATTTATGCTAACATCAGTAATTTAAAAGCTTTCCTACCATCAAAAAATATCGGTGATTGGGGAAGCGCATATGCAAGTATTTTTCATAGATTCCCTGTAATGAGATACATTTTTAACAGTGTATTTTATGCAGCAAGTGTAACTATTGGATCTATTGTAGTAAATGCTTTAGCTGGATATGGTTTTGCAAAATTTAATTTTACAGGACGTAAATTATTATTTGGTTTATTAATTGCATTATTAGTTATTCCTGGTACTACGCTTTTAATTCAGCAATTCCAAATTGCTAAAAGTATTGGTATCTTGAACACTTCATTAGCAGTTATTTTGCCTGGTATTTCAAGTCCTTTCTATATTTACATGTTTAGAAACGCTTTTGCCGCGATTCCAGATAGTATTACAGAGGCGGCAGAACTAGATGGTGCAAGTAATTTTAGGACCTTTTGGAATATTTTGTTACCGATGACTTTACCAACTGTAGCCACTGTTGGAACACTATCATTCATTGGCAGTTGGAATGACTATGTATGGCCATTAATGGTTTTGACTAATTCTGATCAATTCCCACTTCAAGTAGCTGTTACTAATATTAACAGCACAAACCCAGTCTACATGAACCAAGTTATGGCTATTTTGACCATCTCTACAGTACCTTTGATTTTGGTTTACATCTTCTTCCAAAAGTATCTTACTCAAGGAATGGGATCTGCAGGTAACGGTGATAAATAATGAAGGCAAATACTTACTTATATAAAAAAATAAGAAAAATTGATCATGATGTTTTAAGACCAACTTTTCACTTCAATGCTCCAGTTGGTTGGATCAATGATCCTAATGGATTGATTTATTATAAAAATTATTATCAATTGTATTATCAATACAATCCATATGCTCCACACTGGGATAGCATGCATTGGGGTCACGCTCGAAGCAAAGACGGAATCCATTGGCAAGATATGCCAGTAGCAATGAAACCGGATCATGAATATGATAAATCAGGCGTATTCTCAGGATCTGCCATTGAAAAAGGTGGCAAATTATATGTCATCTATACGGGACATGTTGATGAAAATGGTAAGGCAGTTGAAACCCAATGTGTAGCTGTTTCTGATGATGGTGTAGATTTTAAAAAGTATAAAAACAACCCAGTAATGACGATAGCCGATTTACCTGGTGAAGTAGATGAAAGTAACTTTCGTGATCCTAAAGTTTTTGAACATGATGGTAAATACTATTGTGTAATAGCAGCAGCTATTAATGGTCACGGCAGTCTGATCTTGTTTGAATCAGAAGATTTACTTCATTGGTCATTTAAATCTATTTTGCTACAAGGTGAAAAATATGGATTAATGACGGAATGTCCAGATTATTTCAATATCGATGGAAAAGATTATCTTGCCTTTAGTGTGATTTTAGGTGATGACAAACATAGTATTGTTTATATCGCTGAAGGACACATGGATTGGCAAACTTTCAAATTTGAGTTGGAAAAATGTGATCGTTTAGACGATGGAGATGATTTCTACGCTTCTCAAAGTTTTATGAATGAAAAAGGCGAAAGAATTGTCATTCCATGGTTAAGAAGTGCTGATCATGTTAATTATCTAGAAGAATCTGGTCATCTTTGGAATGGAATGATGGGAATTCCAAGAAAATTAACTATTGATAATAATGAGTTGATTCAAAGTCCATTAGGTAAATTTAAACAAATTTCATTGTCAGATAGTGAGATTACTTTAGGAATTAATCAATTAGCCGAAGATATTCCGGTTAGCTATAGCTTAATCTTAAAAGGCGACAATGGAGAAATTTATATTACTCGTACAAATGAGTCACAGTACACTATAGACATTCATTCACCAGCATTTACTGAAGAACTTGTATGGCATTCAAATAAGCATAAATTGACGTTAGTAATTGATAATTCTAGTTTAGAAATTTTTAGTCAAACTAAAACGTTAAGTGTCGTTACCTTTATCGCTGGAATTAATCGAATGGAACTTAAAAAAGTGGATTTGTAAGGAGATAAATAATGACAGAAGTAGATTTGAACCATGTATACAAAAAGTATGATGGAAATGATAAATATTCAGTAAATGACTTTGATTTACACATCAAAGACAAGGAATTTATAGTTTTTGTTGGTCCATCAGGTTGTGGTAAATCAACGACCTTAAGAATGATTGCAGGTTTGGAAGATATCACAGAAGGTACGCTTGAAATCGACCACATGGTTATGAATGATGTGGCTCCGAAGAATAGAGATATAGCAATGGTCTTCCAGAACTATGCCTTGTATCCACATATGACTATTTATGACAATATGGCATTTGGATTGAAGCTAAGACATTATCCTAAAGAAAAAATTGATACAAAAGTAAAGCATGCGGCTGAGATTCTTGGTTTAACTGATTATTTAAAGAAAAAGCCTGCCGCTCTTTCAGGTGGTCAACGTCAGCGTGTTGCATTAGGTCGTTCAATTGTTAGGGATGCACCTATCTTCCTAATGGATGAGCCTTTGTCAAACTTGGATGCTAAATTGCGTGTATCCATGCGTGCGGAAATTGCTAAACTTCATCAAAGATTAGGTACTACTACAATTTATGTTACTCACGATCAAACTGAAGCTATGACTTTGGCAGATAGAGTTGTAGTTATGTCAGTAGGTAAGGTACAACAAATTGGTACACCTTTGGAAGTTTATAACAAGCCTAAAAACATATTTGTAGCTGGTTTTATTGGTTCACCAGCTATGAACTTCTTCCGTGTAATTTTAAAAGATGGAAAGATCATCGATAAAGAACACCATGACTTTGAAATCCCCGTTCCAGAAGGTAAATTAAAAGTTTTGAAGGACAAAGGCTACAATGGTAAAGAATTAATCTTTGGTATCCGTCCTGAAGATGTTCATACTGAAGAAGTATTTTTGGAAAGTTTCCCTGATCAAGTTGTTACTGCTAAAGTCGTCGTTTCAGAACTTTTAGGCGCAGAAACTCAACTTTACACCAAAGTAGGCGATACTGAATTAGTTTCAAAGGTTGATGCTCGTGACTTCACTAAGCCAGGTACTGAAGTACGAATGGGATTTGAAATGAACAAGGCTCACTTTTTCGATCCAGAAACAGAAAAAGTTGTTGAGAATTAAGGAAATGAATTATGACCAGTAACTTAATTAAATTTGATGATCAAAATAAAGTATTTCATTTACATAACAAGCAAATATCATATTTGCTTTCTATTGAAGATGGTGGCACATTAAGTCATTTATACTTTGGTGGAGCTGTTAAAAATTACAATAATCAATTAAAGTATCCTAGATTAGACCGCGGATTTTCAGGAAATTTGCCTGAATCGCTTTCACGTGATTCACTTCCAAAAGAATATAGTAGTGCTGGTGAAATGGACTTTCATACTCCTGCTACAATAGTACGTAATCCAGATGGCTCAAATGCTTTGTTTTTAGCTTATAAGTCATACAAAATCGAAGATGGTAAGCCAGATTTAAAGGGATTACCACACTCTTGGACAAAAGAAGATGACGAAGCGCAAACGTTAATAGTTACTCTTGAAGATAAGGTAAGCAAGCTAGAATATGACTTATTATATACAATTTATCGAGATCGTCCTGTAATTGTACGTTCAGTTCAAGTTCATAATCATGGTGAAGAAGCAGTATATCTCGAAAAAGTTGCTTCTATGCAAATGGATTATGTAGATAAGGATTTTGAAGTCATTACTTTACCGGGTGCTCATGCAAATGAGAGGCGTGTGCAAAGAGAAAATATTGGTCAAGGAATTAAAGTGTTTTCTAGTTATCGTGGCACATCAAGTCACCAAATGAATCCTTTCATGGCATTAGTAGATCATGATACCAATGAATTTATGGGTGAAGCTTATGGTTTTGCACTAGCATATTCCGGTAATCATAAATTTGAAGTTGAACGTGATCAATTTGGTCAAATCCACGTGAATACCGGAATTAATGATTACAATTTTAAATGGAAATTGAATCCAAATGAAGAATTTCAAACTCCAGAAGTTTTGATGGTTTATTCTGATCAAGGATTAAATAAAATGAGTCAGGCATTTCATAGCTTGATCCATGAACGTATTATGCGTAGTAAATTTAAGGATCAAATTAGACCTGTTCTGGTTAACAACTGGGAAGCAACTTATTTTGATTTCAATGAAGATAAATTAAAAACTATTGTCGATAAGGCTAAGAAATTAGGCCTAGAAATGTTTGTCTTAGATGATGGTTGGTTTGGTCATCGTGACGATGACAACAGTTCTTTAGGAGATTGGAAAGTTTATAAGAAGAAGTTTCCTAATGGATTAGGACATTTTGCAGATTATGTTCATGAACAAGGATTAAAGTTTGGACTATGGTTTGAACCAGAAATGATCTCATATGAATCAAATCTATATAAAGAACATCCAGATTATTTAATGCATGTACCTGGTAGAAAGCCGTGTCCGTCAAGAAATCAATATGTCCTAGAACTTGGTCGTAAAGAAGTTCGTGATAATATCTTTGAGCAGATGGTAAAAATCCTAGATAGTAAAAAGATTGATTATATTAAATGGGATATGAACCGTAG
>OLSI01002369.1_pt1 | contig 10219 bp, 7 predicted proteins | sample 1672661 | NCBI WGS metagenome assembly OLSI01 (sample SAMEA3136711, study PRJEB25190) | human gut metagenome | biome: human gut; feature: human-associated habitat; material: faeces | place: Austria | collected 2013 | reverse complement strand
GGCAATGATCCGTATTGCAGCAGGAAGGAAAATTGCAGATCCTACAACCGGGCTGCAGGGATTAAGCCGGAAAGCAGTACTGTATTACTCAAAATATAATCATTTTGATGATAAATATCCAGATACCAATATGATCATGCAGATGATCCTTTTGAAATTTAATGTGGTAGAAATTCCGGCAGTTATGCATGCGAGAGAATCCGGTGAGAGTATGCATTCGGGATTAAAGCCAATCTGGTATATGTGCCGTATGTTTTTCAGTGTGCTTGCCGTTGTATTCCGGTGCAAGGTATTGAAAATAGATGAAGGAGCAGGACTGAAAGGTGATAACAAAACGGAATATCATAAAAAAATTTCATAAAGCAGCTTTGGAAGAAAATCTGGAAAAAAGAGCAAATCCGGGGATCGGCTGGTATCATCTTTACACGTTTGATGCCGGATGCTCTGAGCCGGAATTGTATATTGCCTGCGAGGAAGAAGAAATCGTACTTCTGCTGATCAATATCGGTGCATTTCGCGGAGAAAAACTATCTGCGGATGCACTGATGTCTGTCCGGCAGATTTTTCATTTTTTTGCAGAGAACCAAAAGGATATGATTGTTCGTTTTACCTATGATACAGAAGGAAAAGGAATGGAAAGAGAGCCGGAGCGCGGGGAAATGCTCCTGGAGCATATCAGGCAGCTTGGCGTGATTATAAAAGAATATTACAGTCAGATTATGGCAGTCCAGGGAATACTGGCCGGCAGCTGGGGAGAAATGCATGGCTCCAAATTTGTATCTGAAAAATGGCTGATAAGACTGGCAGAAGAGATGCTGGAAGCGACAGAGTACAGCTGTCAGCTGGCGGTCAGAAAACCAGAACAGCTGAGAGGTATTGCGAAAGCGTTAGGAAAAAAAGCAGAGGAAAAACTGACACTTTTTAACGATGGGATCTTTGGTTCGGAAACGGATCTTGGTACCTATGAAGCCAGCCCAAAAGAAAGGGAGATGGAACTTTCCTGGCAGTATGAAAAGCTGAAATACAGGTATGTCGGGGGAGAGGCACTGGTCACTCAGAATATGGCAGGACAGACATATATGGATGGAAGAAGGGCTGCAGAAGATTTTAAAAGGATGCATATCAGTTATCTGAACAGTGTCTATCAGAGGGAGCTGCTTGATTACTGGAAAAAAGAAGAAATTATGTGGCAGCAGAAGAGGATCTCTTCGTATGAATATCTGGGTGCACATCTGGGATACCGTTTTCTTGTGCGGGACGTGAAATGGAAGAAAAACCGTCTGCTGATCCAAATAGAAAATACCGGTTTTGCAAATCTGTGTGAGGATGCCATATGCAGTCTGCAGATCTGTACGGAAAATGGAAGAAAAAAAAGAGAAGTCAAGGCAGATCCGAAAAAGTGGGAGAGCCAGAAGGAAAGTGCACTGGAGATTAGACTGAAGAAAGAAGAACAAAAAAAAGGAACCAGATATTTTCTGCAGCTTTATCGCAAAAAGGATGGGCGGCAAATCCGGTTTGCAAATAAAGATGCAGAGAATGGGGTTTTACTTGGCAAGTTTTGAGAAAAGTGTATCTACAGTCAGGGTTCCAAGCTGATAGCCATCAGTATTATGCGGGAGATCAGATGCAAGCAGGATCTCACGGTTCAGAGTCGTGTCGGTGAGCCTGAGGGAAATGGTATAGGAGGCACATTTAAGCTCATCGGTGTCAATAGGAATCTGAAGGGTGACGCTTTTTCCGGAAAGCCAGGTACGGGGATCCGAATCGATGGAAATCGTTTCCTGAAAATTATGATCTGTGGAAGCTACGGTAAGCGAGGCAAGAACCGGGCGATAACAGTTTGAAAAGCCTTTGTTTTCGATGGTAATGGATAACCGATTATGAGAAAATGAAGAAGTCTTCAGAACGTACCGGTAGCCGAGATGACTGCTGATATAGTCATAGCCGTTCGTTCCCTGCCAGACCGGATCGGAACCGGAATAGGTGGAAGCTTTCCATTTTTTTTCGAGAACATCGGTATCATAGTCTCGGTTGAGATAGGATACATGCATGGTGCGAAGGGATGAGACTGCTTCGTCCAGATCGTTATAAGAATTTGGAAGAATGACCTCGCCGCCATTCGGAACATAGTTACATAACTGATTTTGAAAAGCAAGTTCATCCGCACGCGGCCAGGAAGCTGCATAATCAGAAGCATCAGATGAAGAATCACCATAAGTACCGGTATCGGTCGCAGATCCGAGCATTCCATCGTTATAAAGGCCAAGGCGCGAGGCGAGAGAACCGCTGTAGGCATCTGTGCCGGTAAGTGGCGTGGCTGTTTTTAAAATAGTACGCATCTGTGCCGGCGTACGGACAGCCAGGAAGATGGACGGATCTGTAAGAGCAGCAAGCTTCTGTGCAAGAAATGTCATATCATCGGCAGAAAGATATTTGGAATGATTCATTTCGCCCCAGTTTCCGACAAAAATACCCTGCAGAAGATAGACAGATTTTTTATATTTATTGATAAATGGAGCAACCTGCTCGATATGCCGTTCAATCTGACTGCGGGAAGAAGGCTCTGTCTGAAGATTATTGCCGTCCCAGTCATAGACAAAACGAAGGATCAGCTGCTTTTTTGTGTCAGACCATCCGGAAAGCAGCAGATCCAGATTAGAGAGTCCGCTTGCGGAAATGTCACAATCCGCGTAATTTCGGAGATTGATCTCAAGCAGTACAAGCTCTGTCGGAGAATCTGCTGTCAGATAGGAAGAAGGGACAGAGGGAAGTCCGGAATCAGAAAGAGTATAGCCGATCAGAGAATACCATCCGATATACGGATTGGACAGAGTTGTATTTGTTTCAGAAGAAGATACAGCTGTATAATCCGTTGATTTTTTAAAATATGCAGTTATACAGCCAAGTACAAGTGCAAAAATAATGACTGTAGCAATACCTGCTTTTATAAGTCTGTGGTTTAACTTCATGAAATCGATCACTCCTGTGAGAAAGATAAATTTATCATAGCATTTTATAAATGAAAATGCTATGATAACGTGGAAATCATAACAGAATGAAAGGACAGTAAAAGGGTGAAGACAAGAACAAGAACAGAATATTCAGTTATGAATACAAGTGTTGCGTTTGTCGCGCAGGCGGCAGCAATCCTGATGGGATTTTTTACCAGAGTTGTGTTTACCAGAACGCTCAGTGAGGGATACGTTGGGATCAATGGACTGTTTACAGATATTTTGAACATTTTATCTTTGTCAGAGCTGGGAGTGGGGACTGCGATCACATTTGCCCTGTATGAGCCGATCGCAAAAAATGATATTAAGAAACAGCAGATTCTGATGCAGATGTTCCACCGCTTTTACCGGATGACAGCAGCATTTGTGCTGGGGGCAGGTCTGCTTCTGGTGCCTTTCCTTAATATTCTTATGAAGGACAGACCGGATGTAGATCATCTGCTTCTGATCTATCTTCTGTATCTGTCAAATTCGGTGATCTCTTATCTGCTGATTTATAAAAAAACACTGGTGTCAGCACATCAGCTCAATTATCTGACGGTACTTTATCATAATGGATTTCTTGTGCTCCAGGACATCTGTCAGATTCTGGTACTTTTGCTGACCGGTAATTTTATTCTGTTTTTAATAGTTGCTATTTTGTGTACCTTTATGGGTAACGTATGCATGTCAAAAAAGGCAGATGAACTGTTTCCGTATCTGAAAGAAAAATGTACAGAAAAGCTTCCGGAAAATGAAAAACAGGAAATCGGAAAAAATGTCGGAGCAATGATGATGCATAAGCTTGGCAATGTGGTTGTGAATAACACGGACAATCTTCTGATCTCCAGCTTTGTCGGGGTAGTCAGTGCCGGAGTCTATTCCAATTATTTTCTGATCATTGGTTCGGTAAGACAGGTGCTTGACCAGGCACTGCAGGGAGTGACGGCAAGTGTCGGCAACCTGGGGGCGACGGAAGTGGAAGAGAAGGTTCAGAAGGTATTCGGACTGCTCTTTTTTATCGGACAGTGGGTATACGGATTTGCAGCGATCTGTCTGTTTGAACTGCTGAATCCGTTTGTGGAACTTGCATTTGGAAAGAAATATTTATTTACCAGAAAAATCGTATTGATTCTGTGTGTGAATTTTTTCATCAACGGGACAAGAAAAGCGGTCATCATTTTTAAAGAATCCATGGGAGCTTTCTGGTATGACCGTTATAAAGCAGTTGTAGAGGCGGCACTGAATCTGGTTATTTCAATCGTGCTGGTTCTGAAATTCGGTATTTTCGGAGTGTTTGCAGGGACATTTTTCAGTACAGTGCTGACTTCGGTATGGGTGGAACCATATATTTTGTTCAAATACCGGTTCAGACAGTCGCCGATCAGATTTTACCTGAGGTACGCTGGAAATGTACTGATGATGGCTGTGGCGTGGGGGCTTACAGATCTGTGCTGCAGCGCATTTCATGCGGGAGCATTTATAAATTTAGTAGTCCGTTTAGCCATTTGTGTGGTGATACCAAATATATTTTTATGGATAGTATATTGTAGGACAGATGAATGGCAGGAAGTTTTTGGATTAATAAAGAGGATTATTGGAAGAATATGGAAGAAAGTAAGGAAAAATTAGTTTCGGTTATTGTACCGGTATATAATGTGGAAAAATATATTCTGGAAACAGTTGAAAGTGTCAGAAAACAGACTTACACGAACTGGGAGTTGCTTCTGGTAGAAAACTGTTCAGATGATCGGAGTCTGGAAATTTGTCTTTCATATGAAAAAATGGATTCTCGTATAAGAACGATAAAAGAGAAGAAAAAGGGTGTGTCCAATGCTCGTAACATAGGGATGCAGGAGGCAAAAGGCAGCTATCTGATGTTTCTGGATTCAGATGATTATCTGGCAGACCAGGAGACTGTCAAAAAGCTTGTAGATGAAATTGAAAGATCAAATTCGGATATTGTAGTTTGTAATTATGCCAGATTATGGAATGGAAAGATCCTTCCGGCGGCAGACTGCCAGATATTGAAAACATTTCCAAGGGAATCCACAGAATTTCGTTTTCAAGGTTTTTTTTCGTCAGGAATGTTGTCTTATGTATGGGGAAAATTATACCGCAGGGATTTCCTGAAAAAGCAAGGAATCTGTTTTAAAGAGTATGCATATGCAGAAGACAAAATGTTCAGTATGCAGTGCTATGCACAGCAGCCAAAGTATGAAGTTATTGAGAAAATCGGATATATTTACCGAAAGAATGAAGCATCGATTTCTTACCGATATAATCCGGATTCAATCAGATCCTGGTTAGAGATGGGACATGATCTGCAGCACTTTTTGGAGATGGAAAAAAAGACACAATATTGCGATTTGGTGAAATATACGCTTTTCTTTGCGACATTTTTTAATGCAAAGATGGAGTATGTGAACCAGAGAAGATCACTAAAAGCTGTCAGAAGAATTTTGAAAATGTATGGAAGAGATTCTCTTGCGGATCAGAGTTTTCGGGAACTGGCATTTTCAATAAACCTGAAAAGACCAGAACAAAAATTATGGAGGATCATGATACGTGGATTTTCGGTTGCAATGGAACTGCATTTGTATCTTCTGCTTGCAATAGGGATTAAATTATTGATTGATCTGCGAATAGACGAGAAACTTTCAGATACCGGACTTCGAGAGTAACAGAAGGATACTAATTGTAGAAAGAAACCAGAAATTAGGAATGAACTCTGCGCAGTAAGGCGCAGAGCTTATGGAAAAATGGACGGACTGGACGGAGAAAAAGCCAGAGGGAGGTCAGAAAACGGTAGAGTGGATTCCGGACAGAGATCTGGCGTCCATCTCGGATAACAGCAGTTAATCTGCCACGAAACTGATCCGGGCGAAGCGGACCTTCGATTTCGGACTGATTATCACCAACCAGATAAAAGCCATCAGAAGTAATCCGGCAAATCCGGTGAAGGACAAGAATCCCATGATCACGGCGATAAAGAGCAACATCATTCCGGCGAAGTGTTTCCGGGGATACGGGTTCAATGATCGCTTCATCGCGACCGGGAATAAACAGAGGATACATACTGTAACCCCGCGGTTTGATGCGGATCGGGTGTCCGTCTGCAAGAAGCTGTTCAATATCAATTTCGTAAGGGGTGTCATTTGAAGTAGGATTCATAGTTTGTTCGTTCCGCTCTTTCCTGATAAATTAAAAATGCTCCACGGGAATGCACACTGCGGTGTACAATGTCAGAGCATATTCTTTGTTTTCATTCAGTATAGCATCTGAATGAGAAAAAAACCATATACGGATTCAGATTTCAGGAAAACAGAAGAAATACATAGTATAATAGAACCCTGATTAAAAAAAAGGAGTAGTTATGATAAAACGTCAGAAAGGTTATGCACTGAAAAAGATAGCGGATACAGTCTATCTGCTTCCATACGGACAGAATATTGCGGATCAGAAGAGAGGTCTTATTCTGAATGAGACCGGTGAATTTATCTGGAATTATCTGGAAGAGGAAAAAACAATTGAGGAGATTACAGCGGGAGTGGCTACTTACTATGAGATCGCAGATGAGGAAAAGGAAGCGCTTGCAAAAGATGTAGATGATTTTGTCAGCCAGCTTCTTGGGATGGGGATCTTACGTGAAGAATTGAAAGAAGAAAATCAGCCATTTTATCATTGTATGAAAATTGGCGGAATCTGTATAAAGTTATGTGGTCCGGCGGAAATATTTCCAGAACAGTTTGAACCTTTTTTCTGTAGTGAGGACAGGGCAGACCAGACAATTGAGGTAGAAATCGCTGTTCCGATGAATAAGCCGAATGGAGCGTTGCTGATACGGAATAAGGAAATGAGTATCTGCGAATGGGAAGACGGATATCTGGTACTTTTTCATCAGATGAAAAATGTAATTGAGGCCTATATGACAAAGGATGGCAGTTATGTACGCATATATGCGTTGATGCCACAGGCAGAGGAAGAGAAAGAAAATCTTTTCCATGCGATCCGGCTGTTTTATCTGTATCTCGCACAGCGGAAAGGGTTATATGCAATCCATTCGGCATCTATTCTATATCAGGATAAGGCATGGCTTTTTTCCGGGCATTCAGGAATGGGAAAATCCACGCACACAGCACTCTGGCATGAACAGATCCATACACCGTATCTGAACGGGGATCTGAATCTGGTCGGAGAAGAAGATGGAAAGCTGAAGGTATATGGAATGCCGTGGTGTGGAACTTCCGGGATTTATACGATGAAAACACAGGATCTGGGAGGGATTGTTCTGCTTGGGCGTGACAGCAGGGATCACCTGGAAGAACTTGGCATAGCAGAGAAGATTATTCGTGTGATGCAGAGGATGATCTCACCGGCATGGACAGAAGCGCAAATGGACGCAAATCTTGAATTTGCAGAAAAGATTGCGGCAAAAAGTCAGGTATATTATCTGAAATGTACGAAAAATCCGTCTGCAGTTGAACCAATCAAAGCGCGGATAGATCAGATGGAGGCAGACAGATAAATGAAAGAAAAAGTACAGTTATTCTGGAAACATCTGAAAGCGGGAACTTTTCAGAAGATGTGGATTCAGACAAAATGGATTTATCAATATGCGAGGCGTTACTGGAAGGCGATGATTCTGTATACGGCACTCGGACTTGTCGGAACCGGGGTCTCTCTGATTTCAAGTCTGATCTCGAAGGATCTGGTAGATATCATTACCGGGCATCAGACCGGGAAACTGCTCAGTACTTTTGCGGCGATGATCGGTTTTTCGATTGCAAATATACTGGTTTCCCAGGCATCCGGTTATGCGTCAACCTTTATCAATCTGAAGGTAGATGCAGAGATTAAGAATGATATTTTTGCAAAAATGATGGTGACAGACTGGGAATCGCTGACGGCATATCATACCGGCGATCTGGTGACCAGATGGAGTTCAGATGCATCCAATATTTCAAGTGGGATTCTAAACTGGATTCCCAATCTGATCATTTATACGGTGCGATTTTTCAGTTCGCTGGCAATCGTTGTCTATTATGATCCGACATTTGCCATTTTTGCGCTGATCGGGATTCCATTCAGTGCGCTGCTCTCAAGACCGCTTCTTCGGAGAATGCGGAATAATAATGAACGAAGTGCACAGATGAATGCAAAGCTTTATGGATTCAATCAGGAAACGTTTTCCAATATTCAGACGATTAAGGCGTTCGATCTAATCTCATTTTATATAGACCGGCTGAAAAATCTGCAGCAGGAATATATCGGGATGAGACTGGAATTTCAGAAAATGTCAATGCTGACTTCGATTCTGATGTCCCTGATCGGATTTGTTGTGTCCTACAGCTGTTATGGGTGGGGAATCTACCGCGTATGGAGCGGTGTGATCAGTTACGGTACGATGACGATGTTCCTGTCACTTTCGGGAAATCTTACCAGCTCCGTCAATTCACTTACCGGACTGATTCCATCGGCGATTTCGCTGACCATCTCTGCAGGTCGTCTGATGGATATTGTGGAGATGCCACAGGAAGATTACAGCAGGGATAACGAGGTAAAGGCATTTGAAAAGAAATATCGTACCGGAGGAATCGGACTGAATATGCAGGAGCTGACCTATCGGTACAATTCGGGAACACAGGTATTTGAACATGCGACAGTGGAGGCTTATCCGCATGAGATTGTGGCTCTTGTCGGACCGTCCGGAGAAGGAAAGACCACGATGCTGCGCTTGATATTATCCCTGTTAAAACCCCAGAGTGGAGAAGAATGGGTGTGCGCCGGGGAAGACCGGAGTAAAAAGATTGAGATGTCGCCATCTACCAGAAAGTTATTTTCCTATGTGCCGCAGGGAAATACCATGTTCTCCGGTACGATTGCGGAAAATCTGCGAAATGTAAAGCCGGATGCGACAGATGAAGAAGTGATCGAGGCACTGAAGCTTGCAGAAGCATGGGAATTTGTGGAAAAGCTTCCGGATGGAATCAACAGTGTGGTAAAAGAGCGCGGCGGTGGTTTCTCGGAAGGACAGGCACAGCGGCTTTCAATTGCAAGAGCACTTCTGAGAAAATCTCCGATCCTGCTTCTTGACGAAGCAACTTCTGCACTGGATGTGGCAACGGAGCGGAGGGTATTGAAGAATATTATGGCGGATACCTATCCGAGAACCTGTATTGTGACGACTCACAGACCGACGGTTTTGAATATCTGTACAAGGGTGTATGCGATTCGGGATAAGAAGTGTCAGGTACTTGAAAAAGAAGAAATTGATATGATGGTAAGGGATTTTTAAATAATTTTTTTAGATGGCGGAGTGTTCTGTTTGAGATAGAATACTCCGCTTTTTTGATAGTAATCTGGTGTTTTGAAATTAAAAAAGAGAAAAAATACAAAATTGCAAGTTTGCAAATAGCAAATTCGCAAAAAACGATTATTTGTTAAAATAAATTCCATTTTTGTGTGAAAAGGTACGATGTTAAACAAAAAGAATCATGTTACACTGAGTCCATAAAACGAAAGAAAATTCAGTGAGGAGAGGTGGGAAAGTATGAAGATGAAAAAACGCACACGTGCCTGTGTAGCACAGTTATTATGTCTGGTATATGTGGCAGGAACGGTTGTTGGATGTCAGACAAAAGAAGAAGCACAGACAACAGAAAAACTCAATTATAACAGCAGAGGTATTTATTCAACCAGAGTCTCGCTTCCAGATGTCACACTTTCCAGAAAAACGACAGCAGATGATATTCAGGTGTATTACTATACCATGCAGGATGTCGGGGAAGAGGCAGGAACAAAAATTAATCAGGAACAGGCAGAGGTAAAGGAAATTGATGTAAGAGGAAAGCATAATCTGCAAGTAAATTTTGAAGACAAGAATGCAGCTGAAAATGCGACAGGAGCTTATTTTGTAAGTGTAAAAGGGCAGGAAGAGGCGTCTGCTTTTGTGCCGGTTTCTTATGATACATATTTTTTGCAGAGTGACAGAGATACAGTTTATCCATGGGAAGAGAAAATCCAGCTTCAGATGGCTTTGACCGGGACGACGTTTTCCGATGAGATTACAGCTGAAGATATTCACACAGGAGGCTCTTTTGAAAGGATGAAAGTGAATATTAATGTCAATCAGGCAGAAGATATTTGTATGATGTTACCATTGCTTTCAACTTTAAAGGATAATGAAGTGGGATATGTAAGTAAGCCATTCTACTTTTATTCTGTAA
>OLSI01002367.1_pt1 | contig 10224 bp, 10 predicted proteins | sample 1672661 | NCBI WGS metagenome assembly OLSI01 (sample SAMEA3136711, study PRJEB25190) | human gut metagenome | biome: human gut; feature: human-associated habitat; material: faeces | place: Austria | collected 2013 | reverse complement strand
TAAGAAGTCCTCTTCTTGAGTGGTGATCCTTCGGGTTAGCTTTGAAGTGATCTGTCAGCTCGTTGATTCTTGCTGTAAGGATAGCAACCTGTACTTCCGGTGATCCTGTATCTCCCTCTGTTCTTCCAAATTCTTTGATGATAGCCTGTTTCTTTTCTTTTGCGATCATGTTCTTTTCCTCCTTAAATTTCTTGATATAACCGCCTGGCATTAAGCAATGGTCGGAGTGATCCGATTACCGAACACCGGCTGATTTGATACCTCGGATAGTATAGCACAGAGATATCTGCTTGTAAAGCACAAATTTAAAATCTTTTATCTTTCATCGAATGGATGATTTTTCAGATATTCCTCTCCGTACCGCATATCTTTCATCACGCGGTCTTTGAGTTCTTCAACCGAATGAAATTTCGTTTCCGGACGTTCGAACTCCAGAATCTGCACTGTGGCAGTCTTCCCGTAAGCATCGCCTTCATATCCGTAAACATAAACTTCGAACAACCGTCTTTTCTCTTGCGCAACGGTCGGTTTCACCCCGGCATTTCCCACACCGCCATACCATACACCATCCACAAGGACGCGACAGGCATAGACACCGTACTTTGGCAGGATTTTCTTTTCCTGCGGTGCAAGATTCATTGTCGGAAATCCAAGCGTTCTTCCAAGCTGCTGTCCATGTTCCACAACACTGGTGATCTCATACGGATACCCCAGAAGCTTATTTGCAAGAGGAACATTTCCATCAAGGAGAAGTTCCCTGATATAAGTGCTGCTGATCTCCCGGTCTTTGTAATATGCTTTCTCGACCACATCAACTGTATAGCCATATTTCGCTGCATATTTCTCCAGCATCTGATGATTGCCTCTTTTTTCATGACCAAAATTAAAGTCCGTTCCGACAACAATGTGTGATGCGTGCAGCTTCTTATATAAGATCTCTTCGATAAATTTCTCTGCTTCCATCTCCATCATTTCTCGCGTAAATGGAATCTCGATCAGATAATCTACCTTGTCCTCAAGAAATGCCCTTCGCTCTTCATTTGTCATCAGACAGTCTCTGTCCATATCAAATGCACAAACGACACTGTCGCAATCTTCCTTCTGCGCATATTTCATTATTCTGTTGAGCAGCTTCTGATGTCCTCTGTGCAATTCGTCAAACTTTCCAAGCGTTACCGCTGTCTGATTTCTTCCGTCAAAGGCATCTAATCCTTTTATATATTGCATGTCTGTCTTATTCGTCCTTTATTTCTCAATTTTCTCTGCTTCAGGATCCAGAAACATTTTCTTAATATGGAACAGCTTCTTCGGTGCACGATACTGATAAAGGCCGATAAAATTCTTTCTGGAATCATATACTCTGACTTCCTGCCCATCTGTCCACGCTTCTTTTTCTAACAGAAAACGTTCCGGAAGATCATTTCCGTTATAAGACATCCATGCCTTCGCATCCGTCACAGTAACGGCCGGCAGTTCCGCGAAGATCTGATCCAGAGGAGTGAAAAGTTCTGCACCTTCTCCCTGTTCCATCTTCTGTCGCACTTCATCCAGTGTTACCGCATCTTCTTTCAGGAAACGGCCGACTTTCGTACGCTCAAGTTCTTCCATACAGCCGCCCACCTGAAGCTTCTCTCCAATGTCATGGCACAAAGTACGGATATATGTTCCTTTAGAACAGTCCACCTCCATACGCACATGCGGAAGATTCATCTCCAGAATGCGAATTCCATGGATCTGGACTTTTCTGCTCTTACGCTCCACGGTCTTTCCTTCACGGGCAAGCTCATAAAGCTTCTTCCCATTCACTTTCAACGCAGAGTACATTGGCGGAATCTGATCATATTCTCCGATAAATGATTCGATACAGGAACGTACTTCCTCTTCCGTCAGATCGCCCGGATCCCTCTCCTCCAGAACCTCTCCGGAAATGTCCTGCGTATCTGTCGTCTTTCCTAAAAGCAGCAGAGCCTCATATGTCTTATCATGATCTGTCAGAAGCTCACAAACCTTTGTTGCTCTTCCAAGACACACCGGAAGGACACCTGTCGCATCCGGATCAAGTGTCCCTGTATGTCCGATCTTCTTTTGTCCGACGATCCCGCGAAGTTTCGCCACCACATCATGGGATGTAAATCCCTTTTCTTTATACACATTGATAATTCCGTGTATCATAGTTTACTGCTCCTGTGTCTTTTCCAGTTTTTCCATCTGTACCTCAATCTGTTTGGACAAATTATTCAGCACATCAAACGGTGTTCCCGCCATTGTAAATCCGGATGCCTTCTTATGACCGCCGCCGCCAAAATACTGTGCGATCTTGCTGACATCGATTTTCTCTTTGGAACGGAGGCTTACTTTGAATTCATTCTGTTTCAACTCATACATGAATACAGCAACCTCTACTCCTTCTGTCACGCGAAGCTGGCTTACAATTCCTTCCAGATCTTTTGGTCCCACACCGTAAAAATCCATCACATCTTTCCGAATATAGGACGCGATACCTGTTCCATTTAAAAACAGGATACTTTCCATCAGTGCACGGCCCATCACAAGATTCTGCGCATAAGATTTCGCATAGAATGTATCTTCTATGATCTTTGGTCCGTCAATGCCTTTTTCCAGAAGATTTGCGGCCACCCGGAATGTCTCCGGTCCGGCGCAGGAATACTGGAATACGCCTGTATCATGCACAATTCCAAGGTACAGTGCTTCCGCCACATTTTGGGAAATCTTCTCTTCATCCAGAAGTCCGTATACCAGTTCTGATGTCGAACTTGCTTCCGGAACGATATGATTTACATCTGCAAAGCCGATGTTACTGATATGGTGATCCACACAGAACGTATGCTTTGCTTTATTAAATAACGTTTTAGAATACTCCAGTCTGTCTGTATCCCCGCAGTCCAGGGAAATGAAGAGATCATATACTTTCTCTTCATCATCCACAGACTCCCGGATTGTCTCTGTCCCTTTTAAGAAATGAAACGATTCCGGGATATCTTTCAGATAAATATCCACGATTTTATCACTGTAGTTTTCACGGATATACTGTCCGAGTCCCACACAGGAACCCACACAGTCTCCATCCGGACGCACATGTCCGCCGATCGCGATCGTGGACACGTTCTCCAATACTTTATTCAGCATCTTCCTCAACACCTTCCGTTTTCAGGTCTTTGGTTACTTCATCAATCTTCTTTGACATATTCACACCATACTCAATGGACTGATCCAGTATAAACTTGATCTCAGGTGTATTACGCAGATTTAGTGTTCTGGCCAATTCACGACGGATATAGCCTTCTGCACTCTGCAGCCCCTTAATTGTCTGCTCCTGCTCATAAGCATCTCCAAGTACACTGATATATGCCTTACACGTCTTAAGATCCGGTGCAACTTCTGCAGCCACGACCGAAGTCCACGGTGCAACACGCGGGTCTTTTAATCCCCCGCGGATGATGTTCGATAACTCATGCTGCACTTCTGTATTTACTCTTGTATTCTTAATGCTTCTTTTTCTCATTTATATCAACTCCTAGCGTGGAATCTCTACCATCTTGAATGCCTCTACGAGGTCTCCTTCTTTGATGTCATTGAAGTTTGCAAATACGAATCCACATTCGTAACCTGCTTTTACTTCTTTTACATCATCTTTGAATCTCTTCAGAGATGCCAGAGGTCCTTCAAATATTACAATACCGTCACGTGTCAGGCGGACAGAGCAGTCTCTTTCAAATACACCATCCAGAACATAAGATCCTGCAATTGTTCCGACTCCGGAAGCCTTGAATGTCTGACGTACTTCTGCGTGTCCGAGTACCTTCTCCTCAAATACAGGATCCAGCATACCCTTCATAGCTGCTTCTACATCTTCGATTGCATTGTAGATGACACGGTACAGACGGATATCTACACCTTCACGGTCTGCTGTTTCTTTTGCTGTTGCATCCGGACGAACGTTGAATCCGATGATGATCGCATTTGATGCAGAAGCCAGACTTACGTCAGATTCATTGATTGCACCAACGCCACCGTGAATGATCTTAACGACTACTTCATCATTAGACAGCTTCAGTAAGCTCTGTTTGATTGCTTCTACAGATCCCTGTACATCTGCCTTTACTACGATACCAAGTTCTTTTAAGTTGCCTTCCTGAATCTGTGTAAACAGGTCATCCAGAGAAAGTTTAGATTTTGTCTCTTCCAGAAGTTTTACCTTGCTCTGTGAAATGAATGTCTCTGCAAAGTTTCTTGCTTCTTTTTCATTTCCACATCCGACGATAACTTCTCCGGCATTCGGTACATCGTTAAGTCCAAGGATCTCTACCGGTGTAGACGGACCTGCTTCTTTGACTCTTCTTCCCTTGTCATCCATCATGGCTCTTACTTTACCAAATGCAGAACCTGCTGCGATTGGATCTCCGACACGGAGTGTTCCCTTCTGAACCAGGATATTTGCAACGGAACCTCTTCCCTTATCCAGTTTTGCTTCCAGTACAAGACCTCTTGCACGGCGGTTTGGATTGGCTTTTAATTCCATTACTTCTGCTGTTAAAGCGATCATTTCCATCAGATCTTCCAGACCTTCTCCTGTCTTGGCAGATACCGGAACGAAGATTGTGCTTCCACCCCAGTCTTCCGGAATCAGTTCGTATTCTGTCAGTTCCTGTTTTACACGATCAATGTTGGCACTTGGTTTATCCATCTTGTTGACAGCTACGATGATCTCTACACCTGCAGCTTTTGCATGGTTAATCGCTTCTACTGTCTGCGGCATAACACCATCGTCTGCTGCTACTACGAGAACTGCGATATCTGTAGAGCTTGCTCCACGCATACGCATTGCTGTGAACGCCTCATGTCCCGGAGTATCCAGGAATGTGATCTTCTCTCCGTTGATCTCTACAACATAAGCACCGATGTGCTGTGTGATACCGCCGGCCTCACGGTCGATGACATTTGTATGACGGATTGCATCCAGAAGGGAAGTTTTACCGTGGTCAACGTGACCCATAACGCAGACTACAGGCGGACGTTTCTTCATCTTCTTTTCGTCCTCTTCTTCTTCTTTTAGAAGTTCTTCGATCACGTCTACAACTTCTTCTTTCTCGCAGAGAACGTCGAATTCCAGCGCGATCTCTTCTGCTGTCTCATAATCGATCTCCTGGTTCACCGTAGCAACTTTTCCCTGCATAAAGAGCTTTTTGATAATTACAGACGGAACAATCTTCATCTTATCAGCCAGTTCTTTGATTGTCAGAACCTCTGGGATTGTGATCTGTTTGATCTCTTCCTCTACCTTCTGCTCTTTCTGCTGTGGTTTCTGAAGCTGCTGTTTTGGCTCGTTTTTCTTCTTGCCCTTTGGCATTCTTTCTTCATCATCACGACGATAATCTTTCTTCTTGTGATCGTCTTTTCCCTTGGCATTCTTTCTCTGTGGTTTCTGTCCTTCGATTGCAGGAGCCGGAATGCTTGGGTTGTTCTTTCTGTCATTTCTTCTGTTGTCGTTTCTGTCTCCGAATTTACGTCCCTGTCTGTCATCGCCACGGTTATTGTCTCGTCTGTTATCACGGTCTCCCTGGTTTCTGTCGGAACGTCCGTTCTGCGGGCGGTCTCCTCTCTGGAATCTCTGTCCGCCTCTTCCTTCCTGGCGGTCACCGTTACGTCCGTCTCTTCCGCCACGTCTTTCACCACCACGGTTATTTCTGTTATCGGATCTGTCGTTTCTTTCAGATCTTTCATTTCTTTCAGATCTCTCCGGTCTTTCACTTCTTTCCGGACGTCTGTTCTGTGTTCTTTCTGCTGCCGGCTTCTCTGTCCTCTTTGGAGCCTGTGCTTCTTCTGCAGACGCATTCTGTGCTGCGGAACGGTCAGAACGTCTTGCCGGACGGCCGTTATTTACCTGCATCGGTTTTCCCTGTCCGGAATTCTGACGATTTCCTCCGGATCTTCTTCCTTTGTTACCACCGTTCTGTGCATTCTGCGGACGTATTACATGCACGATATTCTTTTTCTTTGGTGTTTCTGATTTTTGTGTATTTTCGTTTGTATTTGTTTCTATATCTTTATTATTTGACATATAATCTGCCTCCTCTATGCAATTGTCTGATTCTCTGTGTCTATATGCTTCCGGATTCCTTTTGCAAATCCCTCATCCAGGATAACCAAAGATGCACGGAACTCTTTTCCCATTGCATGCCCCAATGTATCTTTATCTTTGTAAAAATAGATCGGGACCTGATAAAAGTCACACATGTTCTGAAATTTCTTCTTGGTATTATCGGATGCATCGTCTGCAACGATCACAAGATATGCCCTTCCGGATTTTACTTCTTTCTCCGTACAGAACTCCCCGCTTGCAACCTTGCCGGCTTTCGTGGCAAGACCGATCATAGATAATGCTTTATTCTGACTCAAGTACTTCCATCTCCTTTTCCAGTGCTTCATACACTTCTTTCGGGATAGCCTGCTTAAAGGATCTCTCCAGGCCCTTATTCTTCACTGCTTTTGCAAGGCAGTCACCATTCGGGCAGAGATAAGCACCGCGTCCGTTCTTTCTTCCTGTTGCATCCAGTAGAAATTCTCCCTCCGATGTGCGGATGACACGAATCATCTCTTTTTTACTCTTCATTTCCTGACATCCTACGCATTTACGCATAGGAACTTTTTTATTTGCTCCCACGAATTATCACCTATTCCTCTGTATCCTCTACTTCATCGAATGTGATCTCTGCGTCGTCATCATCATATTCAGCATCTGCTGTGTTCTCTACATCGAATTCTTCTGCATCGTCATCGTACTCTTCTTCGTATACGCCTTCGCTTAATTCCATGTAGTTCTCCGGAAGTTCACCGGATTCGATTGCCTGTGTCTCATTCTTGATGTCGATCTTATATCCTGTCAGTCTTGCTGCCAGTCTTGCATTCTGACCTTCTTTACCGATAGCCAGTGATAACTGATAATCCGGAACGATAACGCTTGCTGTCTTTTCATCCGGATCAGCCATTACAGAAATAACCTTTGCAGGGCTTAATGCATTCTCGATCAGGATTGCCGGATTGTCACTCCAGTTGATGATGTCGATCTTCTCGCCGCGCAGTTCATTGACGATCGCATTGACTCTGGCTCCGTTCATACCAACACATGCACCGACCGGATCCACATCAGGATCGTTAGACCATACAGCGATCTTTGTTCTGCTTCCTGCTTCTCTTGCGATACTCTTGATCTCTACGATACCGTCCTTTACTTCTGTAACTTCTGATTCAAACAGACGTTTTACAAGTTCCGGATGTGTACGGGATACCAGGATCTTAGGTCCCTTTGTCGTATTCTTTACTTCTACGATATATAATTTGATACGTTCTGTCGGTTTGAAGACCTCACCTTTTACCTGCTCATTCTCTGTCAGCATAGCATCTGCTTTACCAAGGTTGATGCTGACATTCTTTCCAACATAACGCTGTACGATACCTGTCACGATATCTTTTTCTTTTTCAAAATACTGATCGTATACAACCTTACGCTCTTCTTCACGGATCTTCTGTAAGATCAGGTTCTTTGCATTCTGTGTTGCAATACGTCCGAATGATTTGGACTCGATCGGAATATGCACGATATCACCAAGCTCGAACTTGCTGTCGATCTCTTTTGCATCTTCCAGACTGATCTGCTCCAGTTTGTCTTCCACTTCTTCTACAACCGTTTTCTCAGCGTATAACTGATACTCACATGTCTCCTTGTTCATGATCAGTTTGATGTTGTCTGTCTTACCGAAATGGTTCTTACAGGCATTCATCAGTGAATTTTCAATGGCGTCTAACAGTGTCTCTTTACTGATATCTTTCTCTTTCTCCAGTATATTTAACGCTTCTAATAATTCTGTATTCATGGTCTGTTCCTCCTTACTTATCCATGCCGTTTAAAAATCAAATGCTAATCGGATCAGTGCGATCTCGCTTTTTTCAAATGTTTTCTCAGTCTCATCTTCCATCTCGATCGTAACCGTTGTCTCATCGTAATCCTTTAAGATCCCGGTGAATTCCTTCTTTCTGTCGATCATACGGTAGGTTCTGATCTCAACTTCTTCTCCAAGGCTTCTCTTGAAGTCCTTTTCCTTCTTCAGTGGTCTGCCAAGTCCCGGTGAGCTGACTTCCAGAATATACGAATCTTCGATATAATCTTTCTCGTCCAGAATATCGGAAAGTCTGCGGCTTACAACCTCACAGTCATTCACTCCGATTCCACCCGGTTTATCAATATATGCACGAAGGTACCAGTTACTTCCTTCTTTTACATATTCGACATCCACCAGTTCAAATCCATACTCTTCCACGATTGGAAGCAGGATCTCTTCTGTTTTCTGTTCATACATTTCTCTTTTTGACAATCTAAAATCCTCCTTATGCAGACCTTACTTATCTATGTTTCTATATCAGTCGGCACTCTCTTATCTGCACATACTTTGATATGCAACAAAGAAGAGTGAACAATATGTCCACTCTTCTGCCGATTGATTTATGTAACTAAATTAACTATAGCACTGTTCTTTTGTAAAATCAAGGGATTTTGCGTATTTTTTACACTTTTCCGTGTTTGAACGCCATCATCATCTCGTTTGTCAGGCTTAAGTCTTCTGCCTCTACCGGCATCTTATCCCGTTCAAACCACTCCGCCATGGCAAGTTCATCGGTATCCAGTGTGATACCGTCCTCCCCGTCCAGTTCACAGAAGAATCCCATCAGCAGCGTATCGGTAAATGACCACGGCTGGCTCTTATAATACCGCAGGTTCTTCACCTTCAGTCCGACCTCTTCCATGACCTCACGCCTTACCGTCTCTTCAATGGATTCGCCTGTTTCATTAAATCCTGCAAGCAGTGCATACTTTTTGTATTCTCTTCCCGCATACTTTGACATCAGAATCTGATCCCCATGTGTGACAGCTATGATCACCGCCGGACAGATCTTCGGGAATTCCATCATACCGCAGTCCGGGCAGCGCATCATACGCTCTTTGTCGTCATGCACCATCGGCTGTCCGCAGTGACCGCAGAACTTCCGCGACTGATACCAGCGGTAAAGCTGCCATCCCGTCACTGCCGCAAACTGTCTGTATTTCGGTCTTGCCTCGCGGAAATACTGATTGTCCTTCAGTTCGAATCCCGGGAAATTCTCCGGGTCAATTCCTTCTGCCAGATAATATCCCTGTCCGTCAATTGAAAAGAGATACGTATACTCTTCATATACATCCGGATTGTAAACTGCCGCCTCTTTAAATGTAAGGAACGAGATCTCCTGATCCTCAATCTTCACCAGGATCTTTCTTCCTTCATAATATAAGATCACACTGTCTTCCTTTGGCGGCTCCGGTACATATTCATTTCTATATACATGTGGTTCTATGTTCTGTATCATATCGTTTACCCTCTGTATTTGGTTCCTGTTCCGTCTCGTTTTGCAAGTTTCAGGCGGTTCAGGGTAACTTCTTTTTCATGGTATGAAATCTTACACTCAGTTCCCTCTTCAAACAGGTATACATTCGTCAATGCATCATCTTTTGTCAAGCGGATACCCCGCACTCCGATCGCGCCTTTCTTCTTCTCCGTAACTTCTGCTGCCGGAAAACGCAGGAAAAATCCATCTGCCGTCTGCAGTACAATATGCTGGTTCTCCGTCACCACCCTGATATTCACGACTTCATCTTCCGGCTGAAGTTTCGTTGCCGCAATGGTGCGTTTTGTTACCTGGAATTCGCTTCCGCCGACCTTCTTGACCATGCCCTGCTTTGTGGCAAACAACAGATTCGCATACCGCATCTGTTCAGAATCACAGATATATACAATTTCTTCCTGTGTACTGTCGTAATTACTGATATTGTCGATCGGCTGTCCTTTATCACGGAATTTTCCATACGGGAGATCCATCACTTTCACCTGATGCATCTTCCCATCCTTTGTAAAAATACAGATCCTGCCGGTATTCATGCAGTGCAGGATGTATTTATTTTCATTATCTGCTGCCTCTTTATTACGCTCATACGTACTGACATCAACCGTCTTTGCATATCCGAAACGATCCATCAGGAATACGATCTCCTGCTCTTCCACTTTCTTCTCTTCAAACACAGCCTCTTCTGCATTCTCTACAACCGTACGTCTATTTCTTGCGAATTCTTTCTTGATACGGTCCAGATCTTCCATGATGACTGCCGCCATAGAATCA
>OLSI01002365.1_pt1 | contig 10239 bp, 10 predicted proteins | sample 1672661 | NCBI WGS metagenome assembly OLSI01 (sample SAMEA3136711, study PRJEB25190) | human gut metagenome | biome: human gut; feature: human-associated habitat; material: faeces | place: Austria | collected 2013 | reverse complement strand
TTGTGCCCATAAACTATGGTATTCTGGTCGGAAAAATCTTTTGTGTTCTTGCAGTCAACAAAAATAGAACCTGCGAAAATAGATTCTTTTTTGTATGTGTGATGTAAATAAAAATCATTATCACTTCCCTGGACAATCGGGTAATTAATGTTTGGTAAAGCCTCCATATAAAGCCAACCTGCTACATCTTGATTAATGCTCTTCAACTCATCAAAATTAATTTCCAACGGTGACGTCCAATGTTTGGTCTCATGTCCTTTTGCGTCTTTCAGTTTTTTTACATCCTCCGCGTCCGCATCTCTTTCTTTGACAACCGTGTCTGCAATTTCGTTGTACTCATCGACACCCGCTTTGTATTCCATCATGATAGAATATAATTTATAACCAGAGACAGCGGCGACCGTAATCGCAACGACAAAAATCACAATCAAGACAACGTCGCTGGCTGTCATCTTCTTTTTTTTATTTTTTCTGCTTTCTTTCGCTCCTATCTTTTCCATTCAGGCAGCGTCCTCCTCTCGTCTGTTTTCAGAAAAAAGCAGGCTGAATATATCAGCCCGCGCTGCTTATCTTCCGATAAGACTATTCAGATAATTATACAGTTCAGTGCTTGTTGCCTCGTCATAATCTTGTCCGTCTGTTGTACTAAATCCAGAACTTACAAGATGATTGTAAGCATCAATAAACGGAATGCTCAGGTTCTGATACATGTAGGTATTAAATGTTGAAATCTTCTGGTTTGAAGTGGTGCTTTCAGCAGATACCGGTCCCACTGCTACAAAATAAACAGAGGCTCCCTTGTCCTGCCACTCTTTCGCTTTTGTATTGATGGAAGATGCATAAGCCTGGTAGTTATCAAGGTCGTTAATTCCCATACTGATAAATATTTTTGTTCCATTTCCAATCTTTGTATCTACATCCGGGTATGCCGTGTCTGTCATCCATGAAAAATCACCAGATGCAGAGCACTCCCATAAATCAGACTGCCCGCTAGCGTAGTTTGCCATTGTTCGGAATCTCTCATCACCAAGAAAAATTACCCCTGCCGGCTCTTGTGACTGTGAGTCTGAGTCCGCAACAGTAGTATCACCGGTGTTTTCGGCTTCCGTGTTGTCTGTTTCATTATTTGCATCAACAACATCCGTGTCCTCTTCTGCATTTGGTGTGTCTGTTGGCATTGGAGTAGCAGTTGGTAATGGCTTTGGCGTTGAAGTCGGCATGGCATCGTTTTCATCTGTACTGTCATCTTCATCTTTGTCAGTGGAATCACTGTCTGCATCAGCACTGTCTGCACCGTCGTCGGTCTCCGTACTGTCTCCACCGAAGTCTTCTTCGTAGTCGCTATCTTCACTTGCGCTGTCAGCCTCAGGCGTCGGTGTCTCTGTTATTTCGGCTGCTTGCTGCTCCTGATGCGTTCCTTCATTATTTCCTTTTAATTTCTGGTATGTACATACGCCTGCCGCTGCTACGGCCGCTGCGACAATGATTGCAATGACAATGATTTTCTTCTTTCCGCCGTTTTCTTCTTCATCGTCATCGTCGTCATAATCATAGTCGTCTTCTTCCTCTTCCTCGTCATGGATTATTTCTTTTTTCTCCTTTTTGGTATTTGCTCTTTCAGTGTCCGCTGCTTTGTTGGGCGTAGTCTTTCTTTCAGGTTTTTTATTAACCCGGGCCTCTGCTTCCTCCTCTACCTCCGGTCCTTCCGGTTCTTCATCAAGGTCGTCATCGGTTCCGCCTATCATAAAGTTCTCGCCTTCATCATCTTCTTCGAGATTGTAATTCTTATCTTCTTCTCTCATTATTTATTTTTTCCTCCTGTTCTTTCTCTGATATCGTTTCGATGTATGCAAAACGGCCAGCGCAACAGAAAACTGTCGCGTTGGCCGGAAGGAGTCCTGCATATCGACATCTTTTATTTTAGCATGCCCGTCTAAACCGGGTCCTGCCCATCAGAGAGTCGTTACAGGGTTGTTATTTTGTTACTTTACCACCTTGAACCCCTTCCAATACCTGAAAGAAGCCTTGGCTACTATTTGGTCAGCGGATACATATGGATTATCCCAATACCGTGAATCTGCGGATTCATTCCTGTTGTCTCCCAACATGAAATAGCATCCCTCAGGGACATTGAATTCCATATCGGGTTCTGTCTCCATTTTTTCACGGATAAACGAATCATCGAGTGGAGTGGAACTGTCATTGATGTAGACCTTTCCTTTTTTGATTGTTACTTTTTCCCCCGGTAGACCGATGATTCTTTTAATATAAATCATGCTTGGGTCATCCGGGAAATGAAACATAACAATATCAAATCTTTCCGGGTCGTGTCCAAACTTATAGGCGAGACGGTTGCCGATTACCCTATCGCCAGTCATCAGTGTGTTTTCCATTGATTCGGATGGAATATAAGCATTCATAAGTACCTGTGTATATAATACGACCATTGCAACCATTGTCATAACGGCTATCGTCAGGTATACAACTATAGTATGCCGAATATTTTTTAAATCGTTCGTTTTTTCTTCTTCTTTTTTAACTTTATCTTCTTCCATGAAATTTTCCTCGTCTTTCTATTCTGTTCCTTGTGTAGTCTGTCCCGTGATATTGGAATCATCGTAGACTATAATCGGCCAGTTGTCCTGAAATGTGGTGAATATTGTATTCATAGATGTTTCATCAACAGCAATGCATCCCTGTTTTACACCATTCGATGTTGCCGTTGCTGAAATATCTTCGTTTCCGGAGAAACCAGGCATCGCCGCAGCATCATCAAACTGATAAACAGCACCATCTCCGAAATACATGATATTTTTTGTACCGTCTTCTGCTGCTGCCTCTCTCAGCTTTAATCTATAGAATCCGGATGAGATGTCTGTGCCAAGCCTTGCCTGACATTGAACCACTGGATTTCCATCCACGTATAAGACCACACTTCCATGTGACTTATCGATTTCCAGATAAGAATGGCCGATGTCGTCTGAATTCCTGCTGACTGTACTCTGGCTGTATGTTGGATTCACAACATCAATTGTCTTATCTGTAATCATCTGTTTTAAATCCTGTGCCGTCTTTTTTATATCTATCTGCCACCCATAATCGCCTCCGGAAATGCTGGAAGTCCGATTATCATAGGTAACAAAGCTTCTTTCATTTCCAATTGTATCATATTTTTCCGCTAATGATTTCACATACTCTTCAATCTTTTTCTGGCTCAGTTTAAAATCTTTACTGAGCATATTCTTTCTTATCGTTTCAACATCCACAGTTTCTTTTCTATCCCCAAAGTCATATGTTATGATAACATCTTTGATTGAGTTTAAAAAGTCACACTGCTTTTGCAATTCTTTTTCATCTGTTTTTTCTGCTTCTTTGTAGCATCCTTTGTCTTCAAGGTTTACGCTCTTGTGCCATTGCCTTATGGACGTTTCTATCACCTGTTTTGCTTTCTCCCTGTCGAGTTCAGTCCCTATGACCTGCTGCGCTACCTGGTAAAACCCATCTGTGTCAACGATACGTGCGCTCTCAGGGCTCACCATATTATGCATACATTTTAATTTCGCGATTGCTTTTTGTATCTTTGCTGAATCTATCGCATAACTTTCCTCATCAAGATTATGTTCCTTTATTTCTGGCATAAACCATAATCTATAATCTTGATTGTTGATGATGTCCACTAGTCCTTCTTTTCCATTGAACGTCATTCCTACATCTTTTGCAGTTAGTTTTTCGACCCCTCCATTCCTCGTATCTATGGCGATTGCGTAACTGCTGACTTCTTTTGATAACAGTGCCTCGGCCTCGTCAACCGTCTTAAACGCACAATGAAAACCGTTGATTGTAGTGCCTATTTTAAAATGTGTCTGAAAATACGCCATTCCCAGAAAATAGGATGTGCCTAGTATAATACATAGCGCGCATAACATTGTAATGATTATCTTTCTTGTTGTCTTCATTTTTTTTCTGCTCCTTTGCATATCGTTTTCTTACAGTATGCAAAAAACAGTCTGTTTTATGATGCGTATTTCTTTAAAATCTCATAATATTCATTAATCTTTTCTGCCTCTTCATTGCTGCCGCCGGCATCCGGATGTGCGGTCTTCATAAACTGTCTTCTACGTTCTTTCAGTTCTTTTTCTGTAAAAGGCATCTGAAGTTTATAAAATTCAAGTGCCATTTCATAATCGCTCTTCGTATTTGCTCTTCCAGAATAGTTATAAGAATAATCTCTCTGACCGGTTCCGGTATTGCTGTAACCATAACCGGCATTTCCGGAATTATATCCGTAACCGCTATAACCATAATATCGACCACCCTGCTGCTGATTTTGGTATCTTTGGTATTCATTTTCAGCGTTACTATATGCGTTATTGCTATCGCTATTATTGTCATATGTATATGAATAATGGTCTTCTGCATTTGCATCGTTTTCTAATGCATACAAAATCATTCGGCAAATAAATGAAGGGATTATTATCAGAACTGAAAGGACAAGACCAAGAAGAGGATAGATAACCAATACAGAGAACAGTACGATAAAAACGTTCATGCCGTCTTTATTCACAGCAATCCAATGGCCGGTCATAATGATGCACATGACGATAGTGATAATTCGCGCAATATCCGGCGCATGATAGCCGATTACAGTGAGAATCTTTTTTAGGATATTTTTAGCCATCTTCTTTCTCCTTCCTTTCTATTTTCTAGTTATATTATACGTTATTTTTGAGATTGCTGCAAATTTTTGCGGTTTTTTTGTATACAAAAACAGACCTGAAAACAGGTCTGCTTATTTGTATATTTTATGTTGGTGATGAGGTGTTGGCAGTACCAAGGTCATAACTGTTTGCTTTAGTCGTAAGTTTTTTGTCAAGACCCATTGCCTGTACAATAATACCAATTGACATAAGTGCAATTCCGCACACTGCTGTTTGAACAGCATCTGCTTTTGAATCAGCATCCGAACGTTTTGTTGCAAGAACAAACTGTATGATTGCCCATACAAAAACGGCTGTGCCAACGTAACGGAACATAGAGCACATAAGACCAATCAGATTGGCCATTACATCTGTTCCTGTTGAAGAACCGACTGATGCAAATGCCGGCATGATAAACATCATGCTTCCCAGCACCATCATCGCCAGGCACCATGCCACCCTCTTGTAATCAATTTTTCTTTTTGCTTTATTCTGCATTGGTTTTTCCTCCTATTAGATTTTTTTTGCGCTTTCTTTTGCGCATCTATATTTATTTTGCAAAATCCAGGTGCTTTTAAAAATCGGGCCGGAGGATTACCAATTGAGGCAAAGCCCTGTTTTTTGTCCCGCTTTTTCGCATCTCTTTTGCATTCATATACAATATGAAAAATAAAAAATTTTTTGTAACACTTTTTGACCAACTTTTGAAAAAAAATTTTTTCTTATTTTCTCAGTTGAATCTGAGCGAATGTTTCTCCAATTGGCTCACGGATAACCAAATCTGCATGCATATCACGCGGTGACGGGGCTTTGTTAATCACCACCAGATGATTACCGTAAAAATAGTCAATCAAACTGGCGGCAGGCCAAACAGAAAGCGATGTTCCTCCAATGATGAGTACCTGCGCTTCACGGAGTGCCCTTGCGGCCTTGGCCATAATACCGTCATTGAGATTCTCTCCATATAGTACTACATCAGGCTTGACGATTCCGCCGCATTCACAATGCGGAACTCCATCAGAATCCTTAATGCAATCAAGGCCGTATGCCTTTCCGCATTTCGTACAATGGTTGCGGTATACGCTTCCATGCAGTTCCAGTACATTTTTACTTCCGGCCATCTGATGCAGATTGTCAATGTTCTGCGTAATAATAGCCTTAACTTTTCCAGCTTCTTCCAGCTCAGCCAATTTTAAATGTGCAGCATTTGGCTTTGCTGCATCGCATAACATTTTATCACGGTAAAATTTAAAAAATTCTTCCGGGAATTTTTTAAAGAACTGCTTGCTTAAGATTGTCTCTGGCGGATACTCGTATTCCATATTATACAGCCCGTTTTGGCTCCTGAAATCCGGGATGCCGCTTTCTGTTGAGACCCCTGCGCCTCCAAAAAATACAATGTTATCGTGGTTATCGATTAGTTCCTGCAACTTCTCTACTTCTTTCGTCATTTCTTTTCCTCCTTCTTTTTTATATTTACAATATGCAGAATTTCTTTCCTGAAATACGCACAATTTTCTCTGTATGCAAAATAAGAGGCAGCCGCTATTCTTCGGCTGCCTCTTCACTCTTTTCTTTTTTCTGCTCTTCTTTCTTGCTTAAAAGACTGTATATATTTTTATTTCTATCCAGTGCTATCAGGATAAATGCTGTATCTGTGTCGTTTTTGTACATCTTTGCCATTTTTCTATTGAGTGTAAATTCCTGATAATACACATTTTCCTGTTCATCCTGAATCTTTACAGTTAGTTTGCCAAAATTTGTTCCATAGCCCGGCATCACATGATGCACTTTAACATCTCTTATCGTGTACTTTCTTTCTTTGACTATCTTGTCAAGTTTTTTATCCACAACAGCAAAGCGGTATGTATTTACAATAACAATCATGACAAACACAGCAAGAGTGATAAAGAAATAAATGGTTATTTCTGATTTCGATTTTACATGGATATAAATATATACGATAATAAATGCAATCCCAATTATTGACCATAGAACAGATGCCAAAAGCTCCCTGCTTATTTTTTTATGCATTATATCTTCTATATATTCATGCTCTTCGTCCTCTGGGGGATGAAAACCAGCCATTTTGCTGATTGGCAGTTCACCCCTGCCGGTCATTCTGTTAAAAAAATTATCTTTCTGCAATTTTTCTGATTTCCTCCCCTGTGAGTGTTTCCTTTTTCATAAGTTCTTCTGCAATATCCCGCAGCCTGTCAATGTTTTCTTTCATTAGTATCAGAGACTGCTCCTGAAGTGCCTTTGCGAGTTTGACCGCCTCTTTTGTAATGACTTCCGGCTTTACATCGAGATTATCTAGGTTCAGCAGTCCGAACTTATCATTCATGCCATATTCTACAATCATTTTCTTGATGATGTCTGTAGCCTTTTCAATATCATTTGATGCCCCGGTTGTAACTCCTTCCTCTTCGCCGTTGCTCTCTGCCAGCAGTGCTTCAGCGTTTCTTCCTGCATACAGCATGATTACTTGCTCTTTTAATTCTTTGACTGTAAATAATCCAAGTTTCTTTGGGGTGATAAATGTTGCGCCTCCAGCACCAGATGTTGACGGGATGATGGATGCCTTTGTCAGGTCCTGACCAAGCAGGAGTCCTGCCAGCGCATGCCCTGCTTCGTGCCATGCTACGACTTCAACATTATTTCTTTCACCGTTCTTTCTTAAATGCCCTTCCATTAACTGTTTCATCCATGCTTCATCAAGGATTTTTCTGTCGATGATTCCGTTATTATCTCTTGCTGCAATAATAGCCGCTTCGTTTAATACAGTCTTGATTGTCGCCGGGCTGCTGCCCATGGTCTCTTTTGCAAATGCATCAAAATCAACGTCCTCGGCAAATTTCTTGTTATTCGTATAAAGGTCAATAATAACCTTTCTTTCTTTTGCGCTTTCCGGGAGACTGACTGCAAAATGGTTATCAAATCTTCCTGGCCTTGTCAGCGCCGGGTCCAGGTCTTCCAGTCTGTTTGTTGCTGCAATCACCACAACACCATTGCTTCCGTCAAATCCGTCCATCTCTGAAAGCAGCGTGTTCAGCGTCTGTCTGTCATAATTATTCTGTTTGGAGTGCCTGCGGCCGCCCATGGAGTCAATCTCGTCAATAAAGATGATGCATGGTGCATTGTTCTTTGCGTCGTCAAAAAGTTTCCTCATTTTGCTCGCTCCAACACCGACATACTTTTCATCAAAGTCTGAACCGGACGTTGCAATAAACTTTACTCCGGCTTCTCCTGCCACAGCCTTTGCCAGAAGTGTTTTTCCTGTTCCTGGAGGGCCGTAAAGCAGCACGCCTTTCGGTATATCTGCGCCTGCTTCTTTATATTTATCCGGATTTTTCAGGAAGTCAACGACCGTCATGAGGTCTTCTTTTACCTCATCCAGGCCGGCAACGTCTTTGAATTTAACATTACTTTTTTGTTCTTTCTTTCTGGTTGATTTTATGGAACCAATACCCATTATCTTTGTCATTGCATAGAATAAAGCGGCATACATAAGTAACTGAACTGCCATCATAATCGGCGTTTCATACTTCTTGAGCATTCCTGATTCTTTAACTTCTACGCCCTGCTCCAGCATATCTACTTTAAAATCATCGTATTTTGGATTTGACGTTGTATATTCTTTATCTTTTTTGTCATAGGCAGTGATGGCCTCGTCATCTTCATTCCACTTGATTTCCTTAATCTGCCCCGCATCCACCATATCCAGGAATTTTTCATATTTTATTTCTTTTGGCTTTACTTGCCTTCCAGGACCCGAACCGACATAAAGCCCAGCTCCAGCGGTAACTATCAGAACGGCCAGTATGGTATATGAAATAATTTTTACTATCTTATCTTTCCCGGGACCCTTTCCTGCTGTTCCATCGTTCCTGCCGTTATCTCTGTCTGTTACGTTTGACTTCACCGTATCTTTTTTTACGTTGTCTTTTTTTCTCATTTTTCTATTGTTTCCTTTCTGCTATATTTTTTTTCTAACTGTAATATGCAGAATCTTTTGATTTCCGTTCGTTTTTTGCGAACAAAAAACTTGGAGATGATTCTCCAGGTTAGTCTTTGCACATAGCGAGAATTTTTAAGGCTTCAGCAAATATGGCAAAAAAGCTGCCGCGAAGCGGTAGCTTGCAAGAAAGTCAAAATACTTTATGCAAATGTATATGTTTTTGCAGTCTTTTCTCTGCATATCCTTTTTTTTCTTTTGATTTTCCTCATTATTTTTCTTCCTTTCTTTTGCTTGCAGGTGCGGGAATCCCTCGACTTTAGTTGTGTGGAGGTTTCAAAAGAAAAAATGCCGCCGCAAAATGCGACGACATGCCATAGCTAAGTCATAGAATTATTATGCCATTTTTTTGTAAACTTCCAGAAGTTGTTTAACTTCTTCAGACTCGCAACACTTTTCTAATGCTGCAATACAATCCAATACTGGCGTGCTGATTCTTACCTGAACCTTTAAAGGGCCACATTTGTTATCTTTTGATTTAAGCTCAAATACTGCATAAATCCCATAGAATCCATCCTGATTTTTCACATCAAGGAATTCATCTGAATGTTCTAATTGCATCTGATGTTCACAAGAAATATTCTGTAGCCATTTCAGGAGGGTTGTTGCGTCACTTTTAGAGTCCACAATTACCATAACGTTAATTGTATCGTCTGCATTTAATGCCGCATCAATTCCGGTTTTACAATCTGGCCTTTTTATAAATCCATCAGTTGATACAATCGCCACTTTTGAAAAACGTGCTGCCTCGCCAATCGCGGCATCCATACACCACATTGCCCGCTGCATGTATTTATAGTGTTCTCCATAGAATTTTTCTACTGATTTCTCCATATCATTTTCCTTTCTTTGCTGATTCAATAAAAATTTTCATTCTTAATATGCCAATTCTCCATTTTTACAAAAAAAATACAGCCAAAATTTCTGGCTGTATCAAAAAACTTAAACCTGCTGGCAGATTTCTCCATATCCATAGCATCCGCCCCCCTCTGCGTCCACAGTCCAATGTGGCATATTGTTGTCATCTACCCAAAAATATGCATCATGCGCCGCAGTTATGATTCTGGCAGCATTCGGATTGAATTCGCCATCCACAAAAAATTTGTCTCCTTTTCTTATTTTCTGAATAGCCTCTTCCGGCATTAGGATGTATTTTACCATTTCTTTTTTCTCCTTTCTTTTTTTATATAAATAATATCATATATCTGTAATAATATGAAGGATTTCTATTTTTACAAAAAAAACAAGCGCTGCCGAAGGCAGCGCCCATTAAATCTCAATCCCACAACGCGAAGAAATATTTCTTCATTAAGTCAAACACCTCATCCTTACACTTTTCTCTATACTCCACCAGCCTCTTTTCCTCTTCCATATGCAGTCTGCTGATTTCTTCGTACTCCGGCAGTTCACTCATAAAATGCACTCTCCTGGAACCTGTCTTTTTTGCTTTTTCTTTTTCTTCTTCTGTTTCCAGGCCTTCCCCGAAGAAACCGTATTTATCAAAGAATTCATCAGAGGCTTTTG
>OLSI01002352.1_pt1 | contig 10298 bp, 12 predicted proteins | sample 1672661 | NCBI WGS metagenome assembly OLSI01 (sample SAMEA3136711, study PRJEB25190) | human gut metagenome | biome: human gut; feature: human-associated habitat; material: faeces | place: Austria | collected 2013 | reverse complement strand
TCCTGTACCTGCTCCGGCATATAACCAAGATCCCGCAGGTATTCGGCAAGTTTTACCGCTTCTTTCATAGTAGAACCCGGATGGGACGACATCAGATACGGAACCAGATACTGTTTAAGTCCTAGCCTTTTATTGATCTCTTCGTATTTGTGGGTAAAACGTTCATAAACCGCATTTTCCGGCTTGCCCATCATCTGAAGAACCGGGTCTGCTACATGCTCCGGTGCAACTTTCAGCTGACCGCTGACATGATACTGACACAGTTCTTTGAAAAACGTGTCATCCGGATCCGCCAGCAGATAGTCAAACCGGATACCGGAACGGATAAATACTTTTTTGACTCCAGGTATCTTTCTGAGATCCCTGAGAATGCTTAAGTATTCTTTATGATCTGCGATTAGATTTTTACACGGCTTTGGAAAAAGACACTGTTTGTTCGTACATGCCCCGTATTTTAACTGTTTCTTACATGCCGGTGCACGGAAGTTCGCGGTCGGTCCGCCTACATCATGAATATATCCTTTGAATTCCGGATCTTCCGGAAACGTCTTTGCTTCAGCGATCAATGATTCCTTACTTCGTGTCTGAATGATCCTTCCCTGATGGAATGTCAGTGCACAAAAACTGCAGCCTCCAAAACATCCCCTGTTGCTGATCAGACTGAATTTGATCTCCCGGATTGCCGGAACTCCACCTGCCGTCTCATAAGATGGATGGTAGGTCCGCATGTAAGGAAGTGCGTAGACATCATCCATCTCCTGCTGGGTCAGCGGTTTTGCCGGAGGGTTCTGTACCACATACAGATGATCCGAATAGGGCTCAACCAGCCGCTTTCCGGAAAATGGATCTGTGTTGCAGTACTGTCTGTAAAAGCTTTTGGCGTACAGAAGCTTATCTTTTTTCATCTCTTCATACGGTTCCAGAATCTCTGCATCATACACACTGTCCAGATTCTTGACCTTGCAGACCGTTCCATCGATATAGGTAATGTCCTTGATATCCAGTCCGGCATCCAGTGCCTCTGCAATCTCAATAATCGAGCGTTCGCCCATTCCATAAGAAACCAGGTCTGCACCCGAATCCAGAAGAATAGAACGCTTAAGCTGGTTGGACCAGTAATCATAATGTGCAAGTCTTCTAAGACTCGCCTCGATACCACCCAGAATGATTGGTGTCTTCTTATATGTCTGACGGATCAGATTGCCGTACACAACTGCTGCATAATCCGGTCTCTTTCCCATCACTCCGCCCGGTGTATAAGAATCCTGCTGTCGTCTTTTCTTTGATACAGAATAATGGTTGACCATGGAATCCATATTTCCCGCCGACACCATAAATCCCAGCCGCGGCTCTCCAAATTCTGTAATACTTTCTTTATCCTTCCAGTCAGGCTGTGCAATGATCCCCACGCGGAAGCCATGTGCCTCTAAAAGGCGGGTGATGATTGCATGTCCAAAAGACGGGTGGTCTACATAGGCATCTCCGCTTACATAGACAAAGTCTACCTGATTCCACCCCCGCTCTTCCATCTCTTTCCTGCTGATCGGTAAAAATCCATGATTCATTATAATACCTCGTATGTCTGATTGGTAATGTCTTCATAGCTGTGAATAAAATAGTCGGCAAGTTCACGCTTTTTCGCATCCTGTGGGCGTGAAAACCAGTCGTCCACCGCGCACACACGCATTCCTGCATTTTTCCCGGCGAGGATTCCCATCGGAACATCTTCAAATACCAGACAGGCAGAAGGCTCTGCACCCAGCTGCCCAGCCGCCTTCAGATAAACATCCGGTGCCGGTTTCCCTTTATTCACTTCGCAGCTTGTACAGATCGTATCGAAAAGATGGGTGATCTGCCTTGCCTTTAAAAATTCTTCCACCAGTTTCCGGTCATTGCTGGTTGCGATTCCTGTCCGGATCCCTTTCTCTTTCAGCATCTCCAGAAATTCCTTTACCCCTGGCTTTAGTGTGACCTCTTTTGTATATTTATCCACAGACATATCATACCATTCTTTTTTGATCTCCTCCACAGTATGCGGAAGCTCCGGAAAAATCTTCAAAAAGTACTGCGCTGTCTCGGTATAGCTCATCCCTTCCATTGCCTCATGAAAATCTTCCGGCGGATTCAGATGATATTTTCTGATATAATCTTCATCTATCGCTGTCCACACCCACATGGAATCTACCAGAGTCCCATCCAGATCAAAAATGACAGCTTTAGTATGCTCTAACATAATTTTTTTATCTCCTCTTCGGTCAGTGACCGGTATTCTCCCTTTGTAAGTGTCTTATCCAGAGCAAGGCTTCCCATAGAAAGCCGCTTCAGATAGATTACCTCTTTGCCGACTGCATGAAACATCCGCTTCACCTGATGGAAACGTCCTTCAGTGATCGTAAGCTCGATTTCCGACTCCTCCCCACTTTTCAGGATTCGAAGATCTGCGCTTTTAGCCGGCGTATCGTCTCCGATATCCACTCCATCTGCAAATGCTTTCACATCAGATTCATCTACCTTTCCCCGTACTTTCGCATAATACACCTTATCCACATGCTTTTTTGGGGAAAGCAGGCGGTGTGCCAGTTCTCCGTCATTGGTGATCAGAAGAAGTCCTTCCGTGTCCTTATCCAGACGTCCTACCGGGAACAGATCATTTCTTTTTTTATCTGTGATCAGATCCAGAACTGTCTTGTCCCGGTCATCTTTTGTTGCGGAAATAACACCTGCCGGTTTATGGAGCATATAATACTCTTTTTTAGAGTATCCAATCTGTTTTCCGTCAAGACTTACTTTCTGTGTGGTCTCATCGATTTTAAGTTCCGGTTTTTTCACCATCTCTCCATCAACCATAACACATCCGCTGCGGATTAGTTTTTTGATTTCACTTCTGGTTCCCTGCCCCATCTCGGCAAGATATTTGTCTATGCGCATCATGCAGACTGATTCCTCCATCCAGGCAGATATTTGTTCTTCAAAGTTCCGTTCGTGACTTTTCCCCATCCAAGCGGAAAACCGTCTGTACAGATCAGATGCCAGCCTTTTGCCTTAGCCGGAATCAGATCCTCCACATCGATTGTCTCACCTTTCAGATAACGCATCAGTCGGTCATCATCAGAAGACAGGTTCAAAGTATGCACGTACTCTTCCATTTTCAGGTTCATCGCCAGTGCCTGGCTCGGTTCAAAACGCTTTTTCTTCAGTTCACCAAGGAGAAGTCCGCTTCTTAAAAATCTTGCGCCTTTCAGTTCCGGAAGATTCTCCGGCATATAGTACACGCGCTCTCCATGGATATCCAGTCTCCACGGCTTCAGATCCCACTTTACATCACGGAAGAATTCCTCCAGCTCTGCCGGGATTTTCTTCGCTTTCTGCTCTGCGACCGGGAAAGACGGGCAGATTGCATCCTCACTCTTTTTCAGCAGTGCGAGGTAATGTCCCTCCCCTTTCATATGATGTGGAAAAATACGGACAGTTTTAGCAAAATCCGGATCCTTTGACTTGGTTACTTCCGGTCTGCCCGGTGCAAATCCTTCATATCCTGCGATTTCCTGAATCTCGAATTCAGGATATTCACCGAGCAGATATTCGATCGTCCCCTCATTCTCCAGTGGATCAAACGTACAGGTTGAATACAGCATCATGCCACCCGGCTTTAACATTCTTGCCGCCTGGGTGATAATGCTTCTCTGCAGCTTCGAGAAAAATTCCGGTCCATGTTCTTCCCAGGCGCGTACCATCTTCTTATCCTTACGGAACATCCCTTCCCCGGAACACGGCGCATCGATCAGGATCTTGTCAAAATAACCGCTGAAATAGCGTTCCAGTCGTCCAGGTTCTTCACTCATGACCAGCATATTGCCGATTCCGAAAACTTCCAGATTCTTTAAGAGTCCTCTTGCTCTGGAGCTGCTGATATCATTTGCGACCAGAACACCTTCGTTCTGAAGCTTCGCCCCAAGCTCGGTTGCCTTTCCACCGGGTGCGGCACAGACATCCAGTACCCGGTCCCCCGGTTCTACCGGAAGACGGTTCGCCGGTGTCATTGCACTCGGCTCCTGCAGGTAATAAAGTCCTGCAAAATAATACGGATGCTTCGCAGGAGATATCTTTTCTCCGTCATAATAAAAACCGTTGTCGATCCACGGGATCGGTGTGATCTCAAACGGACAGATCTTCACAAAATCCTCCACAGAAATCTTCTCTGTATTCACACGAAGTCCGTAATATCTCGGCTCGTCATAACATTTTATATAATCCTCAAATTCATCTCCGAGGAGTGCCTTCATCTTCTCTTCAAATTCATTTGGTAAATTTAGCATTCTTTCGTCCTCCATATCATTTAAGTATAGCATAGTTAGAAAGAACAGGAAAGTTTTTTCTCCCCGGCAAGTCTTAAAATCCAATAGGGATTGTAGCTGGTTTCTTCGCCGTCCGGATAGAGATAAATCCCCAGATGCAGATGCGTGGCAAACATCCCTTTCGTCCCCTCCGGACCATATCCGGTATTTCCCATAAATCCAATGATATCCCCTGCCTTCACCTCATCCCCCTCCTGATAACTTCCATAAGAGTCCAGATGCGCATAATAGAAATATGCACCGGACGGTGCGGTAATCCCGATCCTGTATCCTCCCTTTTCCAGCCAGCCTCTTGCCGATACTACCCCATCTGTCATACTCACAACCGGATAGAGACCGGGGATATCTTTCGATGCCATCAGATCACAGCCTTCATCTCTCATAAACTTCTCTGTTTCTGCGCACTGGCAAGTCTTTAGGTCAACGCATATCGGTTGCCCTCCTACTTTTCCAAAGCTATCAGGTCTGCACTTGCACTCGAAACCACTTTCTTCGTCAATCCAAAAAAAACTTTTTTCGTGCTCTCCGTATATAAGTTTTTTTGCAAATGGAGTGGCATACAAAGCATTTCTCATCGCATCTATTGTTTCGTACATCTCTTCAGAAATAACTTCTTTTCCTTTGTTTTCCTCAACAAATTCTTCCCATTCTTCTTTACCGGCTTTTGTTCGCCTGTTTACATTTGGAGCTACCGCAAATTCGTTGTAGAAATCATATGGCTCTAAACAATACTTGTGGTATGCTCGTCCAAACTGTAGAGCCGGAGTATCCTTATTTTCTGGATTGTCATGAAAATATTTGTAATGAGCCATGCTCTGTGCCATCCTCTTGATATCAGTAGACGACAAACCAGAATGCGCTCTGTATTCGCTTTGTGGCATTACTATTGCTGTCTGCATTATATACTCCTAATCTGGTTTACTATTCTCATACACTCGTTTTTGCATTCCGACGATATTCTGTGTATCAAATCCTCTTTGCAATGCGGAGTCAGTGTAGTAACTAGAATTTGATCCATTACCGCCCCATCCTCCGTTTCCCCATCCTCCGAAAGCGAAGAAAAGAACAAAAAGGATAATCCACCAACCGTTACCGTCTCCAAAGCCGTCGCTCCTGTTTCCATCATAAGGAGTTACAGGGATTGTGAAAGGTGAATTTGTTGAATTAAACATAGTTTTTACCTCCTGTTAAATTTTGTATACTTAAATCTTGCAAGAATTTAGTAGCTATTTTATTTCGGAAATTGATTCTTGAAGTCTGAAAACGCTTTGTCAAAATCAACCCCTCTTTCTTTTGCAATATTCCTTCCCATTTCTTCTATTCCTTTTAAATTGCCATTTTTAGCCATTTCGAACATGTTTTTAGCCATAGGATTGTTTGCAATTTGCGGGTCGTTCATCATTCTCATGACTATTTGCTTTGGATTTCCACTATTGATCATTTGAAAGACATTCATTATATTCACTCGTTTTCACCGTCCTTTTTAGATGTAGCTGATCTTGTTTTTGCTGTCGGTTTCGGAATGGAATTTCCGATTTCTTTGATTTGGTCGGATAATTCGTCAAAACGTCTCATAATTTCCTCCGTAGCTTTCGTATTTGCGCTTTCCTGACGATTTGTGTTGCTAGGAGTAGTATTTATCTCCGGTTTAAAAGTAATCGTCTGAATCGTGCCATTCGGTGTCCACGATTTTAAATACACCTCTGAAAGATCGTTCTTCGGGAAGATTGCATATGGATAATTCATCGGTACGTCATTGGCTGTTATTTCGTCTACGCTATTTACGGTACGCCCGATAAGTTGTGGGACAGCTGCCTGTTGTTGCGTTGGAGCTTGCTGAACCGGGTTTTGATAAACAGGTTGCTGCATCTGTTGATATTGCATTCCATTGTACCTTGGAATTTGTTGCATATATTGGTTTCCCATATACGGATTTTCATACATAATGGCATATCCTCCTAACCTTTATTACAAACGTCGTTAAGTATATCTTCTTTCGTCATATACACATTTTCAGTATAATATCTATTTTCGAGCGCATCCTCTACGACATGGACAACCGTCGACTGGATGCAAAGCGGGATATCTTTCATTCTTTCATCACAAAATATTCTTTCAAGAAGCTCATCTGAAAACATGTATATCATCTCCTCATATTTAAATTTTCGCATAAAAAAAGAGAAGGAAGCGTTCACTTTCTTCTCATATTTTTGTCATATAGCGGCTCTTATTTTTAGTTATATAGCGTACACACTTTTTACACGATTTTAGTGTGTAAATATGTGTAAATACATAGAATTTTATACATTTCAGTGTGTATGTAAAAATTATAGAAATCCTTGAAAACACAGTGTTTTCGGTACTTTTCAGAAAGCAGAAAAGTATAACATTACGTTATCGCAATGGTAACCAGCCTGTTCGCTTTTTGCTATATGAAATTGTTCGGATAAAGAACTTATTCTCTCTGTCCCTGGTCCGTCTGTCCGGCTTCTCCGCCGAATTCTGCTTCCAGTCCGCGTGAGGACTTATCCGGAACTTCCAGTTCTGCACGGTTGTTACGGACAACATCATAACATTCCTGAAGGGATGTTACCAGACTGTCATACTTGCTTGTGTAACTGTTCAGTGTATGACCGATGATACTTTCAGCATTGGCAAGAAGATCATCTGTATACTGCACTGCCCCGATACGGATATCGTTGGCATCATTAGTCGCATTATCCAGAATCTGCTGTGCCTGGTCTGTTGCTGCCATAACGATCTCGTTTGCCTGTGCGTATGCCTGCTGCATGATCTCATGCTCGCTTACCAGTTCACTTGTCTGTGCATGTGCTTCTTCAATCATGCTTTCTGCTTTCTGTTGTGCATCCGCAAGGATCGCATCCTTGTTCGCAATGATCTTCTGATAACGCTTGATCTCATCAGGTGTCTTCATACGAAGTTCACGGAGAAGTTCATCGATCTGGTCTTTATTCACGATAATCTTTGTAGTTGATAATGGCTGAAACTTACAGCTGTCAATGTACTCTTCAATTTCTTCAATAATCTGCTCAATACGGCTGCTCATAATTTTGCACTCTCCTTCTTGTCACAGACCTACTGTGACATCTTTTCTTTTATACTTTTGGCGACAGTCTCCGGCACGAACTGGGAAATATCCCCTCCGAAAGCTGCGACTTCTCTTACGATTGTAGAGCTAAGGTAAGAATACTTGAGATTGGTTGTAAGGAACATGGTTTCTACTTCCGGTTCAAGCTTATGATTCGTCTGTGACATCTGGATCTCATATTCAAAATCTGTGATCGCACGCAGTCCGCGAATCACAAGACGTGCCTTTTGCTGTCTTGCAAATTCTACAAGCAGCCCGTCGAAAGGCACTACTTTCACATTACCAAGATCTTTTGTCACTTCCTTTAACATTTTAACACGTTCTTCTACAGAAAACAACGGGGTTTTTGCTTTATTCATCAATACTCCGATTATAAGTTCGTCTACAATTTTACTGCTCCGGGTAATAATATCCAGATGTCCGAAAGTTACCGGGTCAAAGCTTCCCGGATAAATCGCTCTTATCATGAGTCTACTCCTCCACAGATATAAATACATGCATATTAGTCTTGTATTTCTTTTGTTTGATCATTAAAAAACCAAGTTCCTCCAAATAAGAAAAATCAGTCGCCAAAGATGCTTCCACGATGATCAGTGCATCCTTTTCCAGCAAGTCTGATTTTGCAAGATAAGTAAGCACCTCTTTTTCCAGCATATGGTTGTACGGTGGATCCATAAACACATAATCGAATTTTTCTCTTCCATCCAGCCTGCGAAGTGCCGAAAACACATCCTCCCGGATTACTTCCGCCTGGTCTGTAAGCTGTGTTTTTTTCAGATTCTCCATAATGCACTGGATTGCATTCGGATTGTTTTCCACAAAAACCGCCTTTTTTACACCTCGGCTGATCGCCTCAATCCCGATTGCCCCGCTTCCGGAAAAAAGATCCAGAAATGTACAGTCGCAGAGTCCGTGTGCGATCATATTGAATAAGGTTTCTTTGGTTCTGTCGGTTGTCGGACGTGTCTCCATTCCTTTTACCGTCACAAGTGGTATTCTTCTGGCTTTCCCTGCTATGACTCTCATCTTATCGTTCTCCTGATTTATGATGTCAGAAACTACTCCATCATTCCAAAACATAGGGTGTTTTGTCTTTTAACCCTGACAACATATTATACTTATTTGTGATTATTTTGTCAATTTCTCCGCTTGTATTTTACCAGATACATTTTTTATATCTGTCTTTTTTCAGATACAAAGCTCTACTTTTCCGACTCCATATGTGCCTGATGGACAGTGATCTGCTGATATGGAATATCAATATGATTTTCATCCAGTGTCAACTTGATATTTTCCAGCATCCGCCATCTTGTCGGCCAATACTCTTCACTTTTTACCCAGGCACGGACACCAAGCACCACTGAACTGCTCCCAAGCTCATTTACAAAGACATTATGTTCCATACTCTGGATGACGGACGGATCATTTTTTACAAGTCCCTGCAGCAGTTTCTTGGCAAGGCGCAGATCCGCTTCATATGCAATATCCACCTTCAGATCCAGCTGACGGTAATCTTTGTCCGTCACATTGGTAAGGCTTGTGTTGGCAAGTGTTCCATTCGGCACAATGATCGTCTTGTTGTCAATGGTGGCAAGCTTAGTGTAGAAGATCTGGATCTCTTTGACCGTTCCTTCATTGCCATGGCTGTCTTCTATAATATAATCCCCGACAACAAAAGGCTTCAAAAATAAAATCAGCATCCCACCGGCAAGGTTGGAAAGGCTTCCCTGCAGGGCAAGACCAACTGCCACGCCTGCCGATGCAACCGTTGCCGCAATCGATGCAGATTCTACACCGAGCGAATTGATAATTGCCAGAAACAGCAGAATATGAAGCCCGTATTTCAACAGAGAATCCACAAACTGTCTTGCACCGGTATCCGAATTGGCGCGTTCCATGGATGCCCGCGTAATCTTGCGGATCCAGTTGATCACCTTATGGCAGATGATGAATATGAGCAGCGCCATCAGACTCCGGATTCCAAACGCAATCAGGTCCGGACCTTTCTCCTGAATGAATTTGTTAAATCCGGTGATTGTATCCACCGTGTCCTGCACGGTCGCCTCTACCTCACTTCCTGCGGCTGTCTGTGTCAAAAGCATGTTTTATCCCTCCTTCAGTGCAATAAATGCTGCAAGATTCCCCCTCTTTCCTTTAGATGCGCGATGGGAAAATAAAAGCTCCGGGTTGCAACAGGTACACACATTAGTAACCGCCATATGTTCCGGTCTGATCCCTGCATCTGTGAGAACCAGTTCATTTGCCTTCCAGAGATCCAGCTGGAACTTTCCATTCTCCTTGGCATAGAACAGACGGTCATATTCAGACTCTCTGAAATTTGCGCGGAACATATCGATCACATCTTCACTGACTTCATAGCATTCCTGACAGATGGACGGTCCCACACAGGCAAGGATATTCTTTGGATCACAACCGAATTCTTTCTGCATCTTTTCAACCGTCACCTGTCCCATCCGGTTCACAGTGCCTCTCCAGCCGGAATGGCTGGATGCTACCACCTTTTTCACCGGATCCAGAAACAGAAGCGGTACACAGTCCGCGTAAAATGTCACCAGACAGATCCCCGGTACATTTGTGATCAGTCCATCTACATCTGTGTAATCTTTTTCTCTTGTAACACCTTTGCCGGCATCTTCTCTTGTCACGATCCGTACGTTCGTCGTATGGGTCTGATGCGTGCAGACCATATGCTCCGGCTTCACGCCGATTGCAGCTGCTATTCTTCTGTAATTCTCGTCCACATGCGCGGGATCATCCCCTCTGGTATAGCTCAGGTTCATGCTTCCCAGGAAACCTTCACTCTCTCCTCCAAG
>OLSI01002350.1_pt1 | contig 10305 bp, 11 predicted proteins | sample 1672661 | NCBI WGS metagenome assembly OLSI01 (sample SAMEA3136711, study PRJEB25190) | human gut metagenome | biome: human gut; feature: human-associated habitat; material: faeces | place: Austria | collected 2013 | reverse complement strand
TGTGCTGCAGGGAGGAAAGATTGGAGAAGCATACGGAGAAATCCCAAAACAGCATTGAAGGTCAAACGCACGAAGAAATTCGGACGTAAGCTGCAAAATGGCTGCGTTTATGAGTAAGCAAAAGGTATTTGGAACGTATATAGAAAAGGCCTGTGAAACCAGCCGTATCTCAGTAGCAAACGCAGAATAAAAGTTTGCGTTCAGAGCATGAAAAGATACGAAGTTCCACTTGGAAAACTGCCCGCGTTGCAGGAAATGGAAGAAAAAGTCGAACGATTTTTCTTTGCAAATCAGATTTTTGCGTCTATAATGGCGGTACTTGAGCCGGTGCAGTGAAAGGCGCCGTCGCTGCGGCTCAGATCATTTTCGCAAAGGGGGATTCCAAATGTTACAGTTTATCATGGAACGCAATGTGTTGCTTTACGTGCTGGCGGCGGCGTGCGCAGTCGGTGTCATCAGTCAGATGATCTTAAAGGGGATTTATGATCAGCTGATCCGGGATACAAAAAATACAGGAGAACCATCCGGGCGTTTTCTTATGCAGCTGCGACAGCGATTTTTGTACTGCACGCACCTCAATGAAAAGGTCGGAGATGTACCGGCTCTGATCAAAAAGAGTCTGTCAGAGTACCGTTTCTGGGGCATGGGGCTGCACCAGTGGAAGCGGTTTGGTCTTGCGGCATTTAGCCTTGCATTGTCTGCGGCTGTGTGCGGCTGTGCAATTCTTGTGCAAAACGGGGCAGATCTGATACGGGACAACCGTTATTTCTGGCTGGGGGCGCTTGTGCTGCTCCTCTTGACAGCAGTCGCAGGGATTTCAGATACCGGATACCGGGAAATGCTGCTGACGGTTGGTCTGACGGACTATCTGGAAAACAGCGGAGCTGTCAAGGACTACAGTGACGCGGCAGGAGAAGAACCGGAGCCCGAGGCCGTCTATGGAAATACCGTGACACCGACACCGATTGTCTCGGTGTCTGAGGGGCGGAGGGCAAAGCACCGTGCGGCAAGGGCAGAGAGCGCCGCTGCGGAGACGAAGGCGCAGCAGGAAAAAAGGGAGCTGAAGGAGCATCTGGCAAGGGCGAGAGCCGGCATTGCACAGACTGCGGCAGCTGACGAGAAGGAGAAGGACAGCCGGGCCGAGTTGCTGCGATCGATGGATCCGAAGGAGCAGGAGCGGATTTTGAAGGAAGTGCTCCGAGAGTTCCTTTCGTAGCGCTTTACAAAGACAAAATCGTCTGCTACAATAAATAACGGTTCAAACAAGACAGACGCAGGAAATGACCTGCAGTGATATACAAAACAGTTAAGGAGATGTGGTTATGGGGAACAAAGTGACATTTGATTATTCCAAGGCATCCTGCTTCGTATCTGAGGCAGAGGTTGCATCGATGGAGAAGCTTGTTGCGGCAGCAAAGGAAGAGCTGGCATCCAGATCCGGCGCAGGAAATGATTTCCTCGGATGGATTGACCTTCCGGTCGCATATGACAAAGAGGAGTTCGCACGGATCAAGAAGGCGGCAGAGAAGATCAAGGGCGACAGTGAGGTGCTTCTGGTGATCGGTATCGGCGGTTCCTATCTTGGGGCAAGAGCTGCAATTGAGTTCCTTCGCCACAGCTTCTACAATATGGTGCCGCAGTCAGTGCGCAAGACCCCGGAGATTTATTTTGTGGGCAACAGCATCAGCAGCACGTATGTGACACATCTGATGGATGTGATCGGAGACCGTGATTTCTCCGTCAATATTATTTCCAAGTCCGGCACGACGACCGAGCCGGCGATCGCATTCCGTATCTTCAAGGAAATGCTGGAGAAGAAATATGGAAAGGCAGAGGCTGCAAAGCGTATTTATGCGACGACCGATAAGGCAAGAGGAGCATTAAAGCATCTGGCGACGGAGGAAGGCTATGAGACATTCGTGGTTCCGGATGATGTCGGAGGACGTTTCTCTGTACTGACTGCGGTAGGACTGCTTCCGATCGCTGTCAGCGGCGCAGATATCGACCGCCTGATGGAGGGCGCAGCTTCCGGAAGAGCACATGCTCTGGAAGCACCGTTTGCAGAAAATGATGCGCTTCAGTATGCGGCACTGCGCAACATCCTGCTGCGCAAGGGAAAGACGATCGAGGTACTCGCAAACTATGAGCCGAGCCTGCATTATGTATCCGAGTGGTGGAAGCAGCTTTACGGTGAGAGTGAAGGAAAGGACCAGAAGGGTATCTTCCCGGCATCGGTTGATCTGACGACCGATCTGCATTCTATGGGTCAGTTTATTCAGGACGGCAGCCGTATTCTCTTTGAGACCGTCCTCAATGTAGAGGAATCCAAATGCGAGCTCACGATCAATGAGGAGCCGGTTGATCTGGACGGCCTGAATTATCTGGCAGGCAAGACCGTCGACTTTGTAAATAAGAGTGCAATGAACGGAACGATCCTTGCACATACCGACGGAAATGTGCCGAACCTGATGGTAAAGATTCCGAAGCAGGATGAGTTTTATCTGGGTGAGCTGTTCTACTTCTTTGAGTTTGCCTGCGGCGTGAGCGGATACGTTCTTGGTGTGAATCCGTTCAATCAGCCGGGTGTAGAGAGCTATAAGAAGAACATGTTCGCTCTGCTCGGCAAGCCGGGATATGAGAAGGAGAGAGAGGAGCTTCTTGCGAGACTGTAAGAAGCAGGACCGCGCGAAGTGATGGGAGATATGCCAAAGCGACCGGGCGGTTTCGGAAACGGTGTGTGGGGGGATACAGAGGTATCCCCCTTTCCAATGTAAGATCTGGACAAAGGAGGAGAGCATGAAAATCGTATTTTTAGAAGCGGACAGTCTCGGCGAGGATATGAAGCTCGATCATTTTTTTGAGATCGGTGAGGTCGTCGTTTATGGAAAGACGACGGTAGAGCAGGTACCGGAGCGTATCGCAGAGGCGGATGCAGTCATCGTAAATAAGCTTCCGATGAATAAGGAGACGCTGTCCGGGGCAGGCTTTTTGAAATATATCGGCCTGACAGCGACCGGTGTAAATAATATCGATTTTGATTATACGAACAAACGTGGAATCACGGTCACAAATGTAGCCGGGTATTCGACGGAGGTTGTGGCACAGCATACATTTGCGATGATGTTTTATCTGCTGGAGCATCTGCGCTACTATGATGACTATGTAAAGTCCGGAAAATATATAAAGAGCGAATCATTTTGTCATATGGATCGGCGTTTCACAGAGCTTGCCGGAAAGACATGGGGGATTATCGGGCTCGGTGCGATTGGAAAGAAGGTGGCAGAGCTTGCCACGGCATTTGGCTGTAAGGTGATCTATTACTCGGCATCCGGTAAAAAGCGCAGTGAGCTCTATGAGCAGACAGACCTTGATACACTGCTGGCGAATTCAGATATCGTATCCTGCCATGCACCGCTCAATGATAAGACATATCATATGATGGATTATGAGCAATTCTGTAAAATGAAACCGACGGCGATCTTTATCAATGTCGGCCGTGGTCCGATTGTGGACGAAAAGGGACTTGCAAAGGCACTGAAAAAGGAGAAAATCGGAGCAGCCGGGCTTGATGTGCTTGAGGTCGAGCCAATGGATCCGGAGAATCCTCTTTGTAAGCTATCTGACAGCGACCGGCTCCTGATTACGCCGCACATTGCGTGGGCGGCTGTGGAGGCGCGTACACGGCTTTTACAGGAGGTCTATAAAAATCTGAAAGCATTCCAGAAGGGAGAGAAACGAAATGTCTGCACAGGCTGAGCCAAGAGGGGGATCCGGGGTGTGGGACTTTCTGAGAAATCTTTCAGAGAAGCAAAAAGGAAGCAGCTCTGAGCAGATGCCAGAAGAGCATCCGCGTATGCGCATCGGAAGGTATGCGGCGGCGGTGCTCCCGGCGGCGCTGCTTTTGTACTACTGCACGCATGCAGCGTTATATGCAGGTGAGCATCATACTTTTATTCTTGCAAGCGGTCGGACGTATGTCGTGTCACTGATCTGTTTTTTACTGATCGTGCTCGCACTCGTACCGGTTCGGCTGTCGGAGCGTGCGAACCGCATCACTTCATGGGGCTGGTTTTTGCTCGCGCCGTTTGCGGTCTATTTTTCGCTGCTCTATATGAATGCGAGTAAATACAGTATCAAATTTTTTGAACTGAACCGAATTGCACTCGTGCTCACATTTGTATTCCTGTTTTTATTCGAGACTGCAGTGCTCATCCTGACGGGGAGTATCCGGTTTGCTGTAGTGACGATGGCGGTGCTCATTGCGGCGCTTGGTATCGCTAACAGCTTTGTTATCGCCTTTCGTGGGATGGCGCTCTCGGCGGCAGATTTGTTTTCCTTGGGTGCGGCCGCATCGGTCGCTTCTGAGTATACATATGAACTGGACTGGTATATGTACATGGAGCTGCTGTGTACGTTGGCGATCTGTATGTTCAGCTTGAAGCTGCATGGGGGAAGGATTCTGCATCCGGCAGTGCGGGCCGCTGTGCTCGTGCTGTGGTGCGGCGTCGCAGGAAGCTTCTATTATCTGTGCTGCCGGACAGATTTTCTGGAACAGCATGATATCCGCTCGCAGGGCTTTACCCACCAGCTGCGGTATAAAAATTACGACATGATCTTTACGACCTTAACGACCTGCTTTTACCTGTCGGTCGAGAAGCCGGAGGGGTATTCCCTGGATAAGGTGAAGGAGATCGCAGCGCCGTATCTGACAGAGGATGCCGGAGATGACGCAAATGCAGCCGCAGCAGATACGGATGTCAGGCAGGCATCCTCAGAAAATACCACGAGTCAGACAGATGGGAAGAATAAGACAGCCTCCGACGGTAAAAGCACTGCGTCGACCAGCGGCAATGCCGCTGCCAATGCTGCAATCGCAGCGGGAGAGACGCCAAACCTTATCGTTATCATGAACGAGTCTTTCGCAGACTACACGAGCATCGGAAAGGGTCTTGATCTCTCCGAGGACTGCATGCCGTTTATTCACAGTCTGACGGAGAACACGATCAAAGGAACCGCCTATGTTTCGATTTTCGGTGGCAATACACCGAATTCCGAGTATGAATTTCTGACCGGAAATACGATGGGATTTCTGCCGGCCTCCTCAGTCGGTTTCAACCTGTTTGTGCGCGGGAACCTGCCGTCCATCGCGTCTGAGCTGAAAAGCCAGGGCTATGAGACGCTGGCGATGCATCCGTATCGCGGGACGAACTACAGGCGAAATCTGGTCTACCCGCAGATTGGATTTGATACCTTTTACACCCGTGACGATTTTACGCAGGCGAAGTACATCCGCAGCTATATCTCGGACGACACGCTGGCGCAGCGGATCATCACGGAGTTCAACAAGCATGAGGAGAGCACGGATATGCCGCTCTTTTCCTACAACGTGACGATCCAGAATCACGGTGGTTATTTTGCATCCAACACCCGGAATCTGGATCTGGATATCACAGTGGAGGACGCGGAAGTCGATCAGACCAAGACGACTCTGTATGTCAATCTGATCAGGGAGTCCGATCAGATGCTTCAAAATCTGGTGAATTACTTTGAGGATAAAGAGGCGCCGACTGTGATTGTAATGTTCGGTGACCATCAGGCAAACCTTGGAGATGATACATATGAGTATCTGGTTGGAAACGAGGATGAAATCTCCCGCGAGGAGCGGATGGAAAAGTACAAGGTACCGTTCGTGATCTGGGCCAACTATGACATCCCGGAAGAGACAATCGAGAGAACGAGCCTGAATTATCTCTACAGCATTCTGGCAGACCGTCTCGATTTTCCAATGACCGGCTACCAGAAGTATCTGCTTGCCCTGAGTGAGAAAATCCCGGCACTTTGTGCGCAGGGCTACTGGGGGGATGACGGGAATTATTATGAGCTGGAGGACGAGAGCTCGCCGTATCATGATCTCATAAACGAATATAACATTCTGGAATACAATGACATCTTCGGCGGAAAAGACCGCGATCTGGAATTTTTTGCGGATGTGCAGCCGGACTGATCGAATAGAATTCAGGATAAGAGAGCTAAAAAAGAGCATGTGAAAAATGAAAAATCATTTTTCGCACGCTCTTTTTGAATAGCCATTTTCTGACGGGATTCTGAGCATGCTCAGCACTCGATACCCCTGCGGGCCGGAAGGCCTCTGTCAAACGGATGCTTGACCTTCCGGATTTCCGATACATAGTCAGCAAGCTCAATGAGCCCCGGACTCGGATCACGTCCGGTGAGGATGACCTCAAGGTGTTCTGGCTTGTTTTTTAAGAAATCTATGAGCATTGCCTCATCGAACAGTCCGGCACGGATTGTATAGACGATCTCATCGAGAAAGAGGACATCGTAGCCATCCTGTACAGCGGTCTGCGTGGCTTTGCGGAACTGTTCTGCATAGAAGATGCGCCGCTGTGCTTTTTCCTCTTCCGTCATCCGCATGCTGAACTTTTCATGCTCAAGTCCTGGCAAAAAAGTGATATTTTCCAGATGCTCCATGGCGGCCCGCTCACTGGTCGCATTATTTTTCATGAACTGATAGATCAGAACCCGGAAACCGTAGCCGGCAGCGCGCACGCACAGTCCCATCCCGCAGGTCGTTTTTCCTTTTCCGTTGCCGCAGTAAATGTGGATGCGGCCAAGCTCTTTATTATCTGCCATTATCAAATCCTCCTGTTACGCAATGCCATACGTGTCGGACGGACATTCGTATGACAAAAGAATACGGTTATGGAGATAGTATAGCGCATTCAGGGCGGATTTTGCAATTGGCTATTTTTTAGTAGTGCAAAATCCGGGCCGGGTATGCTATACTGTGGAAATACAGTCCAATTAACCAAAACAAGTGCTCCCCGCAGGTAAAACAGGGGATGAATTGCCGGGATGGATCAAGAGCATTCACCCGAATGAGGAAATGATTTTGAAGGATACAAAAAACACGATTGAAGATACAGTTGAAAAAATAAAAGAAAATGTGAGAGAAAATAAACTTTCATGTATTTTAATGATTGGGTTTGTTCTGCTTTTTTGTGTGCTCTCCGGACCTGAGATCGCGCAGGAGGCGGCATCACGGCACGTGCAGTCTGATGAAGTAAAGAATCCGCAGTCGGAGTCGGTACAGCCGGAGACAGAGTCTGAGATAGCGCAGACTGAGGAGACGGCGAAGGAGACCGAGAGTGAGACGGAGGCAGCGTCTGCGATGACGCCAAAGCGAATGCGCCAGCTTCGGGCACGATACGGCAGGCAGTTTCATATCCCGATGCTCACACCGTATGAGGATACAGAAGCAATGCTTTATTTGGAGCTTCCGGAACGCTTCCGGCTGCGTGGCTATACGCTTCTCGAGATAAAGCCGGAGAAGACGATGGCGGGTCTTGAGCAGGAGCTCACGGGACAGCTTTCGGAATACGAGGGCGAATGGTCGGTTTACGTAAAAAATCTGAGCACCGATGAAACTTTCGTGCTCAATGACCAGCCGATGAAGTCGGCAAGCGTGATGAAGCTGTTTATTATGGGAACGGTCTATAAGGCATTCGAGTGTGGAGAACTGGAGCGGACAGAGGAGATCATGTCTCTGATGAATAAAATGATCAGCTACAGTGATAACGCTTCCTCCAATGAGTTGCTTTCCAGGCTGGGGAATGGCAGCTATGCAGACGGGATCGAGAAGGTCAATGCGTTTATTAAGAAGTATGGATTCAGCGATATGACCATGGAATACAATGGGTTTGACGATTCTGCGACGATCATGGATCCGGAACATTTTAATCAGGTGACGGCGAAGGACTGTGGAAAGCTGCTCGAGGATATTTACCGCAGAACCTGGGTGAGCCGGGGGATCAGCAATGAGATCGAGGACATGCTGCTTGCACAGCAGACACGCTATAAGATTCCGGCAGGACTTCCGGAAGGCGTGCTGTGCGGCAATAAGACCGGAGAAATGGATGCGACGGAGAATGATGCGGCAATCATTTACGCGAAGGACTGCGATTATATCCTGGTTGTGCTCTCGAATGGCTGGAGCTCAAAGGATCAGGCAATCACACGGATTCAGTCGGTATCATCGTTGGTCTATGATTATCTAAACGGTGATGAGAACGGACAGGAAGAATAAAGGAGGCGCTTATGTTCCGTCTGTGGGGGAAAATATGGAAGGACAATCATCTGGTGCAAGATGCGGTGGCAGAAGAGGCGGGCGATGATACTCGCACCCACAAGGTATTCCACACGCTGGATGAGCTCTGCCGGGAATTTGATCTTGGCAGGCCGATCTGGCTGGAACGCAATATCAGGGAGTTTCAGCGGCACAGTAAGACCAGATTTCATCAGGACAGCTTTATCGAGGAGATTGATTTTGATTATCTGGAAATTCAGATATTGGAGGAATGATTTCGAAAGTATGTGACCGGAAAATGGAGGATGGGGAATATGGGGAAAAAGCAGACATTTATAGTGGAGATTCAGGACACCCAATATGACAGCTGGCAGGGCAGCATTGAGTGGGTGCAGGGTCAGAAAAAGCAGGCATTTCGCAGCACGATGGAGCTGCTGCGGCTGATTGACTCTGTGACACGCGACAAAGATGAAAACTGGCAGGAAAAATAGACGAAAGGAGACGTTATCATGCAAATGAACATATTCGGCGGATTCAGCCTTTCAGACGGACAGGTATCAGTCAATGAGAGTACCTTACATTCTAATAAGCTGAACCGCCTGCTGATCTATATCCTTTTGCACAGAGACCGGGATCTGTCGCACCAGGAGCTGATTGATACGTTCTGGCAGGAAGAGCATTCCCGGAACCCGGAGGGGGCGTTGAAAAATCTCGTGTACCGGCTTCGGTCGGAGCTGCGGGTTTTTGGTACACAGGAGCTGATTCTGACACTGCCGGGCGCTTATCGGTGGAATCCGGAGGTGCGGCTTCAGACGGACTATGAGGAGATGGATGCGCTGACCGAAGCAGTGAAAAAGGAAGATATGCCGGAGAGGAAGCGTTACCTTGCAGAGAAGGCCATTGCGCTGTACAAAAAAGAAGCGCCGTTTCGGGCCTCTCAGGAAAGTTGGCTCTTATCGCGCCTGACGTATTACCGGCTTCAGTATCTGGAGACGGTAAAAGTGCTGTGCGGGATTTATGAAAAGGAACAGGAGTGGGATGCGATCGAGCGGGTCACGACGCAGGCGCTGGACGTTGACGGTCTGGATGAGGATCTTCACTACTGGCGTATAAAGAGCCAGATTGGGGCTCAAAATTACGAGCAGGCACTGCAGTATTATGATTATGGGAAGAAATTGTTTTACGATCATCTCGGTATCCGGGATGTAGAGCGATTCCATGAGATTTATAATGACATCTTATCGCTTTCAACCAATCAGATGTCGGATATCAGCAGCCTTGTGGATTCTGTCACGGAGAAAGAGGAGCCGAGAGAAGTGTTCGTCTGTGAATATCCGGTGTTTCGGGAGATTTACCGTGTAGAGGCACGTCGGATTCGCAGGACCGGGATTGCCGAGTATATGCTGCTCATTACAATGAAGTCGAGCAGTACGTCTAAGTCAGATGCACAGAGCCTCGAAGAACGGATACGGATCGGTATGCAGATCCTTGAGGATTTACTTAAAAGGACGCTGCGCGCCGGAGACGTGGTTGCACAGTACAGCAATACGCAGTATGTCGTGCTCCTTCCGGCCTGCAACTATGAATCGACCGGGCTTGTAGCAGACCGGATTGAATGTTTGTTCCGCACGGAAGCGGGAAAACGACGGCTTGTACTGCAGTTTGAAGTAGAGGAAGTATTTACAGCGACAGAAAAATAAGGGCAGGAGGTGAAACGGGCGGTGGAAATACAGACAATGCGAAACAGATTGCCCGGGAATGTTATGCGGCTGTGCATTGACGCAGGCCATGCGTATGATGTGTCGGGGAGACTGTACAGCAGAACGACCGGTACCTGTCTGCGCTTTGCAAGCATGGCAGAACTGCTGCTGAAGACGGATGCACTGTTGGATGAGATTGGAAGTCCACAGGCTTTTCAGCGAAAACGGATCTTCAGTACAGGAAAGCCGAAAGAGATGACGGGCATCCGGATCACGACAGGGCAGCCGTCCGGAACGGACTGCGTGATCGAAGAGCAGATGGGAAAATACGCCACCTTTGAGTTGGCTATCCAGTCCCGTATGCATGCTTCCTGGCAGGGATTTTTGGCAGAATGTGACGGGAACGTGCGGGGAAGCTTTGAGAGTGAGCTGCAGCTGATGGAGATGATACTTGACAGCTTTTGAACGCAGATCGCGAAGCGACTGCGTTCATGAGCA
>OLSI01002349.1_pt1 | contig 10307 bp, 6 predicted proteins | sample 1672661 | NCBI WGS metagenome assembly OLSI01 (sample SAMEA3136711, study PRJEB25190) | human gut metagenome | biome: human gut; feature: human-associated habitat; material: faeces | place: Austria | collected 2013 | reverse complement strand
GATACCTGTGTTGTCATGGTCTGGTTATCCAGATATTTCACTGCAAGGGAAGCTGTCACCTGATTTCCGTTTCGGTTGTAAACCGGATTTACCAGTTCTGAGAAAATATACTCTTTTCCCACAGGTTTCAGCACGCCCTCATTCACATAATAGGTCAGCTCCTTTGCGGTTGCCGTAGGGTACAGTTTGAAAAAGGTAGTGAGAAATTCGTTGATTTCCTCCGTAGTGATAGAATCCACCGTACCGTCACTTTGTACCGCTTTTGGGGTGTAGCCGGATTTTACGGGAACGCTGGTGATGGTAGGGTTCTGGATAATCGTCAGGTTTCCAGAGCCGTCCACATAGACTGTCACCTGATAAGCGGAACGGACAGTTTTACCGGATTCTCCCTCTGTGATATGCTGTTCCACCGTATAGGTCACTTGATAATGCTGCTCCTTTTCTTCTGTGATTTCCCATATCTGAAAATCAGTCAGGGCAGACGATACTGGGATGTCTTTTCGGACAGTATCTACATTCAGGGCTTGCAGCTCTCCGGTGAGATAGCCTTTTAAAGCATTTGTCCGGTTATCAATGGAAGCGGCGGACTGTTCCCATGAATAGTAGACTTCTGCGAAATTCTTCACAAAATTCTCTATCTTGTGGGTGTCGAGGATTTGTTCCTCAATTACTTTGGTTTCATGGACAGTATGAATGTCTATCGCCGTGAAATTCTTATAGACGGCAAACAGGAAGCTCACTGCCAGCAGCACCCACAGGGCAATCACAGTTTTTTTGTGGGTATTGACTTTGTAAACTTTCAGTTTCTTTTCTTTCTGCTTTTTCTGGTTATCCTCTTTTCTAATCTGAATCATATCGGTTCATCCTTTCTTATTTTTTGATTCGTCCGGCTCCGGCAAGGTGCTGTTGCCAGTAGGAGCCTGTCAGGTCTGCATAACCAATGGGATTTCCGGCATGGTACATCCGGTTATTTCCCACATACAGTCCCACATGGGTGATGTAGGTTCCGGCGTTGTAGGTAGAGTGGAAAAAGACCAAATCCCCTGCTTTTGCTTCGGACAGAGGGATGTGCTGCGTTACATTGTACTGTTCCTGTGCTGTCCGTGGCAGGGCGATTCCTGCCTTGCCATAGCACCACTGCACCAGTCCCGAACAGTCAAAGGAAGTGGAGGGAGAATCACCCCCGTACACATACGTCCATCCCTCATACTTTAAGGCTTCCTCCATGATAGCCTGCACCGTTTCATCATCAAACTGTGCCACGGTCAGGTATTGCGATACCAAGAGGACATAGAACATATTCCCGTAGGAATACCGCCAGCCCCCGTTTTTCTCTACCGCAACAGGGTTAGTGTAGGTGACTTTCTTTCCGCCGGATTTGTCCCTTGCGAAGCTCTCTGCCAGTTCAAAGGTGTATTTTTTTCCACGTCCTGCCACATAGTCTAGGAAACCGCCGCCGTAGTTGTAGGACTGAATCACACTGTTTAAGTCACAGCCCTTTGTTTCTGCCGCTGCGAGCAGTTCCGAGAAATATTTGCAGCCCTGTTTGATGGATTCCTCTGTGCTAAGGGAGTTTGGGGGAAGCCCAAGGGATTCCGAGGACTGCATAACGTCTTCCAGCGTGCCGCCGGATTCCACCTGAATGATGGCGAGCAGCACATTTAAGTATTCCTCTATGCCATATTCCCTTGCATACTTTTCCAGCATAGGCTTATGGGCGAGGACTTCCTGTGATACGCTCACGCCCCCATAGATAAGGTTTCCGCCGCTTCCGCCGTCTTCCTCATCCGAGAAGACAATTACCACCAAAAGGAGCAGGGAGAACATCATCACGAACACGCCGGAACAGGCAAAGAAAAAGTGTCTTAACTTCATGGTTTCTCCCCTTTCTTTTGTTTGGCAGCCGCTGTTACCGTTTTTGTCCACTCCTTTCTGGCGGTGGTACGCCGGATGGTAAAGTTCGATTCTTTTACCGCAGGGGCAGCCCGTTTTCTTTCCGGTATCACAGGAGCCGTATCGTTCTGGACAGGTCTTGCCGGATGGGGAGCAGCAGGTGTAGTAGTTGTCTTTTGTCTTTCCTCTGGTTTGTCTGGGAAAGCCGGAGGGACTATCTGGTGTTCTGTCCTTACAGGCGGTGTCTGTTCATGGTGGATGGAAGCCGCTTTTACCACCGGAACCGAAGCCCGTTCTGCCACAGTTCCCCCATAAGGAACCTGTCCCCGTTCCCTGATGGATGGGGAAACCTGCTGCATGGCTGGTTTTCCTGTATGAGTGGTATCTGCATGATGTCGGAAATCTTCCGGCTGCTTTGCAGTAACAGGGCGTTCATGGACGGGAGCCGCCCCTTTGGGGGATTCGGAAGCTGTCTGTTGCGGCTGTTTTGCCTGTTCCAGTTCCGCCCTGCGTTCTGCAATGGTCTGTCTGCGGCTTTCTGCCTGTGCGTTCCGCTGTTCGGCTCTGGCAGTTCGGGTCTGGGTCACGCTGGAAGTAAAGTCCCGTACTCCCTCTGATACCTGTGTTTTCCCGTGGTAAAGGGCATACTTTGCATTGACGGGCAAATCCTTTGCCTGCTCCCGAAGCTGTCCGGCAGTATCGGCTATCTTATCTTTGGTATCTGCCACCGCACCTACCGCAGAGCCAGCCCGTTTCCATGCAGATTCCTTTTCCGGTGCTGCCTGCCCGTCTGGTCTGCTGTGGTCTGCCTGTGTCCGTTTGGAAGAACCGGAGCTGGAAGCAGTTCTCTGGTCTGAGCCAGCCTGTTTTCCTGCATGGTAGGCAGCCGTACCAGCCCCAAGAGCTGCCACAGAACGTCCTAACTTATGCTGTAAACGGTGCATATGGGCGTGCATGAGCATACGGGGTCTTCGCATGATACGGCTCCCCATGCTTTGGGAATCCCCACTCTGCAAGGAGAACATCCCCATCAAATCCCCCAGCTTGAAATAAATTCCGGCAAAGGTCACTATCTGCAAGAACGCCGTCAGGAAGAACGGATATTCCCCAGACAGGTTGTAGAGCATGGTGGAAATGCTGAACGCTACCGTGATAATCAGGGTGATTCCGGCTCTGGTAAGGATGGTATTGAATAGTTTTGTAATGGCACGTTTGGACATCCCCTCAAAAGAGGGAACCATGCTGAGGAGGAAGCTCACAGGCAGGAACATGGCGTAGATGATAAAAAGCACCTGTGAAAAAATCATTATCCCCGTGAGCAGGAATACAAAAACGGAGATACCGATATTGAACATAAACAGGAAGAATACGGTTCCCAAGCGGTTGATGGTCTTTGTGATGGTAAGGTTGGTATTTTCCCTGTCTTCGATTTCCTCCACTACGATTTCTTCCCTGTCCTGCCCGTTGTTTTCGTCTGGACTGGTTGAGAGCAGGCGTTCCACACGGTCAGCCCCAAGGCTTTCCACATCCGAGTTGCCGTATTGCAGCAGGAGCCACGGCTGCTTGACCTGAATGGAAAACAGGCTGTCCCGTATCAAATCCACGCTGTCTTTTCCCTGGCTTTCCGAGTTTGGCAGCACAATCTTTGTGCCAAGGGTCAGGCTGGCATTGCTGATGTCTGCGGAAAATTCATTGATTTTCCCAATATAATCAGGAGCATAAGCGATAAAGGCAGCGGACAGCACGAACACCACCACGAAATTCACAACGGCATGGATGGCTTTTGTGGTTTCCCGTTTGATAAGTCCTGTGTAGGCAACGTAAATCCCCACCACCAGAATGAGAATCAGCAGGAACCCGATATAAAATCCCTCCGAGGACAAGCCGCCTGTGGTAACGCCTGCAAGGGTCTGCATATTTTTCCCGATAGAATCCGCCGTAGAGGAAATAAAGTCCAGCGAGTAGGCTTCCTGAATCAGATACCCCGTGGCGTTGGAAAGGTACAGGCTGATTGTCCAGATAAAATTTGTGATGGCATACAGCCCGTACATCACCTGTTTTCCGATACCGTCCAGCCAGTTCCACGGGAGCCAGTCCCATCCGCTGTCCACATAAAAATCAAGCTGGTAGTTGTCCAGAGGATATTTGCTGTATTCGTTGGCAGCGTCCACCGTATCATCCACCAGTCCGGCAGCGTGGGCGGCTGTGCCGAAGACTGCCAGCAGCAGGAGGATGAGCAGGAGTGCCAGAAGCACTTTTCCTGCTATACTCCCGATTTTTTTAAAAGAGTTTTCTCCCTTTGTCCGGCAAGGGACAAGGGCTGTCCCCTGCTGGATGGGCTTTCTTATCTTCATACCTCCACCTCTTTTCTTACGGGCGGTCTGGTATCAAAGGCATGGAACAGGTCTTCAAAGATAGGATGGAACTGTATCACTCCCACACGCCCGTACAAATCACTGATAAGGCACTGCCCGTTTTCCAAGTCACGGAGCCGCTTCTGGTTGTTTTCATCTTCGGAATCCACCCCGAAAAAGGCGAGGGTCTTCTTGATTTCGTTGATGTCCGTGGAACGGAACGCAAACTTCAAGCCCAGATTATTTTTCAGCTTTTCATCCAGCAAATCGTCCGTGTTCTGGGTGACAAAGTAAACGCCTGCGTTCATGGCACGTCCGGCACGAACCAGTTTCATAGAAAGGGTCTTGCCCTGTGCCACCTGTAAGAAGCTCCATGCTTCATCCAAATCCACAATCTTAAACACGCTGCGGTCTGTATGGATGAAGTCGAGGGCAAAGGTGCTGATTACAATGAGCATTGCCACGGAAAGCAGTTCCATTGTGGTGTATTCTTCAAACGAGGTTTCCTTATCCGGCAGCACCAAATCCGCCACCTGAATGATGTTGAGCTGCTTTTCAAGGCTGATGGACTGTGTGACATCCCCATCCGAAAAGAGCAGGTGTGCAAAGTCATAGTCCGTAAAGGATTCGATATGGTCGGCTATGCTGGTGCTGATGGTGGTTCCCTCCGCCCGAAGTTCCTCAATCACTTTGAAAAGCCCCCGTTCCTCACTGTTTGTTACTGCACGGATGGCTTTCCGAAGAACAGGGAACTTTTCCCCGTCACGGCTGGAAATGCCTGTTAAAAAGGTCAGGATGTCGATTGCCAGTGATTCGGAATCCTTTGGGTTCTCCATAATCACATAGGGGTCGAGCAAGCCCCTGTTCTGTTCCTCTGAGGTCAGGTTTACGATATTGATTTCATGGGCGATTTCCGGCAGGGTTTCTTTCCAGCGTCCCCGTTATAGCGATAGGTAACTTTTTGATGTTATCTCCAAGTTTTCCCCCGCTTCACACCGTACATGAAACTTTCGCTTCATACGGCGTTCCATCATATCCAAATAGATTTATAAGTTATTTCCCAGTTATTGTCTGGTATCCGTAATTCGTCCGTATTCTGTTCAGTTTTTTCTTCTGCTGACTGTTAAGAACATAACCTTTTAACAGTGATTTTGCTTCGTCTGCTGATTCTGTTAGGATTGCCTTTGCAATGGGAAGTTCCACAAATGCCAGATTAGAATATCTATCAAGGTTATCTCCTTTGTCTGATTTGTGAATACATATCAGAGTGGACGGAGTTCCTCGACGATTCATTACATAGCAGTTGCCTTGTTGTGCGATATATGCCGAAATACGATTGTCGTTAAACTCTACGCTATCGGCAGGGTTTTCATTTTCCAACAACGCTCGGATTTCTTCTTTTGTTACAACTACAACGTCCTCATGCACCTTGTTTCTCCCTTGCTTTGTAAAATTACAAATATCTTGCGAGAAATTCATAGGATTTTTGTGTTGTACTCCTTGAATCGGCAATAGCGGATTATCCGCAATCATCACTATTTTTGTTTTTGGTCTGATTCCTTTTGTCCTGCTCTGAAATTCTGAACTTGTACTTTCAAATGGAACTGATTTTGCAATGTTCCTTAAACGGATTCGTATGGTCGGTAAGAGAGCGTAACTTACTTCTGTCAGGTTGTTATATACGTTAGTTGCTATGCAGTAGTAATTCTGCATACCGATAACTGTCAGATTATATCTGCTGATATTGAAGCCAGTCGTATGTCTGGCTATATCTTTTACCTTTAACTTTAGATTTGTTTTCGCTTTCTTTAATGCTTTTTGGTTCATATCTGTTTTGGCAACATAACCGTGTTTCGTTCTTCCTTTTGGAATGACTTTGATTTTGAACCCCAGAAAATCTGATGAATTTTTCTTCAGATTTACTACCTTTGATTTCTCTGGACTGATTTCTAATTTCAGCCTTTTATTAAGAAAATCTACGGTACTGTGGTAAAATCTTTGTGCTTCTCCATAGGTTGAACACATGATTTTAAAATCATCAGCGTAACGTACAATAAAACCGCTTTTCAGTTTGGTATATTTCTTTGCGTATTGAAGCCACCCATTTTTACTGCGGTTCTTCGGCTGGAATGTTTCCCACTGACTGCTTACCCACCAGTCTAATTCATTAAGGACTATGAGGGAGAGCAGTGGACTTAACAGACCGCCTTGTGGCGTTCCTTTTTCTGGGACACCCTCGCCGTCAATTTCGGCTTTCAGCATTTTGCTGATAATGCAAATCAATCTTTTATCCCGAATACCAAGTGTCCAGATTTGTTTTAATAGTTTTCCATGATTGACATTATCGAAAAATCCTTTAATGTCTACGTCAACACAGTAATGATATTTTGATAAATTTATCAGTGTCGTTACTCTGCTGACTGCATGGTGGGCACTTCGATTCGCACGGAATCCATAGGAATGATTATGGAACTTTGGTTCGCATATCGGCTCTAGGACTTGCAGGATACATTGTTGTACCAGCCTGTCCCAGATACACGGAATCCCCAATGGACGCATTTTATCGCTCCCAGCTTTTGGAATGAAAACACGTCTGACTGATTTGGGGCGGTAGTTGCTAAGGCTTTCCCGAACGGTAGCAACAATCTCAGCATTGCTGAGTTGTTTTATATCGTCTATCGTCATTCCATCCGTTCCAGCCGTTTTACTGCCACTGTTTGATTTCAGATTACGGTAAGCTAAACAAATATTTTGTTCCGAACCAATAATTTCAAGTAACTTATAAAAGTTATTACCGTTCTTGCTCTGTGCGTATAACTCGTCATAAATATGTTGCATATCATAATACTCGTTATAGCGGAGCTTGTTTTTCTTTAGCATGGTCTGTACCCTCCTTGTTTGCAGGAGCAAGTACATCTCTTAGTCTTACTCGAACCCATACCATTTTTCTTAGTAATTCTATTCTTCATATGACTAGTGGCTATCCCTCCACCGCTTGTTATCACGGTTTCATAGGTACTGTGCCACCACTCTCACTGACATTAACACACCTTATATCATTGCTAATCTCACAATAACTTTCTGATGTGAACACTTCACAGACAGTAAAATCTCCATGTTGTCAGCTTTCAACGTTCCAAACACACTATCTGTACATATATCCTTAGGTTTCCTCTATAAGCCTGCTACCTTGATAACGCCTTTAACGTTATATGGATTTTCATAAATGCGGAGTCTTACTCACCCACAGTAGCGACACTGTTTGTGTCACTGGACATTTCTATCCAGCCCCGATATAGACCTGTACATTCAAGGATTCGTCAGTAGACCTCTCATCTACATTCTAACCATAGATATTTTATAGACTTCCGGCATATAGGACACAACGCCCACCTCTGGGAATCTTTCGTCAGCATTATCTGTTACGGTGTCTGTCTGCCGACTTCACCGAGCTTCTGACAGAGCCTTGTTTACTCAAGTTTCTGCCAGTCGGAGTATTAAAGTAGCCTTTCAGGGCGTTACCCCGTCATTCGACTATTCGTGTGTTTAGTTCTCCAACACACATTAAATATTGATTTAATGAAGTGCTGTGCCTACTCTTTTCAAGTAGGAACGTTTCGCACCCGCTTTCGGGTCAACAATGAGAGCCTGTGCCCCAAATAATACGGAATAATAGACAATCATGTTGTTGCTGAATGATTTTCCACCGCCGAGGGAGCCGACAAAAGCGGCAGCAAGGGCGTTGGTGACGGAGCCTTTTACCCCTTGACTGGCAAGGGCAGGCTTTAAGTAGACGTTTCTTCCTGTATCAAGGCTGTACCCGATATAAATGCCCTCCGGTTCCCCTAACATCTGGGTTGCCCCGAAGCCAAGACCAGCAAGGAAGTCACTGGTGACATACTGGATGTAATCGTTCAGATACCGTTTGCTGGCAGGGAGAAATTCCCCATGCAGCCCCAGCATATCCCCAAAGGGGCGAACCAGCTTCACGTTCAAATCGTCATAAAAATCTTTCACCTCATTGCAGCGGCGTTTCAGTTCCTCCAAGTCGGGAGCCGTCACACGCACCACATAGGACAGCTTATACATGGATTCCTTGCTCTGGTCTAAGGTGGATTCCAGCTCATTTACGCTGTCTAAAGCGTCCACCACGTTTGTACTGGTTTCACTGTCATTCTGCCATGCGTGGTTGTCCAAATCTTTCAGCTCTTTTTTCTTGTTCCGCACCGTGGAGAGGGCTTTCCGGTTTGTCACAATCTCCACATTCATAGAGGTATCAATGGGAAAAGTGAATTGCTGCTGCTGATAGTAAAAGATTTCCGAGGATGGGAAGTCCAGTTCCCCCACAATGCTGTTGATGGTAAAGTAGGCGGCATATACTGTCCCGTCTTCCTGTTCAATTTTCAGATACCGTTGGTTTTCCTCTATCAGACAACGGGTGGGTTTGATGAGGTCATAGTATTTCACCAGCGTTTCCTCCTGAAACCGTTTCTTCGGAAGATAATACTCATAATCTTCGTAGGCGGTTCCGGTCTGCCCGTATAAATGCTCAATCAGATAGCCAAAATCGTCCTTGTTAAGCCGCCGGACTTTGAAGCGGCGTGAGATTTTACTTTCCAGCAGCTTTTCCATCTTCTGAAACCGCCAGATTTCTTCATTGCTCATGGAAACAAAATCCCCCATGAGTTTGTGGTTGACTTCATGGAGGAAATCGGAAACGGCGGTCTTTGCTTCCCTGCGAAACTGCTTCATGGTGACTTCCTGCTCATTGACAAGCAGCTTGAAGCCGATAAAAAAGCGGTAGTCCACCTGATTTTCCCCTATCATGGAAATCAGGGCTTCGGTCTGTGCGTCAATCTTTGCACAGGCAATATCTTTTAACTTGCCTGTTACTTCCTGTTTGGAGCGTTCCTGTGCTGCCCGTATGCTGGATTCGGTGCTGATTTGCAGGGCGTGAATCTTCCCGTCCCTGTTCTGGGCGATAAGCTGCCGGAACGAATCGTGTACCTGATATTTCTGTTCAGGGCTTAAAAAGGAATAGTTGTAGGGAAGCAGCTCATAGTAAGCAAAGCACTCCCCGTCATGGTTGAACACAAGATTATTTTCGATATACTTAATCGGATATGCCATAAATATCACTCCTTACTGCCGTGATGGGCTGTGCCGGATATTCCTTTTCCAGCTTCACGGGCTTTCCTGCATAGGTCAGTTTCGGGCGTACCAGATATGCCAGTACGGATTTCAGGAAGCCGTAAGGCTTCTTCCCGTCAAAGGTCTTCTGGCACATGAACCAAGTGAGGGCAAAGGGTACGCCGAAGTATTTTAAAAATGCCCCGTCAATGAACGAAAGGGGAGGGAGGTTCCCCAAGAGCATAACTGCAAACACCGATACTACGAACCACGCCATCTGTGTGAACGTGATGGGGAATGGCAGCTTAAAATCATTGATGGAATAGAGTACCTTTTCCACCGACCAGATACTGGTATAGCTTCGTATTTTCTTCATGTTGTCCGTCCTTTCTAAAAGATGGGGACAGCAAAAGAGCCGCCCCTGAATAAAAAATCCGCCTGTATTTCCTGAAAGAGATACAGACGGGTCTACCGTATGATTTCATATACGCCGTGGTTCGTGACAACAAAGGTTCCCTCCAATTCCATGTCACGCCCATAGGCGGCGTAGTCGATATAGTTTTGTAAGTGTGCCGGAAGTTCTCCAAGTTGTCCGCTTTCTTCCAGATAGCAGCGAGCCACATCCGCCATATCGTCACAGCCGGAATGGCAGATAATATCGTCTTCATGCTCACAGAGTTCTTCGATACTGCCAAAATAGGATTGCAGCTCTGATAGTTCCTCCTGAATGTACTCCGGTAAGTCCTCCACCATTTCACACAGGCGGTTGACTTCCTCAATGGGGGTATATTCGTCAATCTCAAAAGGCAGCTCATAATCATGGATGGCGTATTCCTCATACTCATCATTCAAGCCGATACGTTCCTTGACTTCCTCAAAATCCACAGGCGGCGTGAACCATGCCCCTACCAGTTCGCCCTCATTGTATTT
>OLSI01002347.1_pt1 | contig 10328 bp, 10 predicted proteins | sample 1672661 | NCBI WGS metagenome assembly OLSI01 (sample SAMEA3136711, study PRJEB25190) | human gut metagenome | biome: human gut; feature: human-associated habitat; material: faeces | place: Austria | collected 2013 | reverse complement strand
AGGAGATCGGAAGAAATCTGACTTTCTGTGTTACCACTTTCGGTTGTCAGATGAACGCAAGAGACTCGGAAAAGCTGGTCGGTGTTCTGGAGCTGATCGGGTACAAAGAAGAGCCGGATGAGGAAAAGGCAGACTTTGTTATTTACAATACCTGTACTGTCCGCGAAAACGCGAATCTTCGCGTCTACGGACGTCTGGGACAGCTTGGCGCGAAGAAGAAAAAGAATCCGCACATGTTTATCGGGCTCTGTGGCTGTATGATGCAGGAGCCGACTGTTGTGGAAAAGATCAAGAAGAGCTACCGCTTTGTGGATCTGATCTTCGGAACCCATAACATTTATAAATTTGCAGAGCTGATTGTGACGAGCTTTGAATCGGAGAGAATGGTGATTGATATCTGGAAGGATACCGACAAGATTGTGGAAGATCTTCCGAGTGAACGTAAATTCTCTTTCAAATCCGGTGTCAACATCATGTTCGGATGCAACAATTTCTGCAGCTACTGTATCGTTCCGTATGTGCGCGGACGCGAGAAGTCCCGCACGGTCGAAGACATCATCGCTGAAGCGCGCTCACTCGTTAACGAAGGCGTGAAGGAGATCACACTGCTGGGGCAGAATGTGAATTCTTATGGGCGTGATCTCTATGGCTCACCGCAATTCAGCGAACTTCTCAAACGCGTTTCCGATACGGGCATCGAGCGTTTGCGGTTTGCCACGTCGCATCCGAAAGATCTGACCGATGAAGTGATCGCTCTGTTCGGCGAGCTTCCCAATCTCATGCCTGCGCTGCATCTCCCGGTTCAATCAGGATCCAACGCGATCCTTCATGAGATGAATCGCCGCTATACGCGCGAGCGCTATCTGGAACTCATTGACAAATTACGACTTGCGCGCCCTGATATCGCGCTTTCCACTGACGTTATCGTTGGATTCCCGGGAGAGACCGAGCAAGATTTCCTCGATACCTACAGCCTCATCGAACAGGTTGGCTATCACCAGGTATTCACCTTTCTCTATTCTCCGCGTGAAGGGACACCTGCAGCTGAGCTTGCTCCAACCTCTACGCATGAAGAGATCCAGGATCGTTTCGATCGGTTAGTTGAGCTCGTACAACAGGGTGCCTTTAGCGCCAATCAGGCAGATCTTGGAGCCACTGTTCCTGTCTTGATTGAAGGCACTTCAAAGCGCGATCCATCCATTCTTGCTGGTAAGAGTCCTAAGAATCAGACGGTTCACGCTCCGCTTCCTTCGGGGGTCAAGCTGGAAGATCTTTTGGGCACGATCGTGTCGGTGAAGATCGATGAAGCTCGAACCTGGTATCTCAAAGGTCATCTTGTTTAAACCATGGCTCATTCTCTGCAGCATCCTCTCAACAGCGCCTCTTCTGAACCTAAAGCGGGAATCATAAACGATGCGCTCGTTGTTTCGATCGTCGGTCCCACAGCATCAGGTAAGTCAGCGCTTGCTCAGTCGGTAGCGCTTGAGCTCGATGGGGAAGTGGTGAGTGCAGATTCAATGCAGATCTATCGCTTCATGGATATCGGCACCGCAAAACTGAAGCCCGAAGAGCGCCTAGTAAAGCATCACCTGCTCGACATCGTCGATCCCGGCCAGTCCTATTCGGCGCAGCTTTTTCAAGATCAGGCACGCGCAGCATTCAGGGACATCGCCACACGCAATAAGGTTCCTATCCTTTCAGGCGGTACAGGATTCTATGTCCAGGCTGCACTCGAAGACATGCGTTTTCCTGAAGGCGAACAAGATGATAACCCACTGCGCGCTCATTATGAAGCTCTTCAGGCTCAACAGGGAAATGAAGCCTTGTGGAACATGCTCAACGAAAAGGATCCTGCTGCAGCCAAGCTCATCCACCCGAATAACTTCAAGCGCGTGATCCGTGCGCTCGAGATGCATGAAGAAGGCGTTTCTTATGCTAATCAGGTGAAGAACATCAGATCACTTCCGGAAGCAATACCTTCCATACGGTTCTTCCTTGAGGTTGACCCATTCATCCTTGCTGAGCGCATCAATGCTCGTGTAGATATGATGCGCGAAGAGGGACTCGTTGAAGAGGTTGAGGCACTTATGGCTCGCGGTTTCGAGGAAGCGCTCACAGCCCCTAAGGCTATCGGGTATAAGGAGATCATCGCCTATGAAAAGGGCGAGATCACACTTGATGGGGCATTTCGCCAGATCAAAACCGCTACAAGACGCTATGCTAAGCGGCAGCGCTCGTGGTTCAGGCGCGATGAACGTTTGATTCCTCTTAACGCAGACGATCTTTCCGTAGAGCAGATGACTGCGATCATCTGTGAACGCTACCGGCAAGAGTCTTCAAAGTCGCTCGTACGTTAGAATATAATGCAAGACCAACTAAGGAGAATCCATCTGCTTTGGCAAAGCTTCATGTGAAAAAAATCCCTCAAGACTATGCGGAACGAGCCGTGTTGGTAGGCGTCAAACGTCCTAACCAACAATGGCCAACCGAGTCTTCACTTGCAGAATTGGAGCGACTCGCACAAACGGCGGGAGCAGAGGTAGTAGCAACAACGTTCCAACGCCTTGAATCTCCTAATCCTCGCACCTTCATCGGGTCAGGAAAGGTTGATGAGGTAGCGCAGCTGTGCCGATCCTATGCGGCTGATCTGGTCATCTTCGACGACGAACTCACTCCTTCACAACAATCCAATCTAGAGAAGCAAGTGGGCAAGGATATCAAGATCATCGACCGCACCGCGCTCATCTTAGACATCTTCGCTCTTCATGCCACCAGTAGGGAAGGGCGTCTTCAGGTACGACTTGCTCAAAACGAATACCTGCTACCGCGTTTGCGCGGCATGTGGGCGCATCTAGCGTCGAACCGAATGGGCGGTGGCGTTGGATCGCGTTTCGGTGAGGGCGAAAGCCAGCTCGAGGTCGATCGCCGAATGGTGCGTAAGCGCATCACCTCGATCAAGCGAGAGCTTGCTGATATCTCTAAAACGCGCACCTTGCAACGCAAGCAGCGTTATCATTCAGGGATCTTCAAGGTTGCTTTGGCTGGCTATACCAATGCAGGAAAATCGAGCTTATTGAATACGATCACCGGTGCAGAAGTCTTGAGCTATGACAAGCTCTTCGCAACGCTCGATTCGACCACCCGAAAACTGGTGATCCCCGACGGGCGCGAGCTTACGTTAACCGATACGGTCGGATTCATTCAAAAGCTTCCTACCACGCTTGTAGAGGCGTTCAAATCAACGCTCGATGAGATCAGTGGAGCGGATCTCATCCTTCATGTCGTTGATGCTTCTGACCCTAATTTCAAAGAGCAGATAGATACGGTAAATGAAGTTCTTGCTCAGATCGATGCAGATGAGATATCGCGCATTGAGGTATTCAATAAGATCGACTTGCTCGATGAAGAGCAGTTGAGCGCGTATCGAATGCGCTTTCCTCATGCACTCTTCACCTCTACGCTTACAGGAGAAGGCATCGATGAGCTCATCAAACGCATCGGACTTGCCGCTGAAGCGCATCAGGTATTGATGGAGGTATTGATCCCCTTCACAAAAGGCGAGCTCGTATCTCTTGCGCATAAGCGCTGCTCGATCCTTGCGGAAGAATACACCGAGGAAGGCACTCGTATGAGCTTGCGCGTTTCTCCGGAACTCTCTGCGCAGTTCAGTAGCTATCGTATAGGCGAAGGGTAGTCTGAACTGGTATTAATACACGCGGCGCATGACCGCAACAACCTTGCCAACGATCGCACAATCACGCACGATGATGGGTTCCATAGAAGAGTTCTCAGGCTGAAGACGAATGTGGTCGGATTCTTTGTAGAAGCGCTTCACAGTTGCACCGTCTTCGATGAGCGCCACGATGATCTCTCCATTGTTAGCTACTTGCTGCTCCTTGACGACCACGTAATCGCCATCGTTGATGCCGGCTTCGATCATGGAATCCCCATGCACGGAAAGGATGAATGAGGCAGAATCGCCCACCAATTCAGTAGGAAGCGTGAGTGTATTTTCGATATTCTGTTCAGCAAGGATGGGCTCACCAGCAGCAACGCGGCCTACCACCGGAAGCGAGATCGAATTCTCGTAGGCGGCAGAGCCGTGGGTTTGGGTCTCTTCTTTGTGAGGGAGCGCGATCGAGCGCGACTTCAAGGAATCACGCACGATGTAGCCCTTATCCTCGAGCGTTTTAAGGTGCACATGGACCGTGGAAGGGGAGGAGAGGTTCACCGCCTCGCAGATCTCACGGACAGTAGGGCCAAAACCTTTTTGCTCGATATAAGACTCGATGAAATTGTATATTTGCTGCTGTCTTTTGGAGAGTGAATCCATTAGTTTCTCCTATACAAACATTTGTTCGTTTTTTCATTGACAAGAACGGATGTTCGATTTAAAGTATACACGAACAAAGGTTCTATACAAGAGGAAGAAGCAAATTATGAACGAAGCGCATAAGAGATTCTTAACTAATGGTTCGAACGCACTAGAAGCAGACATCGAAGAATTCGATGTGTACGGCAAGCCGCAATTCCGTACAATGACCAGTGCTAAATCTGAACGCGCTATCATCATCGATTTCGACGACGTGTGTAAGGAAGCACGCCAGACCTTGAGTAGCTCTCATGGATCCTTCACTCGTTCCACTTTGCTCGAAGACACTCTTTCGCTGCCGAATAAGGCGCTCGTTCGCATCAAGCACAATAGGATCTTGCGCGATCTTTTCCGTAAAGAAACTCAGGCGCACAAGAGCGTGAATCGCTACCGCAGGGACGATCTCATCACCTTTGCAAAAGGGTTCACAGCAACCGGTGTTGCCGCCTTCTTGTTGATCGTGTTCGGGGTATAATGCTCAGTCTTCCACTGTTGCTTCAACCTTTCAACCTCAGTGATCGTCTTATTTAGGGGCGCGGTGTATAAAAACACAACATCTTGTGGTAGTGTAGTGCTCAAACGAACGAAGGAGCCCTATGCGTTGCCCATCTTGTGGTTATGGTGAATCTAAGGTCGTCGACTCGCGTCCCGCAGATGACGGCGCATCTATCAGGCGTCGCCGTGAATGTCTTGAATGCGGTAATCGCTTCACTACCTATGAAAGACTTGGAGATAATCCGCTCGTTATCATTAAGAGCGATAATTCGTCTGAAGCGTTCAGCCGTGATAAATTGTTCCGTGGTATTCTCATTGCATGCGCTAAACGCCCGATCACGCCAGAACAGATCTCTGACATCATCGACAACATCGAACGTGAGTTGCGCTCGAGATCACCTCAAAAGAGCTCGGCGATCTAACGTTGTCCTATCTGGCTGATCTTGATGAGGTTGCTTACATTCGTTTCGCGAGCGTTTACAAAGACTTCCAAAATATCGAAGAATTCAGTAACGCACTGCATAATATCCATCGATAAACGCTCATTTTGGTCTTTCTGAGAAAATGACCCTCTGAGAGCGTTTCTAAGGGATTGTAACAACTATGGTTGATAAAATCCCCGTGAAATTCACTAAGATGACCTCAGAAGCCGTTACACCGTCTCATGGACGTTTTGGCGATGCTGGATACGATTTATCGAGTTTAGAAGACGTTATTTTAGAGCCTTTTGAGCGAAAACTCATCAAAACGGGCATTTCGATCGAGTTGCCGCTCGGATTTGCAGCGCTCGTGATCCCGCGAAGCGGAAATGCGATCAATAAAGGTTTGTCGCTCGTGAACACACCGGGGCTCATCGATTCGAATTATCGAGGCGAGCTGAAGGCGATCGCGATCAATCTTGACCCCAAAACTCCAATAGAGATACGCAAGGGCGATCGAATCGCACAGCTTATCATCATCAAAGCAGAAGAAGTAGATTTCACCGAAGTTGATGAATTGAGCGAGACCGAGCGAGGGAGCGGCGGTTTTGGCTCAAGTGGTAATTAGCGCGCTTGGTTCACCTGCTCATTCTCTATATTAATTTGATAATATATCTTATGTAAACTAAGAACTATTTAAGACAATGCGAGAATCGAGGCTTCTCTCCTCTCGTATTCCTTATTCATTTTTGGCTAGGAATTAATATGCAATGGTCTAGCTCTTGCGCCAGAATGCGGCAGCATTTGACCGAATACGTGTGTTAGTTACGAAAGCTTGTCCATAAGAGCGCGCAACGCACGCGCACGATGTGATACCTTCTGTTTCTCGGCAAGCCCAAGCTCTGCAAACGTGTATTCGTTATTGAAGTCATCCGGCAAGAAGAGCGGATCATACCCAAAGCCTTCGCTGCCGCGCTCCTCGAACCCGATCAAGCCTTCGACCCTGCCTTCTGCAGTGGTCTCGCTTCCGTCTTCATCGATGAAGCACAGCACGCAGGAAAAGTGAGCCGTACGATCTTCAGGTTCAACCTGTGCGATATTCTCGAGCAAGAAGGCGTTGTTCTTTTGGTCGTTTCTGTCCTCTCCTGCATAGCGTGACGAATAGACCCCTGGTGCGCCATCGAGCGCATCGACGAGCAAACCTGAATCATCTGCGAGAACTGCACAACCTGAAAGCTCATGAGCAGCCCGAGCTTTGATACGAGCGTTCTCGATGAGCGTAGTTCCTGTTTCTTCTGGATTAGAATCGATACCGGCTTGAGCAAGGCTCTCGCATTCCCAATCGAGCGCGGAGAAGAAATCGGAGATCTCTTCAACCTTATGAGCATTGTTGGTTGCGATAATTACCTTCTTAGCCATACGGGACGCTCCTTATAAGACGATGTGCGTAAGGTGGTCGAGCGGAAAACGAAGCACACGGGTACCAAATCGTCTGAACGCTTCGACATCGTCGCCCGACGTGAAGAATTCGTAGCGTGCTTCATTGTCGGGTCGCGCAGCAATTCCCTGACGGCTCAAGATATCAGCACAATCACGCGCTACCTCAGAAGCTGAGGAGATCAGCACCACTTCCCTGCCCATCACGCCTCCGATCAGGGATTTCAATAACGGAAAGTGAGTGCAACCCAGTACGAGCGTATCGACATCGCAGCGGCGAAGTGGGTCGAGATAGTCTTGCGCAATCTCTTGGAATTCTGGTCGAATATAGACCTGTGAAGCAAGCGAAGTATAGTTCTCGATCGGTCCTTTTGCCATCTGAATGCCTAGCTCAGCGATCTCGACGAACCGAGGCGTTGCTGTTGCGAACACGGTGATGCCCGCATCGTTCGCACGAATAGCATGCGTGTAGACATCTGATTCGACCGTGCCCTTCGTGGCGATGACCCCTACCCTCTTGTTGCGTGTGGCTCGGGCAGCAGCACGCGCTCCCGGTTCAACAACGCCGATGACCGGCACCGGAAATTTCGTTTGCGCCAGGCTCAGTCCAGCCGCAGTTGCCGTATTGCAGGCAATCACGATCATCTTCACACCCTGATCCACAAGCCAGGTGCCAATCTGCTCCACGAAAGAAGCAACCTCATCGAATGAGCGAGGGCCATAAGGGCAATGAAGTGTGTCTCCAAAGTAGATGATGTTCTCGTGCGGGAGCGCCTTCATGATCTCGCGCGCAACGGTAAGGCCACCAAAACCAGAATCGAAGACGCCGATCGGTGCATTATCGTAAGATAGGTCGCGTTTTCCTACAATCCCCTCTTCTTGCGTACCGAAGAAACGATACGGTTCTGTCTGTTTATCTGTTTGATCGTTCATGTTAAGAAAAGTCCATCGCTCATCAGGCATTATTCGTGAACAAGGACGGCAACATTGGTAGTGAGGTTATCGTAGAACCACTTAGCGGCCTCTGTTGGAAGGTTTACACAGCCATGCGAACCGTAGCCCTTATAGATCGAACCCCCGAACTTACCACGCCAGCTGGCATCGTGCAGACCGATGCTGTTGCGGATGAAGGGCATCCAATAAGTAACGTGCGTTTCATAGTCTTTTGTGCCATCGGCATTGAAGCCCGTCAGCACCTCAGGGCTCTTCTTAGCGCGAAGATAATACAGTCCAGTAGGTGTCGAACGCCCTTTGCTCACGTCACCTGTAACGCAATCGGTCACAAAGAGTTCTTCATCCTTTTCGTTGTAGTAACGCACCTTTTGCTCGGACAGATCGATGTCGACATAGGCCGTCCAATCACGTCCACCAGGTCCGTTGTACACATCAGCAGTCTGCTCACAGGGAATATCGATCGCTTCGAAGTTCCCTGCAGTAACGTTTCCAATAAGCGTGCTCGCAAGATCGGCGGTGCTCACCTTCCAACCGTATACTCCCCCACTCACGGTAACGTTCTTCCCATCGGGGCGTTTGAACGTGCGCTTGGTGCCGATCGTATTGAGCTCAGTGCCTTTCTGTTCTGCCCAAGCGGCAACCGCGGCCTGGTCGAGGGTTGGCATGAGGGTCTCAGGATCGAGCGTGAGCCAAGAAACGAGCAGGTCTTTGCCTACTTTACCCGCAGAGACCGTGCCTTCAGCAAGCGTAAGGTCGATCTCGCCGCTGATGAGCGTTTGTGCAGCAGGAAGCGCCTGCTTGAAGCGTTCGTCACTTGCGAAGATGGTCGGCTGAATGAAGACCTCATCATTGAGCTGATAGGTGGGTTCCAATGAAGCGAGGCATTCATCCACTTTAGAGATGAAAGCTTCCGCATCGACCTGATTGCCGTACACCTCGTCTTTCACCACTACAAGATTGATGCGCTCGTCATAGGCGATGGTCGCATCTGCGCTGGGCGTTGCCTCTTTGTTGTAAGTCTCTACGGTAGGCGTGAGGATCTCTACAACCTTATCGTGATCGAATGAAGCATCGATCACATGGCTCACATCATGGCTGCCAAAGACCTCGATGGGCCACAGCCAGACATTCTGCGCCTCGAACGCATCCGCTTTGAGCTTTTCAGGGTCAACAGAGAGGTCGACTTGAGTTGAAGTGATGTCCTGGATGTAGTCATCTCCCGTGATAGTGAGCTTGTACCCCGGCACTTGAGCTTCGACCTTATCGACGAAGGCGGTATCTGCTTGGTAAGAGATATCTTCATCGTTAAAGCGCGTGTTCGGATAGAAGTGAGACGAAAAGAACAGTGCTCCCGCGGCATACACAACAACGAGCGATGCAAGAATGACCAAGAGCGTGATGAGCAGTACCTTCTTCTTGGTACGCATCTTCTTAGGCTGCCCTTCACTAGCAGCTGCAACGACTTCATCTTGATTCTCTATTTGAGCAGAAGCTTCAGCGTCTGTCATAGTCGTCAGTCTTTCTTATCAGTTACGTTCAGAAATGCACGCCACGGGCCCTCCTGAACGATGATTACAGGATACGAAGACCCACTTCCTTGAGCTGGCGAGCAGTTACCTGATTAGGTGCACCCGTCATTGGATCGGAAGCAGAAGAGGTCTTCGGGAACGCGATAACGTCACGAATGGATTGTTTGTCAGCAAGCAGCATGGCCAAGCGGTCGAGGCCGAGCGCGATGCCACCATGAGGCGGCGCGCCAAGCTCGAGCGCATGGATGAGGTGACCGAATTTCTCTTCGATCTCTTCATCGGTGAGGCCGCATACCTTCAAGATGCGTTTCTGTTCCTCGGCATCGTGAATACGGATCGTACCGCCACCCACTTCAAAACCATCCATGACCAGGTCATATGAGTAGCTACCACAAGCGAGCGGATCGGATTCGATCTTGTCGAGGTCTTCTTCGAGCACATGCGTGAACGGATGATGCTCCGCGCTGTACTTGCCCTCGTCTTCGTCATAGTGGAACATCGGGAAATTGACCACCCAGAGCAACGCATGGCCCTCACGCGGGATATCGAGCGCCTCTGCCATGTGAAGGCGAAGCGCAGCAAGCACCGCATTGGCTACTTCATAGGTATCAGCCGCGAAGAGAACCAGATCGCCCGGTTCTACATCGAGCGCCTCTTTGATGCCAGCGAATTCCTCATCGGAGAAGAACTTGATGATGGGGCTCTTTTCCTTGCCGTCAGAAGTGAACGCGATCCAGGCCATGCCTTTAGCGCCATTTGCCTCAGCGATAGAAGCGAGCTTCTCGATCTCACCACGGCTCCAGTCGCCTGCGCCCTTAGCGTTGATAGCCTTCACGATGCCGCCAGACTGCGCAACGCTCGAGAACACCTTGAAACCGGAATCCTTCACGATATCGGTGATGTCAACGAGTTCCATGCTGAAACGCGTGTCAGGGCGATCGCAGCCGAAACGATCCATCGCTTCACGGTATTGCATGCGCTGAAGCGGGAATTCGTGCTCAACACCTACAGCTTTGAGCGCTTCGGCAAGCACCTCTTCCATGAGGTTCATGACATCTTCACCCTCAACGAAGCTCATCTCGATGTCTACCTGGGTGAATTCGGGCTGGCGATCCGCACGAA
>OLSI01002346.1_pt1 | contig 10328 bp, 8 predicted proteins | sample 1672661 | NCBI WGS metagenome assembly OLSI01 (sample SAMEA3136711, study PRJEB25190) | human gut metagenome | biome: human gut; feature: human-associated habitat; material: faeces | place: Austria | collected 2013 | reverse complement strand
CGACGGGCCTGGTGAAGGCCGATAACAGCATCCTGCTTTTAGACGTGACGCCGCTCAGCCTGTCCATCGAGACGGTGGGCGGCGTGGCGACGCGCCTCGTGGAGCGCAACACCACGCTGCCGGTGCACTACTCGCAGGTGTTCAGCACCGCCGCCGCGTTCCAGACCAGCGTGGAGATCCACGTGCTGCAGGGCGAGCGCCAGATGGCCAACGACAACAAGACCCTTGGTCGTTTCCAGCTCACCGGCATTCCTGCGGCTCGCCGCGGCGTGCCCCAGATTGAGGTCACGTTCGATATCGATGCCAACGGCATCGTGAACGTTTCCGCTAAAGACCTGGGCACTGGCAAGGAACAGCAGATCACCATCTCCGGTTCCACGGCTCTGTCCGACGACGAAGTCGACCGCATGGTGAAAGACGCCGAGGCTCACGCCGACGAGGACGCGAAGCGCAAGGAAGAGATCGAGGCTCGCAACAACTGCGACTCTCTCGTGAATGCTACCGAGACTACGCTCAACGAGCTGGGCGACAAGGTTCCCGCCGACAGCAAGTCCACGGTTGAGGCCGCTATCGCCGAAGCCAAGACTGCGCTTGAGGGCACCGACATCGACGCCATCAAGGCTGCTACCGAGAAGCTGCAGCAGGCAAGCTACAAGCTGGCCGAAGTTGCCTACAGCAATCAGGACGCTGCCGCTGCCGGCGCTGGCGCCGCGGGTGCTGCTCCCCAGCAGGATGACGGCCCCATCGAGGCCGACTATGAGGTCGTCGACGACAAGAACGAAGGGAAGTAATCATGAGCAAGGACGGTAAGGACAAAGCCGCCCAGGAGCCTCGTGAGATTCCTATCGACGGCGCAGATGAAGTAACCGAAGGGGCGGCTGAAGCGGCCGCCCCGGGCCCCGAGGCCGAACCGGCGGAAACTGCCGAGGCCGCCGAGGCCGAGGCTGATCCCATTGAGGAAGAGGCCGAGGCGGTTGTGGCTGACGCTGAGCGCGTCGCCAAGGCCGAAGCTGAAGCGGCCGCCATGCGCGATAAGTACCTTCGCCTTCAGGCGGAATGGGACAACTATCGCAAGCGCACGGCCGAAGAGGCTGGCGAGATGCGCGTTCGTGCCGCTGAAAAGCTCATGGGCGATCTGCTTCCCGTGATGGACGACTTTGAGCGCGCTATCGCGCACGCCGAAGCCAACGGTGATGCCGGTCTGCTCGACGGCGTGAAAGCGATTTCGACCAAGCTTTCCGAATCGCTCGGCAAGCACGGCCTTGAAACCATCGACCCCGCGGGTGAGGCGTTCGACGCGCTTGAACATCAGGCCGTAGGCCAGGTCGAAGACGCGAGCGTTCCCGACGAGACCGTTGCGCAGGTGTACCAGAAGGGCTATCGCCTGGGCAAGAAGGTTATTCGTCCGGCAATGGTCACCATCTCCACTGGCGGTCCGAAGCGCGAAGTCGAAAGCGACGACGCAGAATAGTATGTATTGGAAGGCGGGCGCAGTGCTCGCCTTCTTTGTAGAAATTGCACGTCAGAATAAAAGGAGGTGGCGCAGTTGGCAGCCACGCCGGACTACTACAAGACGCTCGGGGTTTCCCGCAGCGCCACGGACGAAGAGATTAAGAAGGCATACCGCAAGCTTGCACGCACGAACCACCCCGATGCAGGCGGCGATGAGGAAAAGTTCAAGGAAATCAACGAGGCCTATGAGGTCTTGAGCGATAAGAAGAAGCGCAAACTTTACGACCAGTACGGAACCGCCGATGAACAGCGCATTCCCTATGGATGGGGCGGCGCCGCCGGCGGCGCTGGGGCTTCGGGCTTCGGCGGCTTTGGCAGCTGGGCCGACATTCTGGATAGCATTCGTCGCGGTGAAGGCGTGGCGGGCGCTGGCGGCTTCAACGTCGATGATATTTTCGGCGGAGGCGGCTTCGGCGGTTCTGGCTTCGGCGGGCAATACCAGCCGCAGCCCCAAAAGGGCCGCGATATGAACGTGACGCTGAACGTAAGCTTCGATGAGGCATTCAACGGCTGCACCAAGAAGGTGAGCGTGCGCAACCCTCAGGGCGGCGTCGAAACGCTTGACGTGAAGGTGCCCGCCGGTGCTGTCGATGGCGGCCGCGTGCGCTTCCGCGGCAAGGGTGCCGCGGGTGCAAACGGGGGCCCGGCCGGCGATTTGCTTGTGACTACGAAAATCAGCGAGCATCCGCTGTATTCGCGTCATGGCGCCGATGTGCTCATGACGGTGCCCATTACGGTTTCCGAAGCTGCGCTCGGCGCGAAAATCGTGATTCCCGCGCCCGACGGCACGAAAATCCGCGTAAGCGTTCCCGCCGGTTCTCAAGACGGTACTGAGCTGAAAATCAGCGGCAAGGGCGCTCCGAACGTGAAGGGCTCGGGCAGCGGCGCGCTGCGCATTACGTTCCATGTGGAAATCCCCAAACACATGACTGAGCAGCAAGAACAGGCCATGATCGACTTCCAGGCGGCTTGCGAGCATGCGGGCCAAAACGTTCGCGAGCATTTAGGCGTGTAGGAGATAGCAATGGCAGACAGGCACACACCTCTCTATATGATCGGCGTCGCGGCCCAGTTGGCGGGCGTGCACCCTCAAACGTTGCGCATTTACGAGCAAAAGGGCCTTGTGAGCCCCCAGCGCACGAGCGGCAACACGCGCATGTATTCGCAAGCCGACATCGAGCGCCTTGAGCTCATCAACGAGCTCACGAGTGAGGGCATCAACCTTGCGGGCGTCATTCGAATTTTGGATTTGAAGGGTCGTCTCGACGAGCGCGATGAGGAAATCGACGACTTGCACAAAAAGGTGCGTCGCCTGGCCGACCGCGTGCATGAACTCGAAACGCGTGAAAGCGTATCGCGCCTCATGCTTCCTGCGAGCACGCAAAACATCGAGGTGCGTTAGCGTGCCAACCTGTTAAATGCTCGTAGCATTTAGCAGGTTTTATTCGAAACCAATTCTCTCCATCTAGGAAGGAGATAGTTTTATGAGACTCGACAAACTTGCAGTAACCGCTCAAGAGGCCTTCCAGGCCGCTATGGGCATCGCGAGCGACGCCGACACGTCGTCGGTCGAGCCGATTCATTTGCTGAAAGCCCTGCTCGATGCGGGCGAGAACAACATCTCGGCCATCATCAAGCGCGTGGGCGCCGACCCGGCGATGCTTTCGGGCGAAGTCGACAAGGCCATCGCCAATGGACCCAAGGTCACAGGCGGCGTGATGGGCATGCCCCTTCCGTCGCAAAGCCTTATGAATGCCATTGACAACGCGGTGAAGGCCGCCGAAAAGATGGGCGACTCTTATGCGACGAGCGAGCATCTGCTCATCGCCCTTACCGAAGACAAGGGCCAGGCGGGCAAAATTCTCAACGGCGCAGGCGTGACGCGCAAAAACATCGAAGAGGCCTACGATGACCTTCGCGGCGATACCCGCGTGACCGATCAGCAGAGCAAAGCCGAGCTCGATGCGCTAAACCAGTACGGCCAAAACCTCACCCAGCAGGCGCGCGAGGGCAAGCTCGATCCGGTCATCGGCCGCTCCGATGAGATTCGCCGCACCATTCAGGTGCTTTCGCGCCGCACGAAGAACAACCCTGTGCTTATTGGCGAGCCGGGCGTTGGCAAAACGGCAATCGTCGAGGGCTTGGCCCAGCGAATCGTTGCGGGCGACGTGCCGTCGAGCCTGAAAGACCACGATGTTATCGCGCTTGACTTGGGCGCTATGGTTGCGGGCGCGAAGTACCGCGGCGAGTTCGAGGATCGTTTGAAGGCGGTTCTGCGCGAAGTGAAGCAGAGCAACGGCCGCATCATTCTGTTCATCGACGAGCTGCATACCATCGTGGGCGCTGGTTCCACGGGCGATTCGTCCATGGACGCGGGCAACATGCTCAAGCCCGCATTGGCACGCGGCGAACTGCATGCCATCGGTGCGACCACGCTTGACGAGTACCGCAAATACATCGAGAAAGATGCCGCACTTGAGCGTCGTTTCCAAACGGTGCTCGTGGGCGAGCCTACCGTGGAAGACACCATCGCCATTTTGCGTGGCCTGAAGGAAAAGTACGAAATCCACCACGGCGTGCGCATCACCGATTCGGCGATCGTCGCTGCGGCCGAGCTTTCGAACCGCTACATTTCCGACCGCTTCCTTCCCGATAAGGCCATTGACCTTATGGACGAAGCCGCCAGCCGCCTGCGCATCGAGATCGACTCCATGCCGCAGGAAATCGATGCTGCTCAGCGTAAATATACGCAGATGCAAATCGAGGAACAGGCGCTCATGAAGGAAAGCGACCCGGCGAGCGCCGAGCGTTTGGAAGAGCTGCGCAAGCAAATGGCCACGTCGAAAGAATGGCTCGATGCGCGCAAGGCCGAATGGCGCAACGAGAAAGATGTCATCGAGAAGGTGCAAACCTTGAAGGCCGATATCGATGCAGCCCACGTTGACGAGGAGAAGGCCACGCGCGAGGGCGATCTGGTGAAGGCTTCCGAGATTCGCTATGCGAAGATTCCCGAGCTGCAGCGTCAGCTGGCCGAGGCCGAAGAGGCTGTGAACGCCAAGCAGGGCGACGGCGCCATTTTGAAGGAAGAGGTTTCCGACGAGGAAATCGCCGAAGTCGTGAGCGCGTGGACGGGCATTCCCGTGTCGAAGATGATGCAGGGCGAAATGGCTAAGCTTGTTGACCTGGAGAGCCAGCTGCACAAGCGCGTCGTGGGCCAGGATGAGGCCGTCTCGGCGGTCGCCGGTGCCATTCGCCGCAATCGCGCGGGGCTTTCCGACCCTGACAGGCCCATTGGCAGCTTCCTGTTCCTGGGCCCCACGGGCGTTGGCAAAACCGAGCTCGCGAAGGCGCTCGCCGAATACCTGTTCGACACCGAGCGCGCCATGGTGCGTATCGACATGTCTGAATACATGGAGAAGTTCAGCGTGCAGCGCCTGATCGGTGCCCCTCCGGGATACGTGGGCTATGACGAGGGCGGCCAGCTCACCGAGGCCGTTCGCCGTCGTCCGTATAGCGTGATTCTGCTCGACGAAATTGAGAAGGCGCACCCCGATGTCTTCAATATTTTGCTACAGGTGCTCGACGATGGTCGCCTGACCGACGGCCAGGGCCGCGTGGTGAGCTTCAAGAATGCGATTATTATTATGACGAGCAACATTGGCTCGCAGACAATTCGCGATTTTGCGGCCGACGCGCAGGAAGAGGCCAAGGAGCAGGGCGCCACGATGGGCGATTTGGTTCAGGATATGATGCAGGCCGATGCCGCCGGCTTTGCGAAGAAGATGGCGGAATTCCAGGCCGCAATGCAGGAGAACCTGCGTGCGACCTTCAGGCCCGAGTTCCTGAATCGTATCGATGACGTTATTACGTTCAAGCCGCTTTCGTCTGAGAACATCGAGAGCATTGTTGCTCTGCAGATCAAGGACGTGCAGGCTCGCTTGGCCGATCGTCGTATCGAACTCGAAGTGAAACCCGCCGCCATCGAATCGCTTGCCATCGACGGTTTCGATCCGGTGTATGGCGCGCGTCCGCTGAAGCGTTTGGTGCAGCGTGAGGTCGTCGATCGCGTGGCGAATGAGATTGTTGCCGGTCGTGTGATGGAGGGCTCGAAGGTTACCATCGACTCTGATATCGTCGACGGCTACACCTGCAAGGTTGAAAACCCGCAGGCCGCGGCCGACGAACACGGGCAGGCCGCTGCCGGCGAACAGACCTATGAGGTTCCCGCTGAGTAAGGTGATGCGGTGCGCGGCGTGGGCGAGGAATCCCACAGCGTGACGAGGCTCAGCGTGGAGCTTGGGTCGTGAGGCTTGCGGCGCAATACGTGAAGCGCGGTGGCGTTGCGCGTGTCGGCTGGCTCGAGAAAATCGACCATGGCGTCTGGGGCGCACTGTTCACTCAAGCAATAGGCGGAAATGCTCCGCTCGAGAAATCGAGCGGAGCATTTTTTATAACGAAGTCGAGGATTGCTTGTTTGATTCGTGCTCGGTTTCGACGCCGAGCATGTCGAACAGCTCTTGGCGCGTATGGATGTCGAGCTTCTGATAAATGTGGCGAACATGGGCCTTCGCTGTGCCGTTCGCGATGAACAACTCGCGCTCAATGATTCCCACGGTTTTGCGCTGTCCGAGCAGCAGGAGCACCTCTTCTTCGCGCGTCGACAGCTTATACTCGCGCGCGACGGTCGCTACGCGCGTCGCGAGTTCGTGCTTCTTTTCGGCAGGCGTTTTCGATCGTGGCTCTGTCGGGAGAATTGATTGCGTCTCGGGTATGACGGGAACGGCGCCCCAATTGCTCGAAAGCTCCTTTTCCGACATGAAAATCATTGTGGCGGCAACGATGGAAATAACCGCGAGCGCACTGGTAACTACCTCGATGTTTGCGGGGGCAACGCCGATTGATTCTAAAGCCTGGCTTGTATCGCGACCGAGCAGCATGAAAATCTGGCGGACGCCGCGCTCGATGCCGAAGAGCCAGATGGGCGATGCGCCATAGCGATAACAGATGCTGGCAATGATGATCATAATCAGTATTGATTGCATAGTGTAGCCGGCGGAAATGCAAAAGGAGCTTACCGATTCGCTAAATAGGTTGAACGCGGGAAGCAGCAGGAATGCCGCCACGGTGATGGGCAGCGCCCCTCGATAGATAAGCCCGAAATCGAAGTGTTTTCCACGAATGCATACGCCAAGGAAAATCGCGAGTGCGGCGAAGAGCGCTCCGGGCGACGAGTGCGGTCCGAATCCTCCTGAATAGGAGCTCATTTCTAGCAGGCCATAGGCGAATGCGTATGCAGCCATGAGAAATACTGCTTTCCAAGGTATGGAAAACTCGGTCGCCTTGCGGCGAGCGGGGCGATCTGATTTCGGGATATGGAGGAGTGCGGAATGTGCGCAGAGTAACGAGACGAGCGGAAGAAGCGCCGTCATAACGAAGAGCCATTCAAATTTAAAGCCCTCATATACATAAATGACGAGCGCTCCGGCTACGATAGAAAGCGAATAATAGGCAGCGACGCGAAATGGGTTGAGGCTGCCATAGATTTCGCTCCATATGACAATCATGAACGCGATGCCTACGCCGCCAACGATTCCCGACGCCGTTCCAAGCTCGGTCGCGATATTCGGCGCGTAGAATGCCGAAAACGAGAGTACCGTAGACGTAGTGAGCAAAATGCCCGTCATCGTAAGAGCGCTGCGCCGACCAACGAGTGTTTTGAGCTTCTTGGCGAAAATCGCGCACAGCACTACGGTGAGCACCATGATCGAGTCGAAAAGGTCGCGAGGCGTCGCCATGCTGAAAGGGAAAGGCACGAACGTGCCCACGAAGGCGATTTCGATCCAGGCTCGATAGATGCCGAGGCCCAAGAAAGCGAGCGGCACCACGGGAATGTACCCGAATAGCAGCGAGCCCCTGAGCTCTTCGGCAAGACTTGCGTCCAGTTCATCGCATTTGTCGTTTTTTATAGGTTCAATTTCATGCGTATCGCACGGCGTTTGCTTCGGCACAATCCCTCCCCGATAGTGCGTTCGAGAGCTATTTTTGCACGTCGGCCGAGGGTTATATAGGGGGTTATAGAAAAATAACCCCATAAAATCGATTTCGGTCGATGCTTTGCCTCCTGTTTCCGCTTAGATTTTGGGGCGTTCCGAAGGGGAACGGCGGTGGTCTGTTCGGGGAGAACGGGCTGCCAACGAGAAACAACAGGAGGGATATCATGGAACTTTCACGTCGCGATTTGTTTAAATTCGGCGGCATCGCAGCCGTTGGAGCGGCCGGCGCAGGCATGCTCGCGGGCTGCTCTCCGTCGGGCGGATCGTCGAAGGGCGCTCCGGCTGCCGCTTCTAAAGATACCGACGGTTTGCCGAGCTTCTTCCAGGCTCCCGAACCCATTAAAGACGTCAAGGAGACCAAGGAATTTGACGTGGTCGTAATTGGCGCAGGCGCTGCAGGTGTGCCGTGCGCGCTGGCCGCGGCCGATGCAGGCGCGAAGGTTGCGCTTATTCAGAAAGAGAGCCAGGCGGTTTCTCAGGGCAATACGTGCGACTCGCTCGAGGCCTCCACGAGTGCCGCCGGCAAGGCGGCTGTGATGTCGTGGCTCACCGAGCAGTGCGCATGGCGTTCGCACCGCGATCAGCTTGAGCTGTGGGCAAACAATTCCGGCGAAGCTCTGCATTGGTTGTGGGATAAGGCGACCGAAGCTGGCTGCCAAGTCGTCGACACCACCAAGAAATGGACGAGCAACATCTCGGTTATCGACGAGCAGCCTGTTTCTTATTTCGCATTTGATTTCGGCCCGAAACCTTACAACACTGGCTCGGGCATGCGCGATTTGTGCGACTACTTCAACGGCAAAGATGGGCTTGAGATCTTCTATTCCTGCCCAGCGGAGCAGCTCGTGAAAGATGGCGACAAGGTCGTGGGCGTCATTTGCAAAGACGGCAGCGATTACGTGCAGTTCAATGCGAAAAACGGCGTTGTTGTTGCGACGGGCGACTATACCAACGATGATGAGATGATGGCCTACTACAACCCCGATATGAATCATCTTGATCGCAAGGAGACCAATAAGACTGGCGATGGCCAGAAGATGATGGTATGGGCTGGCGGCCGCATGGAGAGCGTATGCGGCTCCAAGGTGCAGCATGACTTCGACGCGGGCCCGGGCTCTATGGCCGACATGCCGTTCTTGACTGTGAAAAATGACGGCACCCGCTTCTGCAATGAGGCACGTAGCGCCATGGCCTACAACGGCAACTTCCTTACGAGCGAAGAGGACAACGGCTATTACACGCAGGTGTTTGATTCGAATTATATGACCGACTGCGCTGACTGGCCGGGCAAGCTCTATGACCCCGAGGCTATTAAGGCGTACATGCCTGAGGAGCCGGGCGAGAAGAAGGGCGTGTACCCCGATTTGGCTGCGACTTTCAAGGCGGACACCATCGAGGAACTCGGCAAGAAGCTTGGCCTTACTGACGTGGACGCGTTCGTGAAGACGGTTGCTCGCTACAATGAGCTCGTCGATGCCGGTGTTGACGAAGACATGGGCAAGCCCGCCAAGTGGCTGAAGCCTATCAAGCAGGCCCCCTTCTACGGCATCCATCGTCACATTCGCCTGTCTACCATCGTCCATGGCGTGAACGTCAATGGCGAGATGCAAGTGCTTGATAAGGATGGCAATCCTATCGAGGGCCTGTATTCTATCGGCAATTGTGCCGGCAACTTCTTCGGCAGCCCCGACTATCCCATGGATTTGCCCGGCCTTTCCCTCGGCCGTTGCCATACTCAGGGCTACGTTGTAGGTAAGATGCTCGGCTCCAAGTAATCGATAGCTCAATAATTCCATTGCTTTCCATGTGGCGACCCTCCCTCCCGTATGGTCGCATGTAAAAGCAACGCAAGCCCCGCTCGGTTTGTCCGGGCGGGGCTTTGTCTGTTGAATCGGGTTTGTTTAAGCCGTGATCCGATGCCCTGAAACCTGAGGTAACTTTTACTTGTATATACCCCATGGGGGTATATAATGCTGTTTGCGCATTGTGGAACGGAAAGTGCGTTTGTCGCTTCGGGTTTGCGTGTGCTTGTTTTGAAGAGCGGAGTTGTTATGGCCGAAGAGATGAAACAGTGCTGTGCGTGCCGGCATAAGGAAACCGAGCGTGCCGATGATCTGCAACACGATTTGACCAAGCGTCTAAACCGCGCGATTGGCCAGCTCAATGGCGTAAAAGACATGATTGCCGACAATCGCTATTGCGGCGATGTGCTGGTGCAGCTCGCGGCGGCGGAGTCGGCCGTGCATCGCATCGCCGAAATCGTTTTGCAAGACCACATGGAAACGTGCGTGGTGGAGCAGGTGCGCGCCGGCAACGTCGAGGTGGTCGATGAGGCCATGCGGCTCATCAAGAAATTCATGTAGCCGTAAAGAGCCAACTGACGAAAAAAAACTAAGCGCGGCCTCGTGGTGCAGATTGCCTTGAAGGTTCCGCCTGCCCGAGAGGAGCGGCCTTGTGGCCGTGACTGAGGGTAGGCGGGTTCTGAAAGGCAAGATGTCCGCGAGGGCGTGCTGGCTGGGAGTAAATATGAAGCAGGCGTTCGATATAACGGGAATGACATGCGCGGCGTGCAAGACTCGCGTCGAGAAAGCCACGGCGTCGGTCGATGGCGTGGCCGAAGTTGCCGTGAACCTGTTGAAAAACAGCATGGAGGTTACCTACGCCGACGAATCGCCGGATGCGGTTGCTCGGGTGAATGCGGCTATCAGTGCCGCCGTTGATAAAGCGGGCTACGGCGCCGAGCCGCGTGCCGCGGCAGGCGAG
>OLSI01002345.1_pt1 | contig 10332 bp, 6 predicted proteins | sample 1672661 | NCBI WGS metagenome assembly OLSI01 (sample SAMEA3136711, study PRJEB25190) | human gut metagenome | biome: human gut; feature: human-associated habitat; material: faeces | place: Austria | collected 2013 | reverse complement strand
TAGGGTATCGGTTCTCTTCCCGGGCGTCTGTCTCTTAATGAATTAAATAGTAATTTCACACATCTTGTGATACAATTATATGATAATGTCTAAATTTAAGGATTTATTTCTGATAGTAGAGGGTGGACATTTTTCAGATAGAGAAATAAAGAAAGAGAACAAAAAGAAAGTTAGAGGAAAGGATATGACAAAGTTTTTTGTGAAGAAGCCATATTTTGTATTGGTGACCGTAATCATTGTCCTGGTTATTGGTTTTGTCAGTCTCGGTGAGATGCAGACAGATCTTTTGCCGAAAATGGAACTCCCATACATGGCTGTGATTACAACGGAAGTGGGTGCTTCTCCGGAAAAGGTGGAAAGTGATGTTGTTAAACCGATGGAGAGTACGCTTGGTACGATTAACGGCGTGGAGAAGCTGACAAGTACTTCGGCAAATAATTATGGAATGTTGATGTTAGAGTTTGCAGAAGATACAAATATGGAGGCAGCTTTGGTTCGTGTATCGAAAGCGCTGAATTCATTAGATTTGCCGGAGGGCTGCGGAACACCCAATATCATGGAAATCAGTGCGGATATGATGGCAACGATGTATGCCAGTGTCAGTTATGAGGGAAAAGACATTAAGGAACTGTCCAGTTTTACGGAGCAGACGGTAAAGCCGTACCTGGAGCGTCAGGATGGTGTTGCCAGTGTATCTGCGAATGGCTTGATACAAGATCATGTGGAGATCCGACTGAATGAGAAGAAAATTGACCGGATGAATGATAAGATTCTCGGACAGACGAATGATAAGCTCCTTGAGGCGAGTGATAAGATTGAGGAGGCGAAGGCTTCTTTAAAAAAGAGTAAGGAACAGTTAAAGAAGCAGGAAAAGACGCTGAGCAGCAAGCAGGAAGAGACGAATACAAAGCTTGCAGAGGCACAGACAAAGCTCGCAGAAGCGTTATCCCAGAAAGCAGCATATGAGGCGGAACTTAACAGCTTAAAAGCGAGTCAGAGTGCATTAAAAGCGGAGAAGAAAGCATATAAAGATGCAGGTTTAGAGAAGACGTATAAGACGCTGAATAACACATTCAAAAGTTTAAATGCGACAATGGGAGAGGCTGCAAAGCAGATGGGAATTACGATTCCGTCTTCTGTAAAAGAAGCAATACAACATCCAAAGCAGTTTGAAGCCTTTGTTTCCTGGATGGAGCAGATGGGGTATGGTGAACAGTTTTCCAAGCTGACAATAGATTCATTAAAACAGATGTATAAGGCAGTGGAGGTTCGCCTGCCACAGATTGATACTGAACTTTCTAACTTGCAAGTAAAAATTAAGGTACAGAAAGCGATTATTGATAAATTAAATGAACAGATGAAAGGCTTAGATGAGCAGCAGTCAAAGCTTATTGCAGGCGGATATTCAGCCGCTGCAGGATTTGGTTCTGGACAAGCACAGATTGCGGCAGGTAAGACACAGATAGAATCTGCGGAAAAAGAGTTAAAGGATTCAGAAGATAAACTGGAAGATTCCCGAAAGGCGGCAAGAGAGAATGCAAATATTGATACCCTTTTAAGTCTCGATACGCTGTCTGCGATGATTTCAGCACAGAACTTTTCCATGCCGGCAGGTTATATTGAGGATAAGAGTTCACACCAGTGGCTTGTGGAAGTCGGAGATAATTTTACCAATGAAAAGCAGCTTAAAAACCTTGTTCTCACAAAGATTGACGGAGTGGGAAAGATTCGGGTAAAAGATATTGCTGATATCACAGTAGTGGATAATCAGGGAGATGCTTATTCTAAGGTTAATGGAGAAAATGCGATTCTTTTATCAGTATTTAAAGGAAGTACTGCAAATACGAGTACCGTATCCAAGGGAATTCAGAACTCTTTTAAAGATTTAGAGAAAAAATATAAAGGACTTTCCTTTACCACGATAATGAATCAGGGTGATTACATTAACATTATTATAAAGAGTGTATTGAGCAGTATCCTTTTAGGAGCAGTACTTGCAATTATTGTACTTGCTCTTTTCTTAAAAGATATCCGCCCGACAATCGTTGTTGCATTCAGTATTCCGTTTAGTGTATTATTTGCCATTATTATCATGTATTTTACGGGAATTAATATTAACGTTATGTCGTTGGCCGGGCTTTGTCTTGGTATCGGTATGCTCGTAGATAACTCCATTGTAGTAATGGAAAATATTTACCGTTTTCGAAATGAAGGAATGTCGGCATCAAAGGCAGCGGTGAGGGGAACAGCGCAGGTAGCAGGGCCGATTCTTGCATCCACGATTACAACAATCTGCGTATTCCTGCCGATGGTATATACTTCGGGTATGGTAAGCCAGCTTTTAATGCCGTTTGCATTTACCATTTCCTATGCATTAATTGCTTCTTTATTAGTGGCACTTACTGTTGTGCCGACAATGGGTTCTGTGCTTCTTAGAAAAACAAAAGATGTAAAACAGCCGTGGTTTGATAAGATAAAAGATGTGTATGGAAAAGTGTTAGAACTGGCTCTCCGATTTAAGATTGTTCCGTTAGCGATTTCTATTGTACTTCTTGTACTTTGTGTGATGCAGAGTATGCGGACGGGAATTGTTATGATGGATGACATGGACAGTAATCAGATTGCAGTCAGTATGACATTAGATGATAACGTAAAAAAAGAAAATGCTTACAAGACAGCAGATGAGGTTATGGAAATTCTAACTGGAGTAGACGGCATTAAAAAGGTTTCCGCCCTTGATGGGAATGCCAGTGTAACTTCCAGTATGCTCGGAACAGGAACGACAGATAATTACACAAGCTTCAGCTTTAATATCATCACAGAAGATAATATAAAGACAACAAAGGAATTTCGCAAAATCCGAAAAGAAATCGAGAGCAAAACTAAAAGAGTAAAATGTAAGGAAATCACGGTTTCTTCTTCTGCAATGGGCGATATGTCAAGTCTTTCCGGTGGAGGGCTTTCTGTCAACGTATATGGAGAGGACCAGCAGAAGTTAATTAAAATCAGTGAAGATGTTATCAAGATGATGAAAGAGATTTCCGAAGTAAAAACAGCGTCAAATGGTATTGAGTCCGCTGACAAAATGCTTCATTTGAAAATTGACCGCAATAAAGCGGCAGAACATGGACTGACTATCGCACAGATTTATCAGGAAATATTGAAACATACTACAACGGAGAAAAATGCGATTACGCTCAACATGGATGAGAAAGATGTGGAAGTCAACCTCATTAATGAGACGGATAAACTCACCTATGAAAATATTTTAGATATGAAAATAGAAACAACCGAGAAAAACAGTGATGGTGAGGATGAAAAACATACATATAAACTGTCTGATTTTGCTTCTGAAGATGATGGATACAGCATGGACAACATCACCAGAGAAAACCAGAAACCATATCTTACCGTAACGGCAGAAATTGATGAAAATGCAAACGCAACCCTTTTATCAAGAAAGTTACAGAATAAGATTGATAAATACAAAGCGCCAGGCGGCTATGAAGTAGAACTTTCCGGTGATGCCACACAGACAACAGATATGTTAAAACAGATGGGAAAAGCATTAGCACTTGGATTCATGCTCATTTATTTAGTAATGGTTGCACAGTTCCAGAGCCTTTTATCCCCATTTATCGTTATCTTCACTGTACCATTAGCGTTCACAGGAGGAATGATCGGACTTGGATTTTTTGGAATGTCCATCTCCGCAATGGCGTTGATGGGATTCATGATTTTAATGGGAACCGTTGTAAACAATGGTATTGTGTTCGTTGATTACGTCAACCAGCTGCGAATAGGTGGCATGAGTAAACGGGAAGCCCTGATAGAAACAGGAAAAACAAGAATGCGCCCCATTCTCATGACTGCACTCACCACAATTCTCTCCATGAGTGTTATGGTATTTTCACAGGATGCCGGAAATGCGATGCAGAAGGGAATGGCAGTGGTAGTTGCATTTGGACTGCTCTATGCAACATTGATGACCCTATTTATCGTTCCAGTCATGTATGATATTCTCTACCGCAAACAACCCAAAGTGATTGATGTGGAGGATTCTGATTTGTAGCGTGGGCTGTCTTTGGCTGTCTATATAAATTCAGAACTCATATTGGAGGGATTTGAGGAAGGCTTTAGAGGGGTATGGCTTTCTGGAAAGTTGGTTTTAACTATTAGTGGAAATCATAAATCAATGTGCTATTATAACAATAGTTTAAGTGTCAACCTTATGGTGTTTCATTTCTTGAATATTCTATATCGCCAATCTCCTTCCTCAAATTTCTCAAAAATAATTTCTGAATTTCCTTTAACTGTCAAAGACGATCCTTCGACGGATTTGAAAATTATTCCAAAATAGATTGCATTTTTTCTTGCCCATCCAAAGCACAGCCCACAGTAAATAAAAGAAACTATATTTGTGGCCTCGGAGCAAGGTTTGGATACTCGCGTGTATAAGCGAGTATCCAAACCGCCGCGACTAAAGTCACAAATATAGTTTCTTTTATTTTCTGTGGGCGTCTATTACTGTGCAAATCAAAATTTAGAAAAATTTATCATATAATCCAAAGAAGAAGATAAACAGTACAATTAGCGGAAGGATGTAAGTAATATATCCTCGCATCCAGTTCTGCATCTTAAGCCCCTTTCCCGTGTTGGCTTCTGTAGTAAAGTTCTTCCATCCCCATCCGTATCGGCTTGTACAGAATAAAAGATATACAAGGGAACCGAGTGGAAGGAAGAGGTTACTTACTAAGAAGTCCTCAAAATCAAGTACAGCACCGCCAAATACAGCAAATCCATCCCAGCTCCATAAGTTATATCCAAGTACGCATGGAATAGAAAGTAAGATAATAGCGATGGCATTGACAAAGCTTGATTTCTTTCTGCTCCATCCAGTTAATTCCATACCGCAGGAAATGATATTTTCAAATACGGCAAGAATCGTGGAAAATGCGGCAAAGGACATAAATACGAAGAATAGGCTTCCCCATAATCTTCCCATAGGAATATGGTTAAAGATATTTGGCAGAGTGATAAAAATAAGCCCTGGTCCGGAAGTCTGGTCTACGTTAAATGTAAAGCAGGCAGGGAAGATAATCAGTCCGGAAGTGATTGCTACGAATGTGTCTAAGAGAGCGATGTTTAAAGACTCTCCAAGTAAAGAGCGTTCCTTTCCGATATAACTTCCGAAGATTGCCATGGCGCCGATACCAAGACTTAATGTAAAGAATGCCTGGTTCATGGCACCGGTAATCGTTTTAATGATTCCGATTTCTTTCATTCGTCCAAAGTCAGGAATTAAGTAAAAACTTAAGCCTTCCTTTGCACCGTCCATAAAAAAGCTGTTGACAGCAAGGACAATCATAATAAGGAGAAGGGAAATCATCATTACTTTTGTTACTTTTTCAAGTCCATTCTGTAATCCAATGGAACATACTAAAATACCGGCGATAACGACAACAACCATCCAGAATCCCATAACGAGCGGCTGACTGAGCATCGTGTTAAACTGTTCGGATACTGTCTCGGAATCAAGTCCGGTAAACTTTCCAGTTGCGGTCAGATAGAAGTAATGAAGCATCCATCCGGAAACGGTTGTGTAGAACATCATTAACAGATAACATCCGATTAATGTGATGTAACCGTGGATATGCCATTTCTGTCCTGGTTTCTCCAAAGCGTAGTAAGCTTTTACAGGACTTTTCTGACTTGCTCTTCCAACGGCAAATTCCATTGTCATAATAGGAAGTCCGAGCATGAGCAGGAAAATGAGATAGAAGAGTACGAATGCACCGCCGCCTCCTTGCCCAGCCATGTAAGGGAACTTCCATACATTTCCGATTCCAATTGCACAGCCGGCGGAAATCAGAATGAATCCAAGACGAGAACCTAATTTTTCTCTTTCTTTCATAAATACCTCCCTGATGATGCACTCACGGAGTTTTCCTGTATTTGATTTTGAAAATAGCTTTTTGGTGGCTGAATTCAAATTTTATTAATGTTATGCATCATATTTATTTTATAAATTTGAGTACAACCAATCAAAAAATAACAAAATTAAATATAGAATAATTCCGAGATTACAAAAAATGCTTCAAAAATTATATAGTTTAGGCACTAAAATGTCAAGAATTACTTTCCTTGATTTTATGGGATTCTCTGTTATAATTATAATCATGGGATAATGAGAACAATTTCAGATTATAGAGGATTTTTACATGTGATTTTATGAATTGTTTCTGAAATAGTTATTTGAATTTTTATATAGTAAAATGTCAGGAGGAGAATGGTGTGGGAAGGAAATGTGTCGGCTTTGTAGAAGCCGTCGGTCTTGCAGCAGCCTTGCAGGCAGCGGATACCATAGCAAAAAGTGCCAATGTCAGGCTTTTAGGATATGAGTATAGTGGATATGATGGACATATTCTTATTAAGTTCGAAGGAAATGCTGGAGCAATCAAGGCAGCGGCAGAAGCAGCAGTCGTTGCAATTCATAAGGTACATACGGACTTTGACCAGACAACGGCTGTGAATCTGGAAAAGACAGGACTGGATGAAGCAGTATATGATGTTTTAGTTCATAACAAGAATACAGTAGGAGATCCGTTACAGATAGCCTCCGGCAAGCGTCCACAGGGTACAAATCGGCAGGCAAAGTGGGTTGGCCACTGGGAGCAGAAAGGCTGTTATATCCGAGAATAGTACTATGCAATATGTTTACATAATGGTATAATAAAAACAGTAATATGCTATAAAATATAACACAACCGTGGGACACACGGGGATAGCTCGCATATGCTTAGCACAGTAGTGCTATCGAACGAGAACTAAACTTGCCGAGGTTGGGAAGCCCCACCTATACAGGCGGGGAGGATGTCACAACAGACAAAAAGGAAAGCGAGGGGAACGGATGCAGGCAGATGAAACAATGACAAAGCAGGAATCAGAAGAGATGATAAAGCAACTTGAAAAAGTATTCGACATTGTGCGTTTGCTTGATGAAGAAACTCTCTATGGAGGCAGTGGTATTGAGTCAGAGGGCGGCGAGGTATGCCAGTGCTATTCTTTTTGGGGAAGGAATGAAGTTTGTGAGAACTGTATTTCATTAAAAGTAATGCAGGATAAAGTACAGCGCACGAAGCTTGAATTACTTGGACAGGATTTTTATCAGGTAATTTCGAAATATGTAAAGATAGATGGTAAGCCATATGCGATGGAAATGATCAGCCGTCTTGACAGAGAAGTTCTGGTAGATGATGATGGAAAGAATCAGTTATTGAGTGAGATTAGCGGATATAACGATAAGCTTTACAGAGATGCACTGACAGGCGTGTATAATCGCAGGTATTTTGAAGAGAAGATTAAGACAACACGTTTTTCAGCCGGAGTTGCCATGATAGATCTGGACGATTTTAAAATTTACAATGATACCTATGGCCACGAAGCAGGAGATATGGTATTAGATACTGTTGTACAGATTATAAAGAAGAATATCCGTAAGAGCGATATACTCATAAGATATGGTGGTGATGAGTTTTTACTTTTATTGCCGGATATCAAGGGAGATGCTTTTGAGATTAAGCTGCGCCAGATTCAGGAAAGAGTTCATACAGCAGCAGTTCCAGGATATTCACAGCTTCGTCTTTCTGTGAGTGTTGGAGGTGTTCTATCAAATGGAGAGAAGATAGAAGATGCAATCCGACGTGCAGACAAGTATATGTACCAGGCAAAGATGACAAAGAATAGCGTAGTTACAGAACAATCTAAGATCTGTACTGAAGATAGAGAAACTGGAAGAAAAGGCGGGCAAAAGATCCTTATTATCGATGATTCGGAAATGAACCGCATGCTTCTTTCAGAAATGCTTGGAGAAGAATTTGATATTTTAGAGGCGGAGAATGGAAAAGAGGGACTTGAAATTCTTCAACAATATGGTACAAGCATTTCCATTGTACTCTTAGATATTGTTATGCCAGTCGTGGATGGATTTGAAGTTCTTGACTTCATGATAAAGGAACATTGGAATGAAGAAATTCCGGTTATCATGATTTCCAGTGAAAATTCGCCGGATACCATGCGAAGAGCATACGAGATGGGCGTTGTCGATTATATCAGTCGGCCATTTGATGCAAGAGTAGTATATCGAAGAGTGCTGAATACTATCAAGTTCTATGCAAAACAGCGACATCTTGTTACGTTAATTACGAATCAGGTATATGAAAAAGAAAAGAATAATCGGATGATGATCAGTATATTAAGCCAGATTGTGGAGTTCCGTAATGGAGAAAGCGGCCAGCATGTGCTTAATATCAATATTCTCACTGGACTTTTATTAGAAAGTCTTGTACAAAAGACAGATAAATATCATTTGAATGGGTCAGACAGGCTGCTTATTATAACGGCATCTGCACTTCACGATATTGGAAAAATTGGCATCAGCGATAGAATTTTAAATAAAGCAGGAAAGCTGACAGAGGAAGAATTTGAAGTCATAAAAAGACATCCGATTATTGGCGCATCTATTTTAAAGAATCTGGCATTACACCAGGATGAACCAATAGTAAAAGTTGCTTATGAGATTTGCCGCTGGCATCATGAACGGTATGATGGAGGAGGCTATCCGGACGGCTTAAAAGGAGAACAGATTCCTATTTCCGCTCAGATTGTATCGTTGGCAGATGTGTATGATGCATTAGTGAGTGATCGCATCTATAAGAAGGCCTATTCTCATAAAGAAGCGGTTAGAATGATATTAGCCGGAGAATGTGGGGCATTTAATCCACTTCTTTTAGAATGTCTCGAAGAGATTCAAGGGAAAATAAAGGAAGAACTTGAAGTTCAGGATGTTCCAGAAATTTCACCAGTACCAGTACAATGTCCGATTTCAGAAATATCAGAATTATCCATGCCAGAAGACAAAAGGTAAGAAATGTTAAGTAAAATGAAGAAGAATTAAGGAGAACGACAATGACAGTAAAAGAATGTTATGAACAGATGGGGTCTGATTACGAGGGAGTTTTAGGAAGAATGGGCAGCGAAGCCATGATTAAACGTTTTGCCTTAAAGTTCTTACAAGATCCAAGCTTTAATAATTTAAAAGAAAATCTGGAAAAAAATGATGGCGAAGAAGCGTTCCGCGCAGCACATACATTAAAAGGTGTATGCTTAAACCTCGGATTTGATGAACTCTACGAAGCAAGCGCAGAAATCACTGAAAAGTTAAGAGGAAAAGAAACAGCCGGAAGTGAAGATATGTTCCAGAAAGTAGAAGAAAAATACCAGAAGACAGTCAACGCAATCAAAGGTTTAGAGTAACTTCTGCTTTGCCGCAGGCAAAGGGAGACACCCTCAGAGAATAATCCTTATTTGTGACTTTAGTCGCAGCGTGTTGAATACTCGCTCTGCCCGCCCGTATCCAACACTTGTTCCGAGGCCACAATAAGGATTATTTTATTCTCTGAGGCTGTCTTTGGCAGTTGAACAACAGTCAGAATTTTATTTATTTTGTGATACAATGCTTCAAAATAAACACTTCAAATGAAAAAGCAGGATTATGATGAGTTTGTTATGGATATTTTGAAGAAATAAAATTACAAGGAGAGTTTAGATGAATACAAATAATATTCAGAAAGTAAATTATCAAAAGATATTGGATAAAATCACAGATAAAATTGAGAAGGAGTGTGCTGAGGGAGAAAATCGCCCAGCTCTTTTCCTTCATGCATGCTGCGCGCCTTGCAGCAGCTATGTTCTTGAATATCTGACAAAGTATTTTAAAATTACGATTTTTTATTATAATCCCAATATCACACCAGAAACAGAATATACCAAAAGGGTAAAAGAGCTTCAGCGTTTTATTCATGAAGCAGGTTATGAGGAAGATGTTACTTTCGTAGAAGGTGATTATGACCCACAGGTATTTTTTGATATGGCAAGGGGAATGGAAGACTTGCCGGAAAGAGGACTTCGCTGTTATCACTGCTACGCACTTCGTATGGAAGAAGCCGCGAAGAAAGCTGCAGAGATGGGAGCGGATTATTTTTCGACAACCCTTTCAATCAGCCCGCACAAAAATGCCCAGTGGATTAATGAGATTGGAGAAAAACTTGCTGATAAATATGGGGTGAAACATCTGCCATCTGATTTTAAGAAAAAAGGAGGGTATTTACGTTCTATTGCATTGTCTGAGGAATACCATCTGTATCGGCAGGATTATTGCGGATGTGTGTTTTCGAAGAGGGATTCGGAGGTGCCGAAACAGACGAACTCAGGAAGATAATGGTGTGCATCCCGTCAAGTAGACAATTAAAAAAATATAAAATTTTTGTGTTG
>OLSI01002344.1_pt1 | contig 10341 bp, 8 predicted proteins | sample 1672661 | NCBI WGS metagenome assembly OLSI01 (sample SAMEA3136711, study PRJEB25190) | human gut metagenome | biome: human gut; feature: human-associated habitat; material: faeces | place: Austria | collected 2013 | reverse complement strand
GCGCTTGGTTCGGGACCAAGAGGCCGTGGGTTCAAATCCCGTCACTCCGACTTGTAAAAAGAGCGTTAAAACGTAAGTTTTAACGCTCTTTTGCTTTATCAGTACACACTTTAGTACACCCTTCTGATATTTTTAATGTCATGCAACAGTTCCTTATATGCCTCCGGTGACTCTCGCTTCAACGCATCCATAAACGCATCAAGCACGCGCTGCATTGTCGGCTCGGCATTCTCCAATTCTGCAATCGCGCCGTCAATTTCTCGCCTGTCGTACATAGCCGCGCCCCTTTTCTTATCGTTTCAACTCGTCAATGCATCTGCGAAGAAGATCACGATCACGGGCGTCTGCAGTCTGCATCATGTCTTCCAGCCGGTGCACAAGGCTGCCATTGTCGCGGCTATATTGTCCGCGAACGTAATGCGTGCCACGTCTGCCGTAGCTGCTGCCGTTCCCGTAATCGCCGTAGGCTTCCCATCGGCCAATGCCATTACCTACACACCGCCGTCTGCCGCCTTTTTGTTTAAAGAGATGATGGAGAAATACCGCGAAGAAACTTGACAAGCCCGCCCCAACGGCGTACATTTATACTATAATAAAATATCTATCAGGGAGGTTTTCTTATGGCGATTCGTGTTGGCATCCTGACTTCCGGCGGCGACTGCCCCGGCCTGAACGCTACCCTGCGCGGCGTGGCCAAAGCGTTGTACCACCGCATGGGCGATAAGGTCGAGATCGTCGGCATCATGAACGGCTACGACGGCCTGATCAACGGCAACTTCCGGGAGATGTCCCCGGACGAGTTCTCCGGCATTCTGACCGTGGGCGGCACCATTCTGGGCACCAAGCGCACCCCGTTCAAAAAAATGCGCGTGGTCGAGGAGGACAAGGTGGACAAGGTGGCCGCGATGAAGAAAAACTACCGCGCCGCCAAACTGGACTGCCTGCTCTGCCTGGGCGGCAACGGCACCCACAAGACCGCGAACCTGCTCAGCCAGGAGGGCCTGAACATCATCGGTCTGCCCAAGACCATCGACAACGACATCTACGGCACAGACGTGACGTTCGGCTTCCACACTGCTGTGGACATCGCCACCGAGGTCATTGACCGCATCCACACCACCGCGGGCAGCCACAGCCGCGTCATGTGCATTGAGATCATGGGCAACAAAGCCGGCTGGCTGACGCTGTACTCCGGCATTGCGGGCGGCGCGGACATCATCCTGCTGCCGGAGCTGCCCTACGACATCAAGAAGGTCGCCGCTGCTGTCGAGAACCGCGCCAAGGCGGGCAAGAACTTCTCGATTTTGGCCGTGGCCGAGGGTGCCTTCTCCACCGAGGAGGCCAAGATGAAGCGCAAGGAGTGGACCGCCAAGCGCGCCGAGGCCGGTTACACCACCGCCACAGCCCGCATTGCGAAGCAGATCGAGGAGATGACCGGTGCTGAGACCCGCATCTGCGTGCCCGGCCACATGCAGCGCGGCGGCAGTCCCAGCGCCTATGACCGCGTGCTGGCCACCCAGTTCGGCTCCTACGCTGCCGGTCTCGTGGCGGACGAGCACTACGGCGTGACCGTCGCCATGGTCAACCGCCATGTGACTGCCAACCCGCTGGCCGACATTGCCGGCAAGACCCGCGGCGTGCCCGGCGACTGCGACATGCTGAACGTCGCCCGCGCCATGGGCATCAGCCTGGGCTGATTTTCCCTGTAAATCACAACCGCTCCCCTGCCATTTTCCGGCAAGGGAGCGGTTGTTTTTATTCCAGTTATTCCAGATAAAAATCCCGCAGCGCCTCCAGCCTTGCGGCATCAAGGCCGAATTCATCGGCAAAGTACGCCTCGTAGCTCGGGTAGCGCCGCAAAATTTCGTCGATGGCTCCTGCGCCCATCGGCTCGCTGACGCCCTCGACAGGCAGCAGCAGATCGCGCTCGGCGGCGGGCTTATCCGCCAGGAAGCGCTCAATGATTTCGCGGCGGTAGACATTGGTCAGCATGTAATCGGCCAGCGCGTCCGCGCGGGAGACGCCCAGCGCCAGCAGGATCAGCATGGCCCCGATACCTGTGCGGTCCTTGCCGCAGGAGCAGTGGAACAGCACCGGCACGCGGCGGCCCTCCAACAGGGCAAACAGCGCGTGGTAGGCCGGATTGCGGAACGGCATCTCCCGGTACAGAGCGCTGAACCACTCAAAATCGTGTACCGGGCGGCCCACACTGCGCTCAAAGGCTTCCTTTTCCTGCCGCAGGCGCTCGATGCCCTGACCGGAAAAGTCCATCTCGGTACCGTCGGCGTTGCGCATACCGCAGACGCGCTGGTAGTGCGCCCCCGGGACCGCCGGATCGGGGTGCGCAGCGCTCTCCCCTGCACTGCGCAGGTCCAATATTTCCCGCAGGCCCAGCGACGCCAGCCGTGCGTGGTCGGCCTCGCTTTTCAGCAGATCAAGGTTGCCGCCGCGGTAGAGCAGACCGTATTTTACCTGCCGCCCGTCCGCCGCGCGGTAGCCGCCCAGCTCACGAAAGTTATTTGCGCCCTCAAATTTTATCTCAGCACCCGGGGAAAACACGACCTGCATGAAACGTCTCCTTTTGTGTTTTTTGTCATTATACCATGGTTCCAAACAGACGGCAAGGCCGCCCCCATCGCACGGGAGCGGCCTTGTACCGTTTTCTTATTTATTCCTCGACGTATTCCTTCTTGAGCAGGCTCAGGATCACAGCGCCGACGACGCTGCCGACGATCAGGGCAACTATGTAGAGCAGTGCGTGGTCAACCACCGGGAATACGAAGATACCGCCGTGGGGTGCGCGCAGGGCGCAGCCGAACACCATGGAGAGCGAACCGGCCAGCGCGGAGCCGATGATGCAGCTGGGCAGGACGCGCAGCGGGTCAGCGGCAGCATACGGGATCGCGCCCTCGGTGACAAAGCAGAGGCCCATAACGTAGTTCACGATGCCGTTGCGGCGCTCGTCGGGGCTCCACTTTTTGGGGCAAAAGGTCGTAGACAGGGCAATCGCAATCGGGGGAACCATGCCGCCGACCATGACCGCGGCCATAACCCCGTAGTTGCCGGAGGCCAGCGCCGCCGTGCCAAAGACGTAGGCCGCCTTGTTGAAGGGGCCGCCCATATCAATGCTCATCATGCCGGCAACGATTGCGCCCAGCAGGACCTTGGACGTGCCGCCCATGGCGTTCAGCCAGTCGGTCATTGCCGTGTTGATGATGCCCATAACCGGGTTGATGCCGCACATGACCGCACCAATAATGAGGATGCCGCCCAGCGGATAGATCAGCATCGGGCGGATGCCGTTGAGGCTGGCAGGCAGCTTCTCGGTGATCTTCTTGAGGAACTGCACGATGCAGCCCGCGGCAAAGCCGGCCAGCAGCGCCGCCAGGAAGCCGCCGGAGATGCCGGTGGTCTCACCGTGGGCAAGGGCGGCAAAGTTCGTACCGTTCATGGCCAGCACGCCGCCCGCAAAGCCGACGGCCAGACCCGGACGGTCCGCAATAGACATGGCGATAAAGCCTGCGAGGATCGGCAGCATATACCCGAACGCCGCACTGCCGACGGTCTTGAAGAACGCCGCCACCGGCGTGTTCATGCCGAAGTTGGACGGGTCAATCGTGTAATCGTCCAGCAGGAAGGCCAGCGCGATCATGATGCCGCCGCCCACGACGAAGGGCAGCATGTGCGATACACCGTTCATCAGGTGCTTGTACAGGCTGTGGCCAAAGCTGTCGCTTGCGCCGCCCGCGGCCTGCCGGGTCTTGGCCCCGGCCTCGGCGTGGTAGATGGGAGTTTCACCGTGGGCAATTTTCTTGATCAGCTTCTCCGGCTTGTGGATGCCATCGTCCACGCGGGCAAACAGCACCGGCTTGCCGTCGAAGCGGGCGGTCTCGACGTTCTTGTCCGCCGCAATGATGATGCCGTCACAGGCGGCGATCTCCTCGGGGGTCAGCACATTCTTGGCTCCGTCGGAGCCGTTCGTCTCGACCTTGGTTGGCAGACCGAGCTTGTCGCCCATCTTGGTCAGAGCCTCAGCGGCCATGTAGGTGTGGGCAATGCCGTTGGGGCAGGCCGTGACGGCCAGCACACGGTAGCCGTTCCGGGGGATCTCCTGTTGGGTGAAGCTCTCCTCGCCAAATTGGGCATCCTCCTGGGCGTCGATGGCGTCGAGAAATTCGGCGGGCGTCTTGGCGGCGCGCAGCTTTTCGACGAAGTCGTCGTTCATCAGCATCTGCATCATACGGGCCAGCATGTCAATGTGCAGGCTGCCATTCTCCGGCGCGGCAATCGCAAACAGCAGGTCGGTTTTGCCGTCGTCATCGGCGTTGTACTGGACCGGGGTGCTCAGCCGCAGCGCCGCCAGGCTGGGGCGGGTCACGCAGGCTGTGCGGGCGTGGGGCACCGTGATGCCGTTGTCCACGTAGGTGGATGCCTCGGCCTCGCGGGCGTAGAGGGCCTTTTTATAGGCGTCCTTATCGGTGATATTGCCGTGGGTCGCCTGCAGATCAACGAGCTTGTCAAGGATGGCGGCCTGATCCGGGGCAGCGACATCCAGCGCGATGGACTGCGCAGTGAACAGTTCCGTGATACGCATAGGACAGTTCTCCTTCTTCTTTTTAAATAATATCTTTGTAGGGGCCGGGCATGCCCGGCCCGCTGCCTTACGGTAAATGGGTGCTGCCGGGAAGGTTGAGGGCCGGACATGTCCGGCCCCTACGGGGCAGCCGCCGCTTTTGCAGGGGTCGATGCTTGCATCGACCCGCGGGCGGATGCAGGCATCCTCCGTTACAGCGCCGCGTCACATCGTTGCCAGCAGTGCATCAATATCCGCCTTCGTCGCCAGACCCAGGCTGAACGCGGTGGCGCTGCCGCAGGCGGTGCCCAGGCGGAGGGCGGCCTCATAATCGCCGCCGCTCTGCTGGTAACCGGCCACAAAACCGGCCACCATGCTGTCGCCCGCGCCGACACTGTTGACGACCTTGCCCCTGGGGCAGCCGATGCGGTAGACCGTGCCGTGCTCATCCAGCAGCAGCGCACCGTCGCCCGCCATGCTGACCAGCACATTGCGCGCGCCCTTGTCCTGCATCATGTGGGCAGCAGCGGCAATTTCCTTATCATTCGTCAGCCTGACGCCCGTGATCTCGCTCAGCTCGTGGTTGTTCGGCTTGATGAGGAACGGCTTGTAGGGCAGCACGTTCACGAGCAAATCGCGCGTGGCATCGACCACGGCGCGGATGCCGCGGCCCTCCAGCCGGGCCAGCAGCCGTTCATAGGTCGTCTGGGCCAGGCTGGCCGGAATGCTGCCCGCCAGCACCAGAATGTCATCCTTTTGCAGGGCGTCGAGCTTTTGCTCCAGCGCCTGCATAGCGGCTTCCGGGATATCGGGGCCCGCGCCGTTGAGCTCGGTCTCCTGCCCGGCCTTGATCTTGACGTTGATGCGGGTCATACCGTGGTCGAGGTGGACGAAATCGGTTTTCAGGCCCTGCGCAGCCAGACCGCGCTCCAGCCAGGCGCCGGTCTCGCCCGCCACAAAGCCGAGGGCGACGCTCTCGCACCCGAGCTGGGCCAGCACGCCGGACACATTGATGCCCTTGCCGCCCAGCACGCAGTCCTCGCCCCTGGCGCGGTTGACGTCGCCCACCTGCAGCTCACGGTCCAGCCGCACAACGTAATCAATGGCCGGGTTGAATGTCACGGTGTAGATCATTGCTCTGTCTCCTTTACCAGTGTCAGCTGTCTGTATTTTGGGTCAGGGCAGCGGTTCGTCAGGATCGCGCCGCTGTAAATCTCCCCGATGACGGCCGGATAGACCCGGCCGAATTTGCTGTCATCCACCAGATACCAGGTCTCCCGCGCGCGGCGGACGGCAGCGGCCTTGACGGCGGCCTCCTCCGGGTCGGGCGTTGTGAATCCGACGTTCAGCGCCACGCCGTTGGCCCCGATGAACGCCTTGGTGAAATTGAACTGCTGCAGCGCCGTGATGGCCGCCGCACCGATGATGGCCTCTGTCCGGGGGCGCAGCAGACCGCCCGGCACGCAGACGTGGCAGCTTTTTTGTGCCAGCAGCCGCGCGTGGGCGATGCCGTTGGTGACGTAGTGGGCCTCCAGCGCGGGGCCGCTCAGCGCCCGGACCATGGCCAGTGTGGTTGTACCGGCGTCGATGTAGATGAAATCCTCCGCCCGGATCAGGTCTGCCGCGGCCTGCGCGATGCTGCGCTTCTGCCCGACGGCAAGCGCCTCCTTGGCGGCCATCGTCGGCTCATCGGCCAAAAACTGGCCGTCCGGCAGGGTCGCACCGCCGTGGACCTTATTCAAACGGCCCTGCCGCGCCAGCTCGGTCAGGTCGCGGCGGATCGTGGATTCACTGGCGTTAAGTGCCTCGCACAGCTCCTGCACGGTGGCGGTGCGTTTTTCCGCCAGCAGGTTCAGGATCAGGGCAAAGCGTTCCTCGGCTAACATAGGGTTTTGCTCCTTTCCCGGTCTTTGTTTGACCGATTTTGGTGTTTTGTGGATGTTTCTGATTGACTGTAGCTTTATTATAGCAGATTATCCGTCAAAATCAATCAGTTTCGGTCATTTTCACTCACCAAAAATGAAGGGTAGTTTTTGTGCAGGATGTACAAAACAAAAAAGGCTTCCCCCTCGGGGGAAGCTGTCACCGAAGGTGACTGATGAGGGGCGAGTTTGCGCAGCAACCCTTTTACGGGCAATCACGGCAAGCTCGCCCCTCATCCGGCCTACGGCCACCTTCCCCCAAGGGGGAAGGCATGATACGTTTCAGATAAATTTCCCCGTCCTGCTCTCCGGGTTCCGCTTCACCTCGGCGGGGGTTCCGCAGGCGACGACACGTCCGCCCTCCTCACCGCCGCCGGGTCCCATGTCGATGAGATAGTCCGCGCTGCGGATGACGTCGAGGTCATGCTCAATGACGATGACCGTCGCGCCGTTTTCGATCAGGGTTCGGAACACGCCCAGCAGCGTGCGCACGTCCAGCGGGTGCAGGCCGATGGTCGGCTCGTCAAAGACAAACACTGCGTCATGCTGGGCCCTGCCCATCTCGCTGGCCAGCTTCAGCCGCTGTGCCTCGCCGCCAGACAGGCTCGGCGTTTCTTCGCCCAGCGTCAGGTAGCCAAGGCCCAGATCCTGCAGCACTTTTAAGCGCTGTGTCACCAATTTCAAGTCTGTACAGACGGTCAGCGCCGTGTTGATGTCCATGTCCATGAGCTGCGGCAGCGTGCAGGTCCCGCCGTGCCTGTTCTCGTGCCGCACGGCGTCGGCGTCGCGGCTGTAGCGGGAGCCACGGCACCCGGTACAGGGAATTTCCACATCGGGCAAAAACTGCACGTCCAGACTGATGACGCCGGTGCCGTCACAGACCGGGCAGCGCAGCTTGCCTGTGTTGTAGGAGAAGTCGCCCGCCTTGTAGCCCAGCCGTTTGGCATCGGGCGTGCGGGCAAAGACCTTGCGCAGCTCATCGTGTACATTGGCGTAGGTCGCCACGGTGGAGCGCACGTTGATGCCAATCGGCGTTGCATCGATGAGCTTTACCTGCGCGATGCCGTCGGCCTCGACGGCCCTTACGTGGGGCGGCAGCGGCTTGCCCGCCGTCTGCGCCGCCAGCGCCGGGACAAGGCTTTCCAGAATCAGCGTCGTCTTGCCGGAGCCGGACACACCCGTGACAACGGTCAGCCGCCCCTTGGGAATGTCCACCTCCAGCGGCTTGACCGTATGGATGGCGTCCGTCGAAAGATGGATGCGCCCCTCGGCAAACAGCTCCGCCGCCGGGCGGTTCCGGGGCGCAGCACTCCCCTGCCCACCCAGAAACGGGCCGATTTGGGACGCCGGGTTCCCGGCCAGGTCGGCCACCGTGCCCTCGGCAATGACGTGCCCGCCGCCCGCACCGGCCTCGGGGCCCATCTCGATGAGCCAGTCCGACTCCGCCAGCACCTGTGTGTCGTGATCAACGAGCACCACCGAGTTGCCGTCGGCGATCAGGTCGTGCATGACGCCGTTCAGGCCGACGATGTTGGAGGGGTGCAGCCCGATGGACGGCTCGTCCAGCACGTACAAAACGCCCGTGGTGCGGTTGCGCACGGCGCGGGCCAGCTGCATCCGCTGGCGCTCACCGGTGGAAAGCGTTGACGACGCGCGGTCCAGCGTCAGGTAGCCGAGCCCCAGATCCAGCAGCCGACGTGCGGTCTCGCGGAACGAAGCGCAGATGCTCTCGGCCATGGGGCGCATCTCGGGCGGCAGGCTGGCGGGCACGCCGTCCACCCAGCTGCAGAGTGCTGTCAGCGTCATCCTGCACGCCTCATCCAGCCCGATGCCCCGCAGCCGCGGCGCACGGGCGGCCTCTGACAGGCGTGAGCCGTGGCAGTCCGGGCAGGTATCCACGCGCAGGAATTTTTCCACCCGCTTCATGCCCTTCTCGTCCTTGACCTTGGCCAGGGCGTTCTCCACCGTGTAGACCGCATTGTAATAGGTAAAGTCCAGTTCCCCGGCCTCGGGCGTGTTTTTGGCTTTGTAGAAGATATGCTTTTTCTCCGCCGGGCCGTTGAAAACGATGTCTCTTTCCCTGTCGGTCAGTTCACGGAACGGCACATTGGTGCGCACGCCCATGGCGCGGCAGACGTCGGTCATGAGCGACCACATCAGGCTGTTCCACGGCGCGACGGCCCCGTCGTCAATGCTGATGCTCTCGTCAGGCACAAGCGTGGCACGGTCCACGGTGCGGACCAGGCCCGTGCCGTCGCAGGTGCGGCAGGCGCCCTGGCTGTTGAAGGCCAGCTCCTCCGCCGACGGCGCACGCACAAGTGCGCCGCATTCCGGGCAATAAATCGGCTGCTCGGCGGCGACGTTCAGCGTTGGCGGCACGTAATGGCCGTTGGGGCAGCGGTGGCTGGCCAGGCGGGAGAACATGAGCCGCAGACTGTTCAGCAGCTCGGTACCCGTACCGAAGGTGCTGCGGATGCCCGGCACACCGGGCCGCTGGTGCAGCGCCAGCGCGGCGGGGACGTAAAGCACCTCATCCACCTGTGCCTTGGCGGCCTGGGTCATGCGGCGGCGGGTGTAGGTGGACAGCGCGTCAAGGTAGCGGCGCGAGCCTTCGGCATACAGCACGCCGAGTGCCAGCGACGATTTGCCCGACCCGGACACGCCCGCAATGCCGACGATTTTGTTTAAGGGGACATCGACGTCGATGTTTTTCAGGTTGTGTACCCGCGCACCGCGGATTTTTATTGCGTCAATCATAGTACCTCACACAAACAGCTCGATCACAAACACCAGCACACAGCAAATGACCGGCACAGGGAAAAGCCCTGCATCCTCGCGCAGAACACCTTGCGGCAGAGCTGTGTTGTTTTCCCTGTTCCGATAGCTTCCCTGTGTTTCATTATAGCGCAGGCACAGGGCAAAAGAAAGAGCGGGCCGCAAAAATGTTGCCGTGCCGCTGCAATCTTGACGCCCGCTCCCTCGTACTTTACAATGAATACGAAAGGGGTTTTTACCATGTCCCGTGATTCCATCAAGATGGTTGCCATGCTCACCATGCTTATCAACCACATTGCGAACGTCTTTCTGCCCGCCGGGCAGCCGCTGACAAATCTGTGCCTCTGCATCGGCTACTTTACCGCCGTGACGATGTGCTTTTTTCTCGTCGAAGGCTACGGCTGCACCCGCTCCAAACGCCGCTACGCGGGGCGGCTGCTGGGGTTTGCCGTGCTGGCGCAGCTGCCGTATCAGCTGGCTTTTCCGGCAAACGGCATCGCCGGGTTTGTGCAGTTCAACATGCTGTTCACGCTGCTGCTCTGCTTTCTGGTGCTGCTGGTGCAGGAGAAGATCCGGGACCGCGTGCTGCGCGGCGTCTGCATCGTGCTGCTGCTCTGCGCATCGCTGTTCTGTGACTGGGCGCTGCTGGCCCCGGTGTTCACGCTGCTGTTTGCCTGGGCCGGGGGGAACCGAACGCGGCAGAAAGCCGCGTTCGGCGCGGCGGCGCTGCTCTACGGCGGCATGGCCGGGCTGGGCAGCGGGCAGGTGTGGGAGGCCGTCGGCTGCGCTGTGCCGATCCTTGTCTCTGCGTTTGTGATCCTGTACCTGTACAACGGCCGGCGCGCCGCCCGCGGGCGCACGTTTTACAAGTGGTTCTTCTATGCCTTCTACCCCGCGCACCTGCTGGTGCTGGGGCTGCTCCGCCTGGCTGTATGATTTTTGCCGCGCCGGGACTTGACGCCCGCACCGCTTGTGTATTATAATGGATAAGTTATAAGAACGAGGTGTTGCGCAGTTGGTAGCGCGCGTGGTTTGGGACCACGAGGCCGCAGGTTCGAGTCCTGTCACCTC
>OLSI01002340.1_pt1 | contig 10357 bp, 9 predicted proteins | sample 1672661 | NCBI WGS metagenome assembly OLSI01 (sample SAMEA3136711, study PRJEB25190) | human gut metagenome | biome: human gut; feature: human-associated habitat; material: faeces | place: Austria | collected 2013 | reverse complement strand
CGCATTTCCGGCGGGACGGCCGCCGACTGCGGCTGCGGTGCTGAGACCCCGTGGGAATGGGGAACCGAGGCCGGCACGGAGGCGCCGGGGTGGCGCCGGGTGGGCTTCTTGTGCTGTCGCGGGTTGTTGCGGGGGTTATTCGAACCTTGGGAGGCGGGCTGATCGGGCATCGCTTTATTCCTTAGGAAGTACTTCAGGTGGTGCAGGTGCTTTCTCGCGATTATACGACGAAGTGACGGGGCGTTCACGGCAGAGCAGCTTACATTTCCGTAAAGTTCGCAATCCGTCCCGAATCCACGAAAACTGAACAGCCCGCGCCGTCCCAGAGGGCACTTCCCCGCCGCGCCACCGTCCCGCAGGGGCACCGTCCTGCGAAGGTCGGCGTCCTGCGAGACGAATCTTGCGGCGATGGCAGGAGCCCGGGCGCAGCGCCTTTAGCTCGCGCGCGACGACCCGTAGGCGGCGTGCTTGCGGTTGCCGTAGGCGCTCCCCTTTCGCGCGCCCTTCTTCAGATCCTTCAGCACGTCTTCCTCGGACTTGTCCTCCACGGTACTCTTTAGCTTCACCACCTGATCGCGCAGACGCGCCGCCTCCTCGAAGTCCATGTCGCGGGACGCGGCGGCCATGTCGTCCTCCATGGACGAGATGAGCCGCAGGACCTCTTCGCGGGAAAGCTCTGCCAGCTCCTTATTCACCTGCTCGGCAGTGGTGCCCTCCACATCTTCCGTGATGAAGCCCATGATGTCGTTGATGGCCTTGCGGATAGTCTGGGGCTTGATACCATGCTCCTCGTTGTAGGCCATCTGGATGTCGCGGCGCCGGCGCGTCTCGTCGATAGCCCGGCGCATAGAATCGGTGATGCGATCGGCGTACATGATGACCTGGCCGGACACGTTGCGGGCCGCGCGCCCGATGGTCTGGATGAGCGAGCGGTGGTTGCGCAGGAAGCCCTCCTTGTCGGCATCCAGGATGGCCACAAGCGACACCTCGGGCAAGTCGAGCCCCTCTCGCAGAAGGTTGATGCCCACGAGCACGTCGAACTCGCCGCGGCGCAAGTCACGCAGGATCTCCGTGCGCTCCAGCGTGGCGATGTCCGAGTGCATGTAGCGGGCCTTCACGCCCTGATCCAGCAAATGGTCGGTCAAGTCCTCGGCCATCTTCTTCGTGAGCGTCGTGATGAGCACGCGCTCGTTGCGCGCCGCCCGCTCCTTCGCCTCGTCGATGATGTCGTCGATCTGGCTGGCGCTCGTGCGCACGACGATCTCCGGATCCAGAAGGCCCGTCGGACGGATGACCTGATCCACCTTCGCCTGGCTCACGCGCTCCTCGTAATCGCCCGGCGTGGCCGACACGTAGATGAACTGCGGGATGCGCTCCTCGAACTCGTCGAAGCGCAAGGGGCGGTTGTCCAGGCAGCTGGGCAGGCGAAAGCCGTGCTCGGCGAGGGTGATCTTGCGGGAGCGGTCGCCCTCGTGCATGCCGCGGATCTGCGGCACCGTGACGTGGGACTCGTCGATGATGCAGAGGAAGTCCTTCGGGAAGTAGTCGATGAGGGTGTAGGGCGGCTCGCCCGGCGCACGGCCGTCCAGATGGCGCGAGTAGTTCTCGATGCCGGAGCAAAATCCCATGGTCTCCAGCATCTCCAAGTCGTAGTTCACGCGCATCTCCAAGCGCTGGGCCTCGAGCAGCTTCCCCTCTTCCTTGAACTGCATGAGGCGCTCGCGTAGCTCGTCCTGAATCGTGCCGAGGGCCTTGTCCATCTTCGGCCGCGCCGTAACGTAGTGGGAAGCCGGCCAGATGGGCAGCGCCTCGTAGCTGTTCAGCACCTCGCCCGTGACCTGGTCAATCTCGTCGATGGACTCGATCTCGTCCCCCCAGAACTCGATGCGCACCGGGTGGTCGGCGTAGGGCGGGAACACGTCCAGCGCGTCGCCCCGCACGCGGAAGGTGCCGCGCTTCTGCTCGTAGTCGTTGCGGTCGTACTGGATATCGATGAGCTCATGGATGACCTCGTCGCGATCCATCTCCTTCTGCTTGTCGACGAACACTGCCATGCCGGCGTAGTCCATCGGTGAGCCGATGCCGTAGATGCAGCTCACCGACGCTACCACGATGACGTCCCGCCGCGAGAGCAGAGCCGAGGTGGCCGCATGGCGCAGCTTCTCCACCTCCTCGTTGATGGAGGCGTCCTTCTCGATGAAGGTGTCCGATGAGGGCACGTAGGCCTCGGGCTGGTAGTAGTCGTAGTAGGAGACGAAGTACACCACGGCGTTGTCGGGGAAGAACTCCTTCAGCTCGGCCGCCAGCTGGGCCGCGAGCGTCTTGTTCGGCGCCATGACGAGTGTGGGCTTCTGCACCGCTTCGATGGTTTTGGCCATGGTGAACGTCTTGCCCGAGCCGGTGACGCCCAAGAGCGTCTGGTAGCGCAGGCCCTCTTCCACGCCCTTCGCAAGCGCCGCGATGGCCTCGGGCTGATCCCCCGAGGGCTCGAAGGGCGAGACGACCTTAAACGGGGTGTTCGCCAGCCGCACCTCGGGCAGCTTCCCCGCCATTTCCATACCTTCTATATTGGAAAGATGAGTGGACACGCGCGTCCCTCCTCTCGCAGTAATTCTCTATAAGGAGAACAGTCTAGCACCTTCCGCAAGAAATGAACAGATGTTCGCTTAAAGTTCACAGCGCGACCGTGCTGTGGCGCCGGCACCCCTCCCCTAATGATGAGTGCTATACTCTGCAATCGCTGTTGACATCTCGTGACGTGAGGAGCTCATCGTGGCGAACGTGAAGAACGTGGCCCCCGGCGTCGGTCTGTGCGCCGCCATCGCCATCCCTTGCTGGTTTCTCGGCGAGGCGCTGCCCGTGGTGGGCGGCCCGGTGTTCGCCATCCTCATCGGCATGGTCATCGCCCTTTGGTGGAAGCAGCCCGCGCGCGGCACCGTGCAGGACGGCATCGCCTTCACGGCGAAGAAGGTGCTGCAGTACGCGGTCATCCTGCTGGGCTTCGGGCTGAACCTCGCCCAGATCGCGGCCGTAGGCGCCGAGAGCTTGCCTATCATCCTCACCACCATCGCCACGGCGCTCATCGTGGGCTATATCCTCTACCGCGTGCTGTCCGTGGATTCCGCCATCGCCACGCTCATCGCCGTGGGCTCGTCCATCTGCGGCGGGTCGGCCATCGCCGCCACGGCGCCGGTCATCCGCGCCAAGGACGAGCAGGTGGCCCAGGCCATCTCGGTCATCTTCCTGTTCAACGTGGTAGCGGCGCTCATCTTCCCCACCCTGGGAGGCATGCTCGGCATGTCCAACGAGGGCTTCGGCCTGTTCGCTGGCACTGCGGTGAACGATACCTCTTCCGTTACCGCCGCCGCAGCCGCCTGGGACGGCATGCACCCCGGCTCGAACGCGCTGGACGACGCCACCATCGTGAAGCTCACCCGTACGCTCGCCATCATCCCCATCACGCTCGCACTCGGCATCGTCATGGCCCGCAAGGAGAGCGCAGACGAGTCCGCCTCCAACGCTCAGGCAGCCTCCGAGCCCTCGTCGACGCGCCGCAAGGACCCGCTCGGCAACTTCTCTCTGAAGCGCGCCTTCCCGATGTTCATCCTGTTCTTCCTCGTGGCCAGCCTCATCACCACCATCGCCGTGGCCGCCGGCGCCGACGCGGCGGTGTTCGCGCCGCTGAAGACCCTAAGCAAGTTCTTCATCGTCATGGCCATGGCTGCCATCGGGCTGAACACCGACCTCGTGAAGCTCGTGAAGTCCGGCGCCAAGCCCCTCCTCATGGGCCTCATCTGCTGGATCTGCATCGCCGCTGCCAGCCTCGCCATGCAACATATGCTCGGACTGTGGTAAACCGAAAGCGGCCCCGAGGCGTTACGCCATCGAGGCCGCTTTTGCGCCCCTAAACAGCCAGCCGCAGCCTATCGTTTGCTCGCTAACAGGCTCTAGTCATAGGGATTACAATCCAAATCGCGCGGCCAATCATGGCATTCGAGGCAATAGTTGCTGGTCACCTCATTACCCCTAGCATGACATACATTGCATGACAGGTAGCCGCCATGAACTGAGTCGTGAGGATTGGAATCGCCATACGATTCGGTGCGCGCTGCAACGCTTTCATAGGTGCCGCCGTGGCAGCCCAGACAGGCATCGTCGGAAACGTAAGGATCATTTTGGCCAGAGGCCACGGACACCTGCTCCGTATTTGCCTGAGAATCGCCGGTTTCGGACAGGTTGGAACCCGTATTCTCAGCCGAGCAGGCAGCCAGCCCCAAGCAGGCCGTCAAGGCAACTCCGGCGATCATCGCAATAGTACGTTTGCTGTCGATTCTCATAGTTATTCTCCTTGAATGGCATGGCGGGCAGATACATAACCGAAAGTGGCCGCTCGACCGACGGAGGTGGCGGGAAGGTGGCGCGGATAGGTTCCCGAAAAGACTCCGCCCGAGGCATTGCCCGCGGCATAAAGACCTTCGATGGGCTCATCGTCCCAGTTCAACACACGGCACGATTCGTCGATGGTCAAGCCGCCGACCACGGTCAGTACCGTGCTGTTCGTCACGAGGCCGTAGTACGGGCCCTCCGCCAACGGCATGGCGGTTTCCAAGTTGCGGCGGAATTGCAAGTCCTTCTTCTCGGCCGAGGAGAAATAGGCGTTGTAGGTGTCAACGGTTTCCTGGAGAATTGCCGCATCCAGCCCCAGCTGTGGCGCCAAATCGGCCACCGTGTCAGCTTTGAACATCCAGCCCTTATCCATATACTGCTTGATGGTCTCATCTGCGGTGGGCTGCATGTCGGCCATGGCGTCAACCATACCCTGGTTCAAGATAATCCAGCACCCCTTGCCGCGACCAGGCTGCGCATTGATAGCATTGGACACGAAGTTCATCGGCAGCCCCTCGTTCACAAAGCGGACGCCACGTGAATTCACGGCGATGCCAAGCGAGGAGGTAAACCAAATGCCCGGGATGTCAAGGAACTGCGCAGGCGTACCGAAATTGAAGTTCATAACCGCATGGGGAATGGGATCCATTTGAGCGCCCAGCTGCAAACCCATCATGTGCCCATCGCCGGTGGGGCCAGTAGAGGGATCCCAGCAGCTTGAGGCGGCGTAATCCTCGGAGCGCGTCCACGCCTTCATCATATCGGGATTCGCTTCATAACCGCCCGTGCATAGCACGACGCCCTTGGTCGCCTCAACTGCGTAGTAGCCGTCGGCATCCTTCGCGACAGCGCCTGTCACACGGCCCGACGCATCTTGGACCAGCTGCACACCTGCGGTATTAAAGCGAAGATCGATATGGAGTTCGTTCTGCATTACAGCGGTGAGGGCATCCATGACGATAGGACCGAAAATCCAGCTCGTCCAGTTATAGTCCTCGGGAACGGCGAATTTGTGCTCACCCTGAATCACCTGGATGCCATAGCCCGTCTCTGGCTGAGTGGTGTTGTAAATCTTGATATCACGGCCCGCTTTATCTAACGAGTCCTGCATAAAATCGATTGCCTCGCCAGAGTTGTTCACGAACGACCATACTACATCGGGTCGGGCGCGCCAGTAGGAAGCTCGCAGAATCTCTTCCACATACTGAGCCGGATCAACGACGTTGCCCGTCTCGGCCTGCATGCGGCTTCCGCAGCCGCCCACGCTCTCCCACGTATTGCGGCCCTTGCTCATCTTTTCAAGCACTACCACGTTGGCACCCAGCTCGGCGCCCTTCAGCGCGGCCATCGTGCCCGAAATGCCGCCGCCGATCACCAGCAGATCGCACTGATCGGTGTGAGTTATCTCGTCTGCGCCGATTTCCCGGGACTCGAAGCCCACAGGACCCGCAACGACATCCCATTCAGCCCCATAAGCGGGCATAAGGTTGACGTTCTCTCCGTAAATCTCAATCAGCTCGTTACCCACAGTCGCCGCGGACTCTTCCGCATAGGCCGCGTCGGCTGATCCTGTTGCAGCGGCAACAGCAGTCGCCGTGCACAACCCGCCGGCTGCCAAGCCCGCAAGGCCAACGCCCCGCAGGAACCCTCGACGGGAAATCCCCTGATTTCCCTGCGCATCCATCGTGCTTTTCGATGCACCCATCGCCATCTCCCTTCACTTCTGAACTCACTTTCGTCAAGCGACGGGAGCATTCTGCTGGCTGCACCCTATGCGGAGTCAAGGACTTTTTAGCGCACAAGAGGGGAGAAGACATAGTAGTACTGCACGGCATCGCTTCCATCAGCGCGCAGAGGGAGATTTGCGTACAGGAGCTGCGTGTAAATATTGCCAGTTAACTCCGAGCCTTCCCGGGACAAAGCGGACGACACCATGTCGAGGACACGAACGTATAACGGCTCGTTAAAAGGCATCGTTCCCTTATCGCGTTCGGAAGATTCAGAGAATATCCCATCAACCCGGATCACCAAGGCTACCGCCTTGAACGAGGGCACGAAGCGCACATGAGGGCTAGCCAAGTCGACGTAATCGGCAAAACGAGTTGGAACAGAAAAGCCGCTCCGCGGAAGGTCGGGCGACGGCTCCGCCCCATCTCTCAACCCCTCGACATGATAATGAGGCGTATAGCGGACAAAGGGGATTTCGCGGGACCAGGTGCGCACCAAACGCTGCTGCTCCGAAGAGGCCTTGGTCCAAGCGCTTTCCAGATAGAAAAACGACGGAATGTCGATCACTTCATACGCCTCTAGTAGGTATGGAACCTTCGCCAAGAGCGCCCTATCGCGATCGAGAGATTCAATCAGATCAGAAGCCCGCCGACGCTCCTCCGCCAAAGGGCTTACGCGCTGGCCCAATTCGCAATCCATAGATGTTAAATCACCTGCAAGGATAACCTCTACGGATTCTTTCATCGAGATGCCGTAAGAGCCTAATAGGCGCGCCGTGAGTAGGCACAGCATGTTCTCGAAATGAAATCCCCGATAGTTGTTCTGCCCGCGGGCCCATGGATCTTTCGGCAGATACTTCTCGTAGAGACGAATAGTGCTGGGAGCTACCCCGAGAACCGCACAGAGTTCCTTTGTCGTTATCACATTCCCCTCCTTCAACAAAGACGCCCCATTCAGCATACACCCTGCACCCTATGCCGAGTTGAGAGGTTTTCCAGAAAAGAGAGTGCCCATTTCTCTTCTCCTATCGTTATAACGTGTTATAATTATCTGAACTGATTGGAGGCATTATGGCAACGGCAACACTTACCAAGGTCGGCAACAGCATGGCCGTCCTCCTTCCCAAGGCACTTCGACAAGAGGCAGCTATAGACCAGGATACCCCCCTGCGACTTGCCTCACCTCGCAAGGGTGTGGTAGTCATTACCTCCATGCTCGACGACGAAGAGGATAGACTTGCTCGCCTACGACGCGTCGAAGCACGCATCGCTGCCCGACGCAATAAGATAAAACCCTGGCCGGAAGGGCTTACCGCTGACGACTTGATTGCGCAGGCAAAGGAGGAGCGCTATCGTGACTTCCTTGCTCTTTGACACCAACGCCCTCATCTACTGGATACATCCCGATTCATCTTTTCACGAGGAAGCGCTCTGCCTTGTGGAGGAGGCATACATCAATCGAAGCACAATATGCGCTCTCTCCTCCTCTCTGAATGATGTTTACTACATCCTCTGTCGCCACTATATGACGGAAGAAGAGGCGCGTGAATCGTTGCGGGACATCGTCGACACCTTCGACCTTATCGATCTCACCGGGCTTTTCGTGCACGAATCCATCGACTCCGACGAACCCGACTACGAAGACGGCCTCATCCGCGTCGCCGCAGAGGAACTTCAGGTAGAAGCTATCATCAGTTACGACAAAGCCGCCTTCAAGAACTCATTCGTTCCGAAGATGACGGCCCAAGAGGCACTTGTTGCTTTCTTCCAAACAGAAAAAGGTCCCGAGGATTGATTTCTCGGGACCCCATTGATTGATTCTAAGTCTAGCAGGTGGCTCTTACAGCTCCTTCTTATACTCGTTCCACCAGGCCAGGACCTCGTTGCGCAGCTCCTCGGGTGTGCCGTCGTTGTTGAAGACCACGTCCGACGCCTCGATGCGGTCGGCATCGGTGATCTGGCGAGCGATGCGGGCGCGCACGTCCTCCTCTGGGAACCCGGAGGCCACGGCACGCTCGATGCGGGTCTCCAGCGGCGCGAGCACCGCCATGACCACGTCGGCGCCGTAGGCCAGCGAGCTCTGACGGTTGCGGAACACCGAGTACTCCACCACCACGGCAGGCTTGCCTTCCGCCTCAAAGCCGTCGATGAGGTCGGTGTAGCGCTCCTCGATGCGGGGCATCGTGATGGTGTTCAGCTTGCGCGTGGCGGCCGGCGTCGCAAAGGCCTTGGCGGCCAGGGCGCTGCGCACCACCTCGCCATTCTCGTCGAAGATGTCGTCGCCGAACGCGCCGCGCAGATCGTCCTTCACCGTATCCCACGTGAGCACCTCGTGCCCCACCTGATCGAGATCGATCCAGGCCAGGCCCTCGTCGGTGAGCGCCTTGCGCGCCGTGGACTTCCCGGCGCCCATGCCGCCGATGAGAAACAGCTTCTTCATGCGAACCTCCTCCAAAACCGCGCACCTTCGCGCGATCATACCCAAGTAATTCAACGGAACCATCATACACGAGAAAGGCCGCTCCGAAGAGCGGCCTTTGAAAAGTCACTGGTCGTTCGCAGTCGCACGAACCCGCAGAGGCTACTCCTCGACGGTCTCCACCTCGACGACCTCGGCCTCGGCAACAGCCTCGTCCTTCTTGCGGCGGGCCGGCTTCTCCTCGGCCTGCACCGACTCGTCCACGTCGATCTCGAAGCCGAGCTCCTCGGCGGCGGCCTTCATGGACAGGGAGATGCGGCGGCGCTCCGGGTTGATCTCCATGACCTTCACCTTCACATCGTCGCCCGCATGCACGACCTGCGCCGGGGTGTCGATGTGACGGCCGGCCATCTCGGAGATGTGCACAAGGCCCTCGATGGAGTCGCCCAGCTCGACGAAAGCGCCAAAGGGAACGATCTTGGTGACCTTGCCGTCAACGATGGTACCCACGGGGTAGTTCTCCACCAGCTGGATCCACGGATCGGGCGTGGTCTGCTTGAGACCGAGGGAGATGCGCTCACGCTGCAGATCCACGTCGAGCACCTCGACCTCCACCTCGTCGCCCACCTTGACGACCTCGGAGGGATGGTTGACGTGGTTCCAGGACAGCTCGGAGATGTGCACCAGGCCGTCGATGCCGCCCAGATCCACGAAAGCACCGAAGTCCACGATGGAGGACACGTTGCCCTTGAGGCGCATGCCCTTGGAGAGCTTGGAGAGGATCTCGGCGCGCTCGTTCTTGCGGCCCTCCTCCAAGAGAACGCGACGGGACAGCACGACGTTGTTGCGGTTGCGATCCATCTCGATGACGCGGGCCTCGATCTCGGTGCCCAGATAAGCGGTAAGATCCTTCACGCGGCGGAGATCAACGAGGGACGCCGGCAAGAAGCCGCGCAGACCGATGTCGAGGATAAGACCACCCTTGACGACTTCGATAACTTCACCGGTGACCACTTCGCCAGCCTTGAATTTGTCCTCGACCTGGATCCAAGCACGCTCGTACTCTGCGCGCTTCTTGGAAAGGATGAGACGGCCATCTTTGTCTTCCTTCTGGAGAACAAGCGCCTCGAGGCGATCGCCCAGCTCAACGACCTCAGAAGGATCGGCATCTTTGCGGATAGAAAGTTCACGAGCAGGAATAACACCTTCGCTCTTGAATCCGATATCAACGAGCACTTCATCATGCTCGATCTTGACAACGGTGCCATCAATGAGATCGCCTTCGTCGAATTCCGTAAGCGTTCCATCGATCATCTTGTTCATTTCATCTTCTGAAATGTCGTCGAATTCAATAACGGACGTGTTTTTAATGTCGGTCAAAACGGACCCCTTTCGAATACGGGGACCTTTGCTCATGATTGCAGTTACATTTACCATGTATGTCGCACTCGAAACGAGTGCTTACAACAAACATGTCTCGCAGGTCCAATACAAAACATCTGCCGTACGTGGCAGACTGCGTAAGTATAGCACAGCACGCCTTGCACACAGCAAGAGAAACGGCGAAAACATCACAAGATTACCCGCCAAGCGCACCGGTGAATCTTGTTGTATCAAATGACTGCAAAATTTTACACGAAATGCCGCAAGCAGCGCTTCTCAATGAGGGGTGTGACTACCTATCTATCCGCACAGCGAAACTGAAAATGCTTATAGCGCCTGACCTCCGGCGAAGGTATGGCGTATCAGCTGCTCGCTTACTGTTAACGTCGTAGATACCAACCGCGGCTGCGCAAGCGGTCCATACCTTCCCCTCCGGCCAGAC
>OLSI01002338.1_pt1 | contig 10364 bp, 8 predicted proteins | sample 1672661 | NCBI WGS metagenome assembly OLSI01 (sample SAMEA3136711, study PRJEB25190) | human gut metagenome | biome: human gut; feature: human-associated habitat; material: faeces | place: Austria | collected 2013 | reverse complement strand
ATGCTACAGGATTGTATTTCAAGGTAGTGGACAGTGATGACTGGGTAAATAAAGAAGCGTATGTACAGATTTTGAAAACTTTATATGAACTGCTCAGAGGTCCACAGACAGTTGACCTTCTGATCAGTAATTTTGTATATGAGAAACAGGGCGCAACCCGTAAGAAAATCATGCAGTACCGCAAATGCCTGCCGCAGGACAGAATATTTGGATGGGAAGAAGTGAAACACATGCCGAAAGGTAAATATCTTCTGATGCACTCCATGATCTATCGTACAAAACTGCTTCATGAATGCAATCTGGAACTGCCGAAGCATACATTTTATGTAGACAATCTATTTGCTTTTGAACCTCTTCCGTATGTAAAGAATCTGTATTATCTGGATGTGAATTTCTACCGTTATTTTATCGGGAGAGATGACCAGTCTGTAAATGAGAAAGTGATGATCAAACGTATTGACCAGCAGATCCGGGTAAACAAACTCATGGTAGATGCATATATCAACTGTAAAAATACAAATAAGCAGTTGAAAGCGTATATGTTCAGCTATCTGGATATTATTACAACTATTTCTTCCATTATGCTGATACGTGCCAATACAGAAGAGTCCCTTCAGAAGAAGAAAGAACTTCTGGAATATATCAGGACAGAGAATAAACAGGTATACAGAAAACTGCGTCACAGTCTTTTCGGAAGAGTCATGAACCTTCCGGGAAGAGGTGGAAGAAAAATGTCAGTGGCAGCCTACAAAATCAGCCAGAAATTCTATGGATTTAACTGATGCGTAAAAGCTTCACATCCGGATATCGGTTTTGGGAAAATATTTTATGAAATTGTTATAACTGTAAAAAAGCAGAATCTCTGAAAGACAAAAATGTACTTCAAAGATTCTGCTTTTTTTAAATCTTTCTAATTCTCGCTCTTTTTTCTCTTTACTTCTCTAAAGCAGACAGATTCAGAAGAAACGGAAACTCTTCTCGGATAAAAAACCAGAAAGCCAAACAATGCAAGTGTTGCACCCATGCATACATCAATCACAGAATGCTGTTTCAGGAACATGGTGGACATGATGATCAGCGCGGTCAGGGTAAAGGATGCTGCTTTTATAAATTTTTTATTTCGCAGTGTTTCGCAGTTTGTAAGCGACATATGGATTGCAAGAGAGTTGAACACATGAATGCTGGGCAGGATATTCGTAGGAGTATCTGTACTGTACAGCCATTTTACTATATCTGTGAAGATATTGTCTCTTGGAAATTCGGTCGGACGTATGTGCTGAGCATTTGGATAAACATAGGAAACAATCAGGAAAACAGTCATTCCCATCATAAGATTAAATGACAGCTGATAGTATTCATGTTTGTTTTTGTTAAAAAATATAAAATAAATCACAGCCAGAATCATGTATGGAAACCACAGCATATAAGGAACGATAAAGAACTCACAAAATGGAATCCAGTCATCAAATACTGTATGTACGATATGATAGCTGTGAACCGGTCTGTGCTCCAGGTAACTGAAGAGCAGGATATAAATGATGCTGTAAACAGCAATCACAAGTCCATGCCGGTATTTGGAAATAAAACGTTTCAAAATTTCACCTTCTTTGGAGAATTATTTCATACCATACCATATCATAACATCTTCATACTGCTTTTACAAATAAATTTTCTCATAAAGTATATAAAAATTTTATAAAAAAATTCTCAATAAAGTTCAGCGTTTTACAAAGTTTTAACATAAAGCAGAACAAAGATTTTACGGCTTTTTATTATACTGATATCAACTGAGCCGGAGAAATTATAGTGATTTTCGAAAATGTCATGTTGTTTCCGGAGATTGTATACTGGTTTCGGCTTATGGCATTCAGTAAATAATTGTAAATGGAGAACAGAAAAATGATATATTTGGTAGAAGATGATGAGAGTATACGTGAACTGGTGATTTATACATTGAAAAGTCAGGGATTTGAAGCAAAAGGATTTGAAAGACCTTCTCACTTCTGGAAAGCCCTGGAAAAGGAAAAACCTGCACTTCTGCTCCTTGATGTGATGCTGCCGGAAGAGGATGGGATTTCCATATTGAAGAAATTGCGTATGCGTCCGGATACACGTAAACTTCCTATTATCATGCTGACAGCAAAAAGCAGTGAATATGATACAGTGGTAGGTCTTGACAGCGGGGCAGATGACTATATTCCAAAACCATTCCGCATGATGGAACTGATCTCAAGGATTCGCGCATTATTAAGAAGAACAGAAGATGACGGCGCAGAAGAATATCAGACAGGAAACCTTTATGTCTGCCCTTCCAGACATATTGCAACTGTAGATAAAAAGAATGTAAATCTTACATTAAAAGAATATGAAGTATTATGTCTGCTTCTGAAAAACAGCGGAACTGTACTTTCCAGAACCCAGCTTCTGAATCAGGTCTGGGGGTATGAATTCGACGGAGAGAGCAGAACCGTTGATGTACATATCCGAACACTGAGACAAAAACTGGGAAGTGCCGGTGAGCTGGTGGAGACAGTTCGTGGAGTCGGATATAAAATTAATATGAAATAAAGTTAAAGAATAACTGGAAACAGGAATTTATCTATGCTATACTTTTAAATATGAGAATTGCAGGAGTTGCAAAGAGCAAAGCAAAATAGCTTTTGATCCTGACATCTTAAATATAAGCAGATGCCAAAAATAAATGGACAGCTGCCCGAAATCAACGGTCAGGGATATCAGAAACCCTGACTGTAGATTTTTATAAGGAGTTATTTATTTTATGAAATCATTAGTAATAGCAGAGAAACCTTCTGTTGCCAGAGATATTGCCAGAGTACTTCACTGTACACAGAAAGGAAATGGTACTCTTGAGGGAAAAGATTACGTAGTCACCTGGGCACTTGGACACCTTGTTACGCTGGCAGATCCTGAGGAATACGATAAGAAGTATATGAAATGGGAAATATCCACACTTCCCATGATGCCGGATCGAATGAAGCTGGTAGTTATTCGACAGACCGGTAAACAGTACAATGCAGTAAAAACGCAGCTGTACAGAAAAGACATAAACGATATTATAATAGCCACAGATGCCGGAAGAGAAGGTGAACTGGTAGCCCGCTGGATTCTTGACAAAGCGGACTGTCATAAACCAATCCGCAGACTGTGGATTTCTTCAGTTACAGACAAAGCTATCAAAGAAGGATTCGGAAATCTGAAAATGGACATGAGTATGATAATCTGTACAGAGCAGCTGTGGCAAGAGCGGAAGCTGACTGGTTGGTGGGAATGAACGGTACAAGGGCACTTACCTGTAAATATAATGCCCAGCTTTCCTGCGGGCGTGTACAGACTCCTACACTGGCGATGATTGCGAAACGGGAAGAAGAGATACGGGCATTTAAGCCGAAGGAATATTACGGAATCACCCTGAAAGCAGGTGATATCACCTGGACATGGAAGGAACCAAAGAGTAAGAGCTTCAGAACTTTTAATAAAGAACGGGCAGAGGAGATTTCCGATGTTCTCAGAAATCAGTCTCTGGAAGTAACTTCCGTAACCAGCAAAGAGAAAAAATCCTTTGCACCGGGTTTGTATGACCTGACCACACTGCAGAGAGAGGCAAATCGGAAATATGGATATTCTGCAAAGCAGACTCTGAATATCATGCAGCGTCTGTATGAGAATCACAAAGTACTCACTTATCCGAGGACAGATTCCAGATATATTGGAAAGGATATTGTTCCTACAATTAAAGAACGACTGAGAGCCTGCGCAACAGGACCGTACAGAAAACCGGCAGGCGCACTGATGAATCAGCCTGTTCGTGCAAATGGAAGTTTTGTGGATGATAAAAAGGTCAGCGACCATCATGCAATTATCCCTACGGAGCAGTTTGTGCAGCTTGACCATATGACAAATGAAGAACGTAAGATTTACGATATGGTAGTTCGCAGATTCCTCAGTGTGCTGTATCCGCCTTTTGTTTATGAACAGGTGAGCATGGAGGGAATTGTTGCTGGAGAACTTTTTGCTGTCAGCGGGAAAGTTGTAAAAAGTGCCGGATGGAAAGATGTGTATGAAAATACGGGCGACACTGAAGAGGATGAGGATACTGCTGACGATGCGCAGAAACTGAAAGATCAGAAGCTTCCACAGATGAAGAAAGGTGAGAGACTGCACATAGAGAATGTATCCATGAATACAGGCAGGACAAAGCCACCTGCAAGATTCACAGAAGCAACGCTTCTTGCAGCAATGGAGAATCCGGTGCGCTATATGGAGAGTCATGATACAAAGGCAGCGAAAACTCTCGGTGAGACAGGTGGTCTGGGAACTGTTGCCACAAGGGCCGATATTATTGAGAAACTGTTTAACAGCTTTCTGATGGAGAAAAAAGGCAATGAAATCCATCTGACCTCCAAGGCAAAGCAGCTTCTGGAACTGGTACCCGAGGAACTGCGCAAGCCGGAACTGACCGCAGACTGGGAGATGAAGCTTGGAAATATTGCAAAAGGTAAAATGAAACAGGAAACCTTCCTGAAAGAAATCAGGAACTATACCTGTGACATTGTAGATGAGATCAAAACCGGACAGGGAACCTTCAGGCATGATAATCTTACAAACAAGATCTGCCCGAACTGCGGAAAGAAGCTTCTGGCAGTGAATGGAAAGAATGCAAAAATGCTTGTATGTCAGGACAGAGAGTGCGGTTATAAAGAAACCCTGTCCAGAACTACCAATGCCCGTTGTCCCAAGTGTCATAAACGTATGGAAATGTATGTGAAAGGTAAGGAAGAGACATTTATCTGTGCCTGCGGCTATAAAGAAAAGCTCTCTGCTTTTCAGGCGAGAAGAGCCAAAGAGGGAGCAGGAGTCAATAAGCGTGATGTTCAAAAATATATGAGACAGCAGCAGAAAGAAGCCAAGGAGCCGGTGAATAATGCATTTGCACAGGCACTGGCAGGATTAAAACTGGAATAACTATATCACTCTCTTGTCTGCGAATCCGCATTCTATGCGATGGGTATAGTTATTTACGAAACGATGTACTAGAGCGTGTCTGAAAAATCATTCCCGCAATCTGCACGCCCCACTTTGCGGGATATTTCACCCGAATTCAGTTGCCGTAGCCCGCTACGGCGCCCTCATCCGGGCAAAATATACCACAAATTGTGACGCACATCTTGCAGAAAGCCTTTTTCAGACACACTCTAGGTAAAATAAAAAAGAAGGGAAGATAATATTATGGCAGTACAGGATGATCATATGATAAGAAATATTCAGGACGTAGGAAGACTGATCGCGAAGCTTCTGCTTCATGAGCAGCAGCCCAATTACAAACTTCCGGAGAAGAAAGCAGATTACACAGAGGCAGACCGGCTTTTTGCTACAATTATGAAACTGGCAGAAGAAGGCAAGATCAATGAAGCAGAAAACGAATTATATATGGGTATGGTAGAAGATGATGTAGACTATCTGGAACTGGCACTGACCTTTTATCTGTATCTGAATGATATGGATGGAGATTTCCTGGATGATAACGGATATTCAAGGGAGGAAGTTTTGGAAGGTATGAAAGATCTTGCTTCAGACTGGGGTGTTACAGGATTAGAGGCTTTTTGAGAGAAAGGAAAAAGCATAGCATATGCGCAGAGAACAGACACTGGAAGAGATTTCGGATGGTAAATTATATGATTCTAATGATATGGTAAAGGCAGACTGCCATGACTGTGAAGGCTGCTGTGACTGTTGTCAGGGAATGGGAGATTCTGTGCTCCTGGATCCATATGATGTATACAGATTGTCGGCAGGATTACAGAAATCAGCAGAGCAGCTTTTACAGGAATATCTGGAACTGGGAGTGACAGATGGAAATATCCTTCCGCATCTTCGGATGACAGGAGTTAAGGAACAGTGTATATTCCTTAACAGTGAAGGACGCTGTCACATCCACTCTATTCGGCCGGGATTCTGCAGATTATTCCCGCTGGGAAGACTCTACGAGAATGGCAGTTTTAAATATATTCTTCAGATTCACGAATGTCCTAAAACAAACCGCAGTAAGATCAAGGTAAAGAAGTGGGTGGACACACCGGATCTGAAAAAATATGAGAAATTTGTAAATGACTGGCATTATTTTCTGCTGGATGTGCAGGAAGTACTGTACAATGCTGAGGATCCAAATCTGATCAGAAATCTGAACCTCTTTGTGGTGAACAGATTCTATCTCAAACCATATGATCAAAATCAGGATTTCTACATACAGTTTTATGAGAGACTGAAAGAAGGAAAAGAATTGCTGGCATTGGCGTAGGAGAGACATATGAGTTATCAGAACGAATGGCTTCTTTTTGAGGCAGAAGATGAGTTTGATGAAATTAAGCACAGAGAACCGACAGAGGAATTATTGTTCTATCGTGCAGTTGCAAGTGGAGATATAAAAACTGTTAAGAAGAATTGTGAACGGCAGAGATTTACAGAGTGTGATGGTGTGGGAGTACTGTCAAAGAATGCGGTCACAAATATGAAATATCATTTTGTTATCACTACCGCAATGATAACCAGACTCTGTAAACAAAATGGAATGGAGATGGAACAGGCATTTCGCTTGAGTGATTTTTATATTCAAAAGCTGGATGGCATTCATACAGTAGAAGAGGTTCAGAGCCTTCATGATGAGATGGTGATGGATTATACTGAAAAAATGCGCAGATATTTCAGAGACAACACTTATTCTAAACATATCAACGCAAGTAAAGAATACATTTATTCTCATATCAAAGAACGAATTACAATAGAAGATCTTGCAGATTCACTTGGAGTATCTGCGAGCTATCTCTCCAGATTATTTAAAAAAGAAACAGGAATATCGGTCAGTGCCTATATCCGCAGACAGAAGATAGAAATGGCGAAAAATCTTTTGCAGTACAGTGATTATCCGATCATTGAGATTGCAAACCGTCTTTCCTTTTCTTCCCAGAGTCATTTCATCCAGCAGTTTCGGGAAGTTACGGGAATGACACCGGGCAAATACAGGGATGAACATTATATGATACACTGGGATATAGAAAAAGAACTTTGTGTCGCATCAGAGTCGGAACTGAAAAAAGAACAGGATTAATCAAAATATTAAGATAAGTAAAACAGGCGGCTAGAGCGTGTCTGAAAAAGGCTTTCTGCAAGATGTGCGTCACAATTTGTGGTATATTTTGCCCGGATGAGGGCGCCGTAGCGGGCTACGGCAACTGAATTCGGGTGAAATATCCCGCAAAGTGGGGCGTGCAGATTGCGGGAATGATTTTTCAGACACGCTCTAGCTTACAGGAAATATAAATTTTCTGTAAGCCGGCCGCTTATTTTCATCTGGTAATATCGGGGGATTAAAGAGTTAATATGACTTCGTTCTTATCCTGAAGAAGGTTTTCAGGGATATAATTATCTGCTAATTTCTGTCCGTTAAGAACCAGACTGCAGCAGCCAGATTCTTTTTCGTCTGGATTTTCTACAGAGATATGAAGCTGTTTTCCACGGAAAACTTTCTCAATCTCAAAGTGTTTCCAGCTTTTTGGCACAGAAGGAGACAGTCGAAGTCCTTCAAGATCAGGGCGAAGCCCGAGGATACCTTCCACACATCCTACCATTACAGTAGAAGCAGTTCCTGTCAGCCAGTGAACATGAGAGCGTCCAAAGTGTTTGCTTGCTTTTCCCTCTGTGAACTGACCATAGCAGTATGGCTCAAGACGACGGATTTCGGCACAGTCATTCTGCGCAGCAGGAGAATTTTCCATAAAATAGGTAAAAGCACGTTCTCCATGACCGCGGAGTGCTTCAGCAAGAATCAGCCAGCCCTGGGATTGGGAGAAAATACCGGAGTTTTCTTTTGTACCCTGATTATAGATAACTGCCAGTGCACCATCGAAAGCATGTGCATGGTAAGGAGGATCCATAAGGATTGCGCCATATTCCGTATTCAGACGTTCATATACATTATTTAGTGCTGCGTCTCCCTGTTCCGGGGTAGCAAGACCACTGATAACTGCCCAGCTCTGAGGATTCAGCCACATATTTGCTTCAGGAGCAGCAGCTTCACCGATTCTTTCTCCTGATTCTGTATAACCACGTACGAAGCGGTCGTTATCCCAGCACAGTTCCTGAACTTTTTCGCCAAATGCTTTCTGAGTTTCTTCAAGATACTGTACATATTCTGTATCTTTTTTATATTCGGCAAAGATTTTCAGGATTGTCATTGCATAATAGAACTGTAAAGCAACAAAAGAAGATTCTCCGTTTGCACCCAGACGGAGACAGTCATTCCAGTCTGCATAAAGTCCGGCGGGCATTCCATGAGGTCCAAGGTGATTAAGAGAGAAAGCAACCGCACGTTTCAGATGTTCATATACAGTAGCTTCATCTTTGTTGGCAAAAGGAATCACTTCATCAAGAAAAGCAGTGTTTCCGGTTTCTGAAATATATTTATATACAGTTGGGAAAAGCCATAATGCATCATCTGCACGGTAAGCCGGATGGCCGGTTTCCTGTACATAAGAAGCATCATCCGGAGTATCTTCTTTTCCAGGTGTGTGAGTAAACTTGACAAGAGGGAGTCCGCCACCGTTATTTACCTGCGCAGACAGCATGAAACGAATCTTTTCCAGTGCCATTTCCGGTGCCAGATGGATGATTCCCTGAATATCCTGTACAGTATCTCTGTATCCGTATCCATTTCTGAGTCCACAGTAAATGAAGGAAGCTGCACGGGACCAGATGAAAGTCATAAAACAGTTGTATGCGTTCCAGGTATTAATCATAGTATCAAATTCCGGACTTGGAGTGCTGACTTTAAGATTATCAAGCTTACTGTTCCAGTCAGCTTTTAATGCTTCCAGTTCTTCTGCTACAGTTGGAGCCGGATTTTCGTAACATCTGATTACTTCAGCAGCTTCAGATGACGGTTTCATTCCAAGAAGAAAAGCAATTGTTCTGGTTTCACCTGCTTTAAGAGTTATTTTGCAGGAGAGAGCACCACAGGAGTTTTCATTATAGCTTGTCTTATCACCAAGATCACCACAGACAATACCTTCAGGGTTTCCATATCCATGGTAACTTCCGAGAAATTCATTTTTGTCCCCACAGTAAGAAGAAACCTCAGCACCTGCAAGTCCAAAGAAACGTTCTGTCACATTTTTCTCATCTACATTCTCATTTTCAGGAATTGCATCAAGATTTCCATGAATCTGCTGAGTAATTCTGTTTCCTTCGAACAGTGTACGAGAAATAAAAAGAGAGTACTGTAAATTAACCTGATCCTGTTCGTAATTGCTGTGGTTGGTAAACTCTGCATATCCGCTGAGAGTCAGGTTCCTTTCGTGATCAGAATGATTGGTCACAGATAATGCCCATACTTCATAACTTTTTCCAAGAGGAACATAGTAAAGGGCTTCTGAGTGAATATCGCTGTAGTCGGCAGAAATTTTTGTATAACCGATTCCGTGACGGCATTCGCTCTTATACTGAGCCAGATCTTTGCCTACAGGCTGCCAGGATGCAGACCAGAAGTCTGATGATCTGTCATCGCGAATGTAAATGTAACGTCCCGGCTGGTCAAAGTTATTAAAAACATAGCGCAGGATACGTCCGTTTGCACCGGATTTTGCAAAACTGTAGCCCCCTGCATTATTGGAAATGATTGCACCGTACTCCGGGGAACCCAGATAGTTTACCCATGGTGCAGGTGTTGCCGGATTAGTAATCACGTATTCTCGGTTTTCATTGTCAAAATATCCGTATTTCATATAGTAAATCCTTTCTGTTAGAACAATATTTATAACAGCCTGTCGCCTGCTTTTATGGAGGCTGAGCAGCTATTGTTTTCAGGCAAGTGTCACTGTAATTTCATGAAGATCAGAAGAGAGGTTGTTAATAAATTCTCTGGAGATCATAATATGGGAATCTTCTACGATTTCTATTGCTGTTTTGTCGCAGTCCGCAGCGGCGATATGATAAGAACCATAATCTTTTCTGTCTGTGTTTCGGTAGGTAACATGGAACTGTTTTCCTGCAAAAGTAACAGAGACAGAAGCAGTTCCTGCTTCATCGAACTGTTCTGCCAGAAGTTTTGGATGAACCAAAAGGTTTCCGAAAACTCCACGGACACCAAAGACCTCTGTGATCATGGTAAAAAGATACCAGCTTGCAGCACCTGTCAGATAATGATACATGCCACGTCCGTCTGAACGGAAATATTCAGGAATTCCCGGGTAAATATGGCTGGTATCAAAGTCGAGAGCTGTATCAGACAGAGAACGCAATGCTTTCCAGCCTTCTTTTGCAAAGCCTCTCTGATATAAGGCATTTGCATACAT
>OLSI01002330.1_pt1 | contig 10380 bp, 10 predicted proteins | sample 1672661 | NCBI WGS metagenome assembly OLSI01 (sample SAMEA3136711, study PRJEB25190) | human gut metagenome | biome: human gut; feature: human-associated habitat; material: faeces | place: Austria | collected 2013 | reverse complement strand
ATCATAATATACTATTTGTAAATTACAAACGGAGGCATATTTATGCATCTTATTGAGGTTCGTGACGTATACAAAATATATAATCCGGGTGAAAATCAGGTTAATGCGCTTGACGGTGTATCTATCACTATTGACGAGGGTGAATTTGTTGCCATTATCGGTCAGTCAGGCTCAGGTAAATCAACTCTTATGAATATGCTCGGTTTGCTTGATACTCCTACTCACGGCGAATATTATATCAACGGCAAGCTTGTTGACGATTTAACAGATGACCAAATGAGTGTTATCAGAAATGAGGAAATCGGCTTTATTTTCCAAGGCTTCAACCTTATTTCGTCACTTTCTGCGCTTGAAAATGTTGAACTTCCCTTGGTTTATAGAGGTATGCCAAAGCAGGAAAGGCGTGAAATTTCGCAGCAGGCGCTTGAAAGAGTAGGACTTGGAAGTCGTATTCATCACTTGCCTGCAGAAATGTCCGGCGGTCAGCAGCAACGTGTTGCCGTCGCAAGAGCTATTGCCGCAAAACCTCCTGTTATCTTGGCAGATGAGCCTACGGGTAACCTTGATACAAAATCAACAAAAGAGGTTATGGCAATTTTACACGAACTTAAGGATGAGGGCAGAACAGTTATAGTTATCACCCACGATAATGAAATTGCGGAAGAGGCAGAACGTGTAATCCGTATTCGTGACGGCAAGGTGGTTGAGGATTATATTAACCCCGGTTATGAGGAAAAATACGGCAGAGAGTCAAAGAAAAATAATAAAAACCCGATTGACGAGGGTTGATACATAATATAATAGGAATTTACAGCAGATATTTCAAGCTTTTGAATATCTGCTGTTTTTTTGCTTTTTTTAAAGTTTTGCGCAATAATCGCATTTAAAATATACGCATATATTGAATAAATCGGCTAAAATAAAATTTTTTGAATATTTTTTAGGCAAAATATAGCCTTTAAACGTTATATTTTACTCCCTATACGCTGTTAGTGTAGGGAGTTTTTCTTTTGCCCTGCAAAAAAATGATATGGAGGTGTGAAATGTCACGCAGAAAGAAGATAAGCGAAAAGGAGGTATGCGACGGTTTAAGACGTCTTGCATTCGGCGAAATAACGGATGCGGTCAGCCTGCTTTTCGAGCCTGAGGAAAAAATACTCCAAAAGCTTAACACGCTTGATTTGTTTAACGTAAGCGAAATCAAGCGCCCAAAGGGAGGCGGAATGGAGATTAAATTTTTTGACAGGCTTAAGGCTATTGACAAAATCAGAGAAATGGTGAATGAGCAAACGGACAAGTCGCCGACCTCATTTTATGAGGCACTGGAAAAAAGTACGCAGGCGACTAAAAGGCATTATACGGAGGAATTTGATGAATAGATTTATCCCGTTTTCAAAAAAGCAACTTGCCGTTTTGAATTGGTGGTGCAATGGCAGTGACGTTAAAAATAAAAACGGAATAATCTGTGACGGCGCCGTAAGGTCAGGCAAAACGCTTTGTATGGGTATATCGTTTATTTGTTGGTCCTTTTATGCTTTTTGCGATACTTCGTTTGCCATTTGCGGGAAAACAATTTCTTCACTTAGGAGAAATGTTATTACTCCGCTTTTGCCGACGCTTAAAGAACTTGGTTTCAGCGTTGATTACAGGATTAGCAGGAATATGGTTACGATTTCAAGAGGCAATGTGACTAACCGTTATTATCTTTTCGGCGGCAGAGATGAATCAAGTGCATCACTCATTCAGGGTATGACTTTGGGTGGCGTTATGCTCGACGAGGTTGCGCTTATGCCGAGAAGTTTTGTTGAACAGGCGGTTGCAAGGTGCTCTCTTGAAAATTCAAAATACTTTTTCAACTGCAATCCGGAGCATCCTTATCATTGGTTTTATATGGAATGGATAAAAAAAGCCAAAGAAAAAAATGTTTTGTATATCCATTTCACTATGGACGACAATCCCTCTTTGTCCGAAAGCGTTAAAAAAAGATATAAAAGTCTTTATTCGGGCGCTTTTTATGAGCGATTTATTGAGGGGAAATGGGTCACGGCTCAAGGTCTTGTTTATCCTATGTTTTCACCTGAAAGGCACATAAAAAGGTGCGACGGCGGTTTTTCACGATATTATCTTTCGTGCGACTACGGAACGGTAAATCCTTTTTCTTTAGGCCTTTGGGGTGAGTGCGACGGAAAGTGGTATCGGCTTGATGAGTATTATTATTCAGGCAGAGACAACGGTATTCAGCTGACAGATGAGGAATATTACCGTGAGCTTGAAAGACTTGCGAACGGCAAGGATATAACAGCTTTGATTATTGACCCGTCAGCTGCATCTTTTATTCAAACTGTTTTAAGGCACAAAAAATTTCGTGTTATCAAAGCGAATAATGATGTTCTATCGGGTATTAACCGAGTGTGCCAGGCACTCAAGGATGGGGAGATATTTTTATATCCCTGCTGTGCCGACGCAATAAGAGAATTTTCAATCTATCGCTGGGATGACAGTATAAAAAAGGATGCGGTTAAAAAAGAAAATGACCACGCAATGGATGATATACGATATTTTGTCGCTACTGTTTTGGGCAGAGAGGGACAAGGAAATTCGTTTGCGTCTTTTGCAATAGAAAGGAATTAGCTTTGAAAATTTTAGATTTAAGAAAAAAGAAAAGTCAAAATTCAAATGCTGCATGTGCGGTTCAAACGTCAATCGCTACAAATCATCCTTATTATAATCTTACAAGTTATATGCCGATTAACGGCGAATCGAGAGTATATGCCGAGCTTAGAAATGCGGTTCCTATTTTAGACGCCGCAATTAATAAAATTGTGCGACTTTGCGAGGGCTTTAGGTTTGATACGGGCAATGAAAAAATAAACGATATGATGAACTCGTATTTTGAGTCGATAAATGTCGGCGGAAACCAAAGGGGGATAACCTCTTTCGTTTCAAATTATCTTAATCAGCTTTTAACCTTCGGCACGGCAATAGGCGAAATAGTTATGTGCTCAGACGGGATATATGCGCTTTATAACAGCGAACTTTCGTCAATTGAGCTTAAAAGGGCAAAAAACGGAATTGATGTCGATTTTTATAATAACGGCTCCAAAATCAATCAGCCGAATTTGATTTTATATTCTGTTTTAAATCCTAAGCCTTCCGATTTGTGCGGCACAAGTTTGCTTTCCGGCTTGCCGTTTGTAAGCAATATTTTGCTCGAAATTTATAATACAATCGGCGAAAATTGGAAGCATGCGGGAAATCTTCGATATTCTGTTATTTGCAAGCCGGATAAGGACAGCGCTTATTCAAACGCAAACGAAACGGCGCAAACCGTTGCAAATGCGTGGAAAGATGCTATGAATTCAAATACCGTTAAGGATTTTGTGGCAGTCGGGGATGTGAGCGTTAAGGTAATCGGTGCTGACAATGCAGTGCTTGACAGTGAAATCCCTGTAAGACAGCTTCTTGAACAGATTGTTGCAAAAACAGGGCTTCCGCCGTTTATGCTTGGCCTTAGTTGGTCGTCAACAGAGAGAATGAGCACGCAGCAGGCAGATATATTGACAAGCGAGCTTGAATCGTACAGACGTATTCTTGAACCTGTGATTAAGCAAATCGGCAATATGTATCTTGCAATAAACGCCTTGCCTTATGAGGCGAATATCGAATGGAAGAAAATTACACTTCAGGATGAATGTGACGAGGCTAAGGCACAGCTTTATACGCAACAGGCAGAAAAAATAAGAAGGGAGATTGAAAATTGAGCTTTGGTTATGTAGAAAAAGGTTTTAGTCCAAGCACTGAGGACTTAAAAAAAATCAATAAGTATACAAGGCGTGAGTTTGACGCAGACAGTCTTTATGTTTTTACTGTTATTCTTTGCGATAACGACATAGACAGGGATTTTGAAAAATTTTCATTATCGGCGCTTAATGAACTTAAAACGTTTTTTGTCGGCAAAACGGGTATCAGCGACCATTCAATGAAATCGAGCGACCAAAAGGCACGTGTTTTTGAAACATGGATTGAAAAAGGCAACGGAACAACAGCCGACGGTGAGCCTTATTATATGCTAAAGGCAAAGGCTTATATGCTCAAAAACGAGGAAAACAAAGGATTTATTGACGAACTTGACGCAGGAATTAAAAAGGAAGTTTCAGTTTCCTGCTCATCAAAAAAAGCAACCTGTTCAATTTGCGGCAAGGATAAAAGGCAGTGCAGATGCGAACACGTTTCGGGCAAAGAATATAAGGGCAAAATCGCCTGCACAATTTTGTCAGATATCAGCGATGCGTATGAGTTCAGCTTTGTAGCCGTTCCTGCGCAAAGACAGGCAGGAGTTACAAAAGCATTTGAATTTACAAAGGAGAATAATATGGAAGATATTATTAAGACGCTCAAAAATATGAGCGACGATACTACGGTATCAAAATTTCAGCTTGATTCGCTTTTGAATTATGTTGATTCACTTGAGGATGAGGCAGAGCTTGGCAGGCAACGAAAATCAGGTGTGGAGAAGGTTCTTGGAGAAAATCAGATCACATTGGAAAGTGGATGTGTAAAATGCGGAAATTTCACATTAGAGTCAGGATATGAGAAAGCGAAAGAACTTTTTACGGAGCATCCCGATGTAGATACATTAATCTGTGCAACAGATACCATGGCAGTTGGAGCGGCAAATTGGCTGAAGGAGAACGGATATCAGATTCCTCAACAGGTTCAGATTGCCGGAATGGGAGACAGTTTTCTGGGAAAGATCATAGAACCAAAGCTGACTACTGTACATTTTTTTTATAAGACAAGTGGAATGGAATCAGCAAAAGTGCTGGTAGATTTGATAGAATCTAAGGAAACATCATCTGTACATAAAGAAATAAAAATGGGATGTAAGGTGGTACTCAGAGAGTCTCACCGAAATATATGACTGAACATGAAAGAGGAACTCTGAGGCAATCATCAGAGTTCTTTTTTTCCGGATAATTGGATTTACATATATTAATTTACATATATTAAAGGGAGTGTTTTGGAAATAATATATAAAAAATGGATATAATATTTGTGATATGTTACATATTTACAAATAAAAAACGCCCAGATATAATAGCATATATGAGAACGATTCCATAAAAGTACATACAATCCATAGGAAATACATATTGGTGATCAGATAAGAAATATCGTGAGAGTGCAAGACATCTGCTGAGTTATAATCAGATATCAGAGTAAATTTGGAATGGTATAAGATGATATTAAGGTTAAAAGGTATTTTTATAAGATTAACAAGTGAAATTTGTTGAATATGTGAGAATTTCAAAGTGTACATTTATATGAGAACGATTCCATAAAAGGAGGATATTATGGATTACAGAAAAACAGCACAGGAGATATATGACCATATCGGTAAAAAAGAAAATATTATTTCCGCAGCTCATTGTGCCACACGTCTTCGCCTAGTTATCAGTGATAATTCAAAGGCTGATAAGGAATATGTTGAGAACATTGAAGGTGTAAAAGGTGTTTTCTTTGCGCAGGGACAGATGCAGATCATTCTAGGAACAGGTGTAGTTAATAAAGTATATGATGAGTTCATCCGGATTGCAGGAGTTTCTGAGAGCAGTAAAGAAGAGCTGAAAAAAGTTGCGGCTTCCAGGGCAAATCCGGTACAGAGACTGATCAAGACACTTGGAGATATTTTTGTGCCGATTATTCCTGCAATTGTTGCAAGCGGTTTCCTGATGGGAATTATGGAAGCACTGAACTTCATGGTAAACAATGGATTTTTGAATATTGATACCAGCGGTTCTATTTATACATTTGCACAGCTTTTCAGTAATACGGCATATACGTTCCTGCCAATCCTCATCGCATACAGCGGTGCTAAAGTGTTTGGTGCAAACCCGTATCTGGGTGCAGTTATCGGTATGATCATGATTCATCCGAATCTCCAGAATGCATGGACAGTTGCCACAGAAGGTGTTAAAGCAACTCAGAAAGTATGGTTTGGACTTTACTCTATTGATATGGTCGGATATCAGGGGCATGTAATTCCGGTTATCATTGCAGTATGGGTATTGGCTCAGATTGAGAAGAGACTTCACAAAGTAGTGCCGGCAATGTTTGATCTGTTTGTTACTCCGCTTGTAAGTGTCTTTGTAACAGGATATCTGACATTATCCATTATCGGACCTATCTTTGTCACTGTTGAGAACGGACTTCTGAATGGGATTCAGTGGCTGATCGCATTGCCATTTGGTATCGGAAGTTTTATTATGGGTGCGTTTTATGCACCGACGGTGGTTGCCGGTGTTCACCATATGTACACGATCATTGATCTTGGACAGTTGTCTAAATTTGGAGTTACTTACTGGCTGCCTCTTGCTTCTGCAGCGAATATTGCACAGGGTGGAGCAACTCTTGCAGTAGCACTTAAGACAAAGGATCAGAAGATTAAATCAATGGCAGTTCCGTCTGCATTAAGTGCCTGTATGGGAATTACTGAACCTGCGATCTTTGGTGTTAACCTTCGCTTTGGAAAACCATTTGTGATGGGATGTATTGGTGGTGCATTTGGTGCACTGTTTGCATCTGTTACAGGACTGGGGGCTACGGGAACTGGCGTAACCGGTATCTTTGGAATTCTTCTTTGTCTGAATAATCCGGTTTCTTATATTCTTATGTTTGTGATTGCATTTGGTGCTGCCTTTGTACTTACCTGGTTGTTTGGATATAAGGACACTAATGTTTCTGAAAAGACAGAAAGTGTTGAAGCTGTGGGAGATAAATCAACAACAGAAAAAAGCAATGCAGATGATTCTGTGCTTTATAGTGTATCAGAAGGAACTGCGATTTTGCTTTCCCAGGTAAATGACGCTACATTTGCTTCGGAAGTACTTGGAAAAGGAATTGCCGTAATTCCATCGAAGGGTGAAGTTGTTGCTCCATGTGATGCTGTGGTTGAGACTGTTTTTGATACAAAGCATGCAGTTGGTTTAAGTACGGAAAGTGGTATGGAGCTTCTGATCCATATCGGGATCAATACAGTGGAATTGAATGGAAAATATTTTACATCTCATGTAAAGAATGGAGATCACGTAAAGAAAGGCCAGCTTCTGGTTTCCTTTGATATGGAGAAAGTTAAGGCAGCAGGATACGATGTGACGACTCCTCTTATTGTAACGAATTCGGATGATTATAAAGATGTGAAAATTCTGTCGGAAGATTCGGTAACACCATCAGATAAAGTATTGGAGATTGTGAAATGAGTACGCTAACTAAAGTTCTTGAAAGAAATATAAAAGTAATTGAAAAGAACGCAGATCTGACAGAAGGAAGATTCCGGCTTGGACATCATCTGATGCCGCCGGTCGGATGGCTCAATGATCCGAATGGACTATGCTGGTATAAAGGCAGATATCATGTGTTTTTTCAATACGCTCCCTTTGATGTGGAAGGCGGACTGAAATTCTGGGGACATTATACAAGCGAAGATCTGGTAGACTGGAAATACGAAGGGACAGCTCTTTATCCAGATTCTCCTTATGACTGTCATGGTGTCTATTCCGGATCTGCATTGGCAGAGAGTGAAAAACTTCATTTGTTTTTCACCGGGAATGTAAAGATTGACGGTGATTATGATTATATTAATGAAGGACGTGAGACCAGTACGCTTCATGTAGAAAGTGAGGACGGAATTCATTTCGGAGATAAAGAAGAGATAATTTCTTTTGAAAAATATCCGGAAGAGTTTACCTGTCATATCAGAGACCCGAAAGTCTGGAAAGAAAACGACAGGTATTTAATGGTTCTTGGCGGACGTCTTAAGGGAGATAAAGGTGCAGTTCTGGTTTATGAATCAGAAAATCTGAAAGAATGGAAATTTAAACATATAATAACCACACCGGAAGCTTTTGGCTATATGTGGGAATGCCCGGATTATTTCGAACTGGACGGGAAGAAATTTCTGTCTGTATCACCACAGGGCTTGAAGAGGGAAGAATTTCGTTTTCAGAATATCTATCAGTCGGGCTATTTTCCGGTAAAAGAGGATGGCTCTGTAGATGAAAGAGACTTTCGTGAGTGGGATATGGGATTTGACTTTTATGCTCCACAGACCTTTACAGATAACAGCGGAAGGCGACTTCTGATAGGATGGATGGGAATGCCGGATGCAGAGGAGGAATATACCAATAAAACCATTGATGAAGGCTGGCAGCATTGTCTTACCGTACCGCGGGAACTGAGGGTAAAGGATGGAAAAATATTCCAGTATCCGGCAAAAGAACTGGAGAGACTCCGAAAAGAGAAAACAATTCTTGATGATGAAAAATCAATTGTTGAGGTTCGTGTAGAAGTAAATGAAGGTTTTGATCTGTTAATTGAAGATATTGCAGTGACAGACAGAAGTTTTCAGATCAGTATGGGCGGACAGATGCTCTTTAAATATGAAAATGAAATTGCGGAGATTGGATTTTCTGAAATTGCGGGTGCAGGAAGAAATAAGCGGAAAGCGAAAGTCAGTGAACTGAACAATATCCGGATTCTTGCAGATACTTCTGCAGTGGAACTTTATCTGAATGATGGAGAGATTGTATTCTCAACCAGATATTATCCGGATCGTGAAGATCTGCAGCTAAAGGTAAAAGGCGGAAAATTCAGGGGAAATCTCTGGAATCTTCGAAAAATGATATTCACAAAATAAGAAAATAAACGTATAATAAAGCAGGTGGGAAAGAAAATCCGCAGTCGGTTTCCCTGCCTGCTTTTTTGACATATTGGTATTTCTGGTGCTGAGAGATCTGGCTGTCAGAAAGAATATGTGTCCGGATGATATACGTGTTTTAAACCGACTGTTTATTATAGAAACAGGGACGACCGCAAAAGATAGCAGTTGTCCTTTACATAAATTATAAAAAATTTCAAATAATGCAATTCCAGACAATAAGACAGTTGCTTGATTATAATATATGACTGTCGGGTGATTATGATGAATTATACTTACATTGTTAAATGTGCAGATGGGACTCTTTATACAGGGTGGACAAACTGTCTACAAAAACGTATGAAAGCACACAACGAGGGAAAGAACGGCGCGAAATATACAAGGACCAAAAGACCGGTTACACTTGTATATTATGAAGGATTTTCAACAAAAGAAGAAGCGATGAGACGTGAATATGAGATTAAACAATTTACCAGAAATAAAAAACTGGAGTTGCTGAGCTTCTGAACCCGTCAGATAAGGAGAATAAGAGAAAATGAAAAAGATGACAAAATGGCTTGCAGTATGTGCAGTATGTGTGATGGGCAGTGTCCCGGCCATGGCAGCAGAAGTACCGGATGTTACTGTAACACCGATCCCGATTGAAACACCGGCTCCGGATGTAACACCAATCGAGACACCTGCACCAACACCCATACCGGAGGTGAAAAATGGCTGGTATGAGTATGGAACAAAAAATAAGAAATATTTTAAAGATGGATAGTATCTTACAGGAATGCGTAAAATCCATGGTGGAGTTTATTATTTCAGTCCCAAAGGATTTATGAAAACCGGATGGATCAAATACAATAACAAGAAATATTATTTTGGTTCCAATGGAATACGTTACAGTGGCGTTAAGAAAATCAGCGGAAAATATTACTATTTCAGTGACAAGGGTGTTCTGAGAACGAAAACAGTTAAAGTTGGAAATACAATTTATTATTGTACAGAAAAGGGAATTCTGGAAGCCTGGAAAAAAGGAAATACGATTTATTATCCAAATGGAAAGAAAATGAATTCCACCAAAGCGTATGAGTATGAGACTTTGCAGAGAGCAAAGGATGTTGTCAGCAAGATCACAAAACCGAGTATGTCAAAAAGTGAGAAATTTGAAACCTGTTTCAGATGGGTAATGTATCAGCATTATTACGATACCAGAAGAATATTTTATAATCAGACTGCATGGCCTGCGTTATATGCAAACGATTATCTGATACTGAGCGGAAAAGGCGGGGACTGTTTCTCAGATGCCTGTTCGTTTGCCTATCTTGCAAAGGCTCTTGGATATAAGAATGTTTATGTCTGCGTAGATACAACGGCAACTGACGGAAGCGGTCATTGCTGGGCTGAAATCGGAGGCAGAGTATATGATCCGCTGTTCGCAGAGGCGAAGAGCTATTATGGATATTTTGGCGTGGGATATGGATCCTATGGATTGTATCCGGAAAGAAGAGTAGCTGTGTAATATAAAAGCTTTCCTGCAGGGATTATGCTGCAGCAGAGAAAATTGTATTGTTAAGGGGTTGTAGCACCGGAAAAAATCCGGTGCTGCAACCCCTTGTTTTGTTTATTGGCAAATTGACGGTTATACAGGTAGTGGAGCAACAAAAAAGTACATGACA
>OLSI01002327.1_pt1 | contig 10403 bp, 9 predicted proteins | sample 1672661 | NCBI WGS metagenome assembly OLSI01 (sample SAMEA3136711, study PRJEB25190) | human gut metagenome | biome: human gut; feature: human-associated habitat; material: faeces | place: Austria | collected 2013 | reverse complement strand
GAATGCCTGTCTGGTAAGGTCTAACCAACCGCCAGTAGCGAGTCTTGGGTGACTGTCAGTAATGGTAAATTAAAGTGTCTAGGATAGGTAATTGCGAAACTCAAAATTGAAATATAAGAGCAGTTATCCACAATAAATGGAGATGATAAATGCAGAAAAATTAAATGACGAGATATTTTAGGCACACTTAAATAAGCCATAGGCTTTATTAAATTGGTAAGTCCTATGCTATGAGAGGCTTTAAGCTACGAATGTATTCATGATGGTTGATTTTGTCTGCAAGAACAACAGTAATGAGTTGTGTGATACCGGCAAGAATCAGATCTGCATGCAGAGTCTTTTCATTTTGAGTCCGGCGCCTTGCAAGACACAGATTATCCTTGATGTGATTGATCTCTCTTTCCACTACAGTCCTGATTTTATAGGTATCATCCCATTCTTCGGTTCCACGGATTGTCCCGGGATAAGTACGAAGGTTCTTTTCAGGATATATGTATACCATGCGACCGCATTTGGAAGAAGTACACGGGTTTTCACAAAAACATTGGCGATGTGCTTTTCGAGTCGTCTTGTCATAGACCCATTTCATTTTTGGACAGACAAACTTGAACGTTGGTATACCGCTTCGTAAGTTTGATTTACTGCCCTCTGGTTTCATAGGCAGAGAAGGGTCGTGAGGGCAACAGGGAACCCCATTTTCATTAATGGAATAATCCTTATTTTCAAGACCCGATCTTGCATTCAGAGGGATATAAGCTTTCGAGAAATGTTTATCGTCACCGAAGGTATCACCGGTAAGGAGGCTCTTATAAAGCTCAACGGTATCAAAAGCTGCATCTGCGAGGAAGGTTTTCGGATTAATTAGCGGATGTTTGGAAAAGAAGTTTTTCAGTGTTGGAATCAAAAGCTTTGAATCATGAACACATTTATCTTCGTCAGGGGAATCGGATTTCTTTTCGACAACGATATCCGGATGAGACAGCATAAATTCTTTGTTATAAAAAGAGATATGTCGGATAATGCCCAGCCCGTTGGTGACAATGCCGAATTTGAAGACATAGCAAAAATGCCCATTGATATATAGCTGTTTGATCTCAGGATTAGCAGAGGCATGGGAAGGCATGGAGCCATAGGCAGCCTTGTAGGGATCATAAGATTTATCAAAGCCATGAGCTTTCGCATGCGCCTTAAGCTGCTTGATGATCCTGTTCGCATACTTCGGATTATTTTCGGTAACAAATGCTTCAATACCGGAAGAATCAAAGATGGTCATATCTGCTTTCGCAGAGTCAATTGCCTGGCAGATAGGTTCGGTAACATCAACAAGCTTATCGAATACGAACTGTAAGTCATCTAAAAAGTCCTGTTTGAAACGTGTGATTTTAGAAGCGTCAGGGACTTTGGTAAAGCCGCAGAACTCACGAAGCGGTTTTGAATAAGCGAGAAAAGTCAAGAGAAGCTGATCTGTAGGGATAGAGAAAATACGTTGTATAATCAAAGCCCACAGGAAAGCTTGCAAAGGGTATTTACGGGTTCTGCCCGTCGATGCATAGAAATGATTTCTGAAAGAAATCGGAATAAACTCATCAATATCGATATGGGTTTCCAATAGAGAAAGAAACGCAGGTTTGTCATGTTCAAATTTTTCTTGGCAATCTGTAAAAATATCTTTCAAAGAAAGCTGTTTATATGGTATCATAGGTATCAGAATAACTCCTTTCTTGGATGGTGGATTTTAGTTTTTGGCAACTCTATTATACCATATCCGGTGAGGAGTTATTTGTTTTTAGGTAACAAAAAATGCTGTATTTATGCGGCTTGTGGCGTTTCGCAAACGCCTAAAACAAATAAAATCTGCGAGGAGGAAGATATTATGAAAAAATGGAAAGTAATGATGGCTCTGCCACTGGCACTGATGGTAAGTCCACTTACAGTTATGGCAGGAGATACAAAGGATGTGAGCATGGCTTTTTGCACATGGACAGGTTATTCACCGATGTTTATTGCACAGCAGGAAGGCTATTTTAAAGATGCCGGACTGAATGTGGATATTCAGGTAATCGAAGATGCATCTACTTATGCTGCACTGATCACAAAAGGAAGTATACAGTTTCTGGCTACTGCGCAGGATTCAAACATCAAGATGTATGCGAATGGCGCAAAAAGTGACTTCGTTCTCACAATGGATGCTTCAGAGGGTGCAGACGGTCTGGTAGCTACGGAAGATATCAAGTCGCTGGATGATCTTGCAGGAAAAAAAGTAGCTCTTGATAAATCTGCTTCTTCCTATTATTTCTTCCTGACTGCGCTGGAGAATGAAAGTAGTCTGACGGAAGATGACATTAATGTGATCGATATGGGAGATACAACAGAAGCTGGTCTGGCATTCATGAGCGGTTCCGTAGATGCGGCGATTATGTGGGAACCGGAACTCTCTGAAGCATTGGAAAGTGTGAATGGAGCGCATGCACTGGTTACCAGTGCCGATTATCCGGACACGATTCTGGACTCACTGGTTGTTAATTCAGATTATGCAAAAGAAAATCCGGATGTAGTAGAAGCTGTAGAAGATGCATGGTATAAAGCAGTAGATTTCCTTAATGAAAATCCGGATCAGGCATACGAAGAGATGGCTAGTGGTTTTGAAGAAGTAACAGCAGAAGATGTGGCCAGTGACGTAAAAGGTTTAAAATTCTTCGGAAAAGAAGATAATGAAAAACTGAATGATGAAAGCAACGATGATTCCATTTATGTGATCAGCCAGAAAATGGCAGATTTCTGGAAGGAAAAAGGCGAATGTGAAACCGATGATCTGACAGATTTTTTTGAACTGGTAAAGTAATGAATCAGTCAGAAAACAGGATCCTCTGAAGTAAGAAAATTTTGAGGATTCTGTTTTTTTGTGCAATTTTATTTTGAAAAACATGTATTATGATAAATCGACTTTTAATTTCCGATAGATTCTGATAAACTGATATGGCAAAATATTTTCAACTGTTGAAATAAGAATGATGTATGGTGTTTTATGCATTTCGATGACAGAAAATACAGGAGGGTTAGGGCATGAAAGTACTGATAACAGGGACAAGTTCCGGAATAGGGAAAGGGATTGCAGATAAATTTCTAAGAGAAGGACATCATGTTACTGGAATTGACTGTAATAAGTCAGCTATTCAGCATACTGCTTACAGACATATCTGCATGGACATCCGTGATAAGATGCATTATCCGGAGTTAGGGCCTTTTGATATAGTGATTAATAATGCAGGCGTACAGAATAACAATGATATTGATGTGAATTTAAAGGGAACCATCGATATTACTGAGAAATACGGAATACACCCGGGGATTCGCGCAGTACTTATGATAGGATCGGCCAGTGGACACAACGGGTCAGAATTTCCGGAATATGTAGCAAGCAAAGGCGGGGTCCTTTCTTACACAAAGAACATTGCTCTCCGTATCGCAAAATATGGTGCAACATGCAACAGTCTTGATTTTGGAGGTGTTCTGACAGAACTGAATAAACCGGTTATGGAGGATAAAGTTCTGTGGAATGAGATTATGGAACAGACCCCCCTGAAGCGTTGGATGACAGTTGAGGAAGCGGCAGACTGGGCATATTTTATGACAGTTACCAATCGTTTCTGTACCGGACAGAATATTCTGATCGATGGTCTTGAAGCCGGAAATGCACATTTCGTATGGCCGGAAGAACAGTAGCAAGGTGGCATATATAGAATCAGGGAGATAGATATAATGACTTGTGAAGAACTGACAGAGCGGATAAAAAAATACAGACCTTTTAATGAACAGGAAGAAGCGGATAAGGTGTTGATTCTTGACTGGATCAGGAATAATAAAAATGCATTTTTTAGGGAAAATATGGTGGCACATATGACAGCATCCGCCTGGGTAGTAAATAAAGACAGAAGTAAGGTACTTATGATATATCATAATATATATAATTCCTGGTCATGGCTTGGCGGACATGCGGATGGAGAAACAGATCTTTTGGCTGTTGCCATTCGAGAGGTGCGTGAAGAAGCCGGTATTGCCCATGTGTATCCTGTGTTGGAAGAAATATTTTCTCTGGAATCACTGACTGTGGATGGCCATATCAAAAAGGGCAAATATGTATCCAGTCATTTGCATCTGAATATTACTTACCTTCTGGAGGCTGATCCCGAGGAACATCTTTCTATAAAAGAGGATGAAAATAGTGGTGTGGCATGGTTTACACCGGAAGAGGCACTTGAAAAGTCTACAGAGCCATGGTTTGTAGAACGAGTATATAAAAAACTGATAAAGAAGACAAATCTGCTAAACGGAGTGAGAGTGAATGAAAATGAAGTCAGCACAGAATGATATGACTGTTGGGAATCCTATGAAAATTATACTGAGTTTTACATTTCCAATTTTTCTTGGAAATGTGTTTCAGCAGTTTTACAATATGGCAGATGCCGTGATCGTTGGTAAGTTTGTGGGAAATAAGGCGCTGGCAGCGGTTGGAAGTACCGGAACGATCATGTTTCTGATCTATGGATTTGTAGTTGGAATGACCGCCGGGTTTACAGTTCTTACGGCTCAGAAGTTTGGAGCAGGTGATATGGAGGGAATGCGTAAGACGGTTGTCGGAGCAGGTGTTCTCTCGTTTGTGATAGGAACAATACTGACGATTTTGTTTATGGTATTTATGAAGCCACTTCTGATCCTTATGAATACGCCATCTGACATTTTTGCAGATGCATATGCATATATTATGATCGTCAGTGGAGGAATTCTTGCACAGATGCTTTATAATCTTTTGTCCAGTATTCTGAGAGCACTTGGTAACAGCAAACTTCCTTTATACTTTCTGATTATCAGTGCACTTTTGAATATTGTACTTGATCTGGTATTTATCATTGGATTTCAGATGGGAGCCAAAGGTGCGGCAGTGGCAACGGTGATCGCACAGGGAACATCCGGTGTACTCTGTCTGTTGTATATCATTGCAAAAGTACCGGTACTTCATATCAAAAGGGATGACCTTCAGGTGGGCGGTACGATTTACAGCAATCAGCTTCGGATTGGGATTCCGATGGCACTGCAGTATTCAATCACAGCAATTGGAACTATGATGGTACAGTCTTCATTGAATATTCTGGGATCTACACTGGTGGCAGCGTATACGGCAGCAGGTAAGATTGAACAGGTGGTCACCCAGGCCTATGTTGCAATGGGAACGACGATGGCAACATATGGAGCACAGAATATGGGAGCTGGCTCTGTGAAACGAATCCGGGAAGGTTTCAAAGCATGTACGATCGTTGGTGTGGTATATTCCATTGTAGCTGCAACGTTTATTATGACTGTCGGAAAATTCATGACCTATCTGTTTGTTTCTGAGGATGTGAAGGTGATCATGAGTTCTGTAGATATTTATCTGAAATGTATTGGGATCTTTTTTATTCCTCTTGCTGTGGTTAATATCTATCGAAATGGAATTCAGGGCCTGGGCTATGGATTGCTTCCGATGATGGCAGGTGTTGCAGAGTTGATCGGACGTGGAATAGTGGCTGTGATTGCTGGTAAAATGCGAAGTTATCCTGGAGTTTGTCTTGCAGGTCCGGCAGCATGGGTACTGGCAGGCGGTTTGTTGCTTGTTATGTATTTTTATATTATGAATGTACATATGAAGAAAGTTTTTGGGACAAATGGGAAAGACTGATGAGATCTTTCCCTTTTCTTTTTTACAGAGAATGCAGTAATGAAAACTACATGATAAAGAAAAAGAATCAAGAATACGTTGACAGGAATAATTAAACGGTTTATACTATCAAATAGTTTGATAATCAAAATAAATGCGGGATAACAGGAGGAAATACAAATGTATACAGATAGAAAAACGTTAAAGCCACTGAAAATAGGAGAATTGACAGTAGAGAAACCAATCATACAGGGAGGTATGGGAGTTGGTGTCAGTCGAAGCAATCTTGCCGGAGCAGTGGCGGCAGAGGGAGGTATTGGTATTATTTCGACGGCTCAGATAGGATATGATGAAGAAGGCTTTGAAAAAGATCAGGCAGGATGCAATCGTATTGCAATAAGAAAGCATATTCACAGGGCAAAAGAAATAGCTGAGGGAAAAGGACTGGTTGGAGTAAATATCATGGTCGCACTGAAACACTATAAAGAACATGTACAGGAAGCGGTCCGGGCAGGTGCAGATGTGATCATCAGTGGAGCAGGACTTCCAATGGATCTCCCAAAACTGGTGGGAAACAATAAGACAAAGATAGCACCGATCGTTTCTTCCAGAAGAGCGACACAGCTTATTTTGAAAATGTGGGCACATCGTTATAACCGGACAGCAGATTTTATTGTGATCGAGGGCCCAAAAGCAGGCGGACATCTGGGATTTTCCCGGGATCAGCTGGAGAATCTGGAGACTCTTGATTATGATCATGAAATCAGGGAAATCATTGCATGTAAAGCACCTTATGAAGAAAAATATGGAACAAAGATTCCGGTAATCGTTGCTGGTGGAATCTTTGACAGGGCAGATATTGATCATATGACAGAACTGGGTGCAGATGGGGTACAGATTGCCAGTAGATTTGTGGCAACAGAAGAATGTGATGCATCAGATGCCTATAAAAATGCATATATAAACGCGAAAAAGAAAGATATTCAAATTATCCAGAGTCCGGTAGGTATGCCGGGAAGAGCTCTTCGCAATGAATTTATCAAGGAACTTGAAATTGCAAGAAAGCCAATTACAAAATGCTATAACTGCCTGGAAAAATGTGAGCCACGATCAGTGCCATATTGCATTACAAAAGCACTGATCGATGCAGTCAGAGGCGATGTGGAAAATGGCCTTGTGTTTTGCGGGGAGAATGTAGACCGTATTCAAAAGATGACAACCGTACATGAACTGATGCAGGAACTCTGCTACGGGATAGGTTCCTGATTGCGGAATCTTGCATACAGCGCATGTCCAATCGTAATAAAAGCAGGCAGAAGCATCAGTATTCCATACCAATTGGAATCAGAAGTCAGAACCAGAGGGAGAATCGTCCAGAGAAAAATTCCAAAGTAAAGCATTCCAGAGAGGATACATGGCAGAAAATGATTCCATCCAAGCAGGGCGGATAATGAAGCAAGGATCAGCATCAATAGATTCATATAGGTACGGATCGTTCCTTCAGGGAAATTCAAAAGCCGGGCGGATGCACACATACAGAGTCCGATTGTTAGGAAAAAAAGATTAAATATACGCATGAGTCTGGATATCACAGATGAACTTCCGTTTGGAGAGCAGTGTTCCCAGAGCTCTACGCCAAGTTTGTCAGCCAGTTCTCTGGCCTGCCGCGTGAAGGTACTATTGGTCATGACCATTGCGACATCACAGTCATAGAAGTCTGCACCTGCATATGCTTCCTGAATTGCTTTATTGCCGACAGGATAAGAATAATATTTACACTGGATTCCATATTTTATTCCATTTTTCTGTGCGAGGATATCAACACCCTGATCACCGCTGCCTTTAGTGACAGCAACTTTATGGAAACCTCGATATCTCAATAATTCTGCACAGCGGTGTTCGAATTGCAGACCATCCATGGGTTAATAATCCTTTCTTATATCTGAGAGATTATCCTTTATTTTAACTGTGGGGCATACGAGATGTCAATAAAAGAATATTAGTGACATAATGCTTGATAATATAGGAGTTTCTGATACAATGTTGAGAAAGGAGTGATGGTTTATGATTACATTAAATGATTACCTTTATTCAGGTGATACGATTCTTCGTATCCTGCACAATTATATTCATGATCTGAGAGCAGAGGCCAAAAAGACACATAATGAGGTTGATATGATTCACTGTAATTTCCTGATCCTTATCAGAGAATTGTTGGAACATAATGATTTCCTTACTGCACAGTCTCAGCAGATCAGGGAATTTTATAAATATATGTCCAGGGAATATCCTTTTCTTGCATTTACATTTAAAGGACGAATCAAATCCCTGATACGTGCAGAAGAGAAATTTAACGGGTATGTAGTGGAATATATTTATGATTATTATACAGAGCATGGAGAATATCCACCACTGGCGGATTTAAAAAACAGATTAAGTTGTTTTCGAGATTTTATTGCGTATCGTATTGTGATTTCGATGCCGAGATGCCATCTGAAGAGTGAAGCAGACCGTGAGCAAGAAGAATTAAAATATCTGTATCAGATTGCAAATGTTCTTCCAGGTTTTCTTGAGGAAAGAGGATTTACAGCAGAATCGGCACATGGAGTCAGAAAAAGCGGCTCACCGCTTCTGAACGAGGATGTCAAACCTTATTACAGAGACTATATCCATGGAACAGATTCCGATGGATATCAGTCTTTACATATTACGTTTTATGATAACAGTTCCAGATCTTATATGGAAGTTCAGCTTCGTACAAAAACCATGGATGATATTGCAGAGATTGGATCGGCCAATCATCTTGGATATGAGAAAAAACAGGAAAGTGAAAGAGCCAGAAGAGATGCAATTCCAAAAGGAGAATGCATTTATTTTGATGAAGCTTATGAGAGAGGAATGAAGCTTCTCGGACTGGAATTGTCCAAACTGGATGTGAATATGTTTTCTGCGGTTAATAACAGTCTGATTAATGACGGCTGCGGATTGTACCGCGGCCGTCTGATTCTTCCGTATGAACATCTTTCGAGATTTCAGAATGATCTGATCGACTGAATAAATGGTTGGAAAGAGGGCATCAGCGTTCCATCATGCTGATGGATTCGATGCCCACGCTTCCACCACGGACCACTTCTATATTTTTGAATTCTTCTTTGATCAGTTTGATAACTGCATCATTCTTGGTTGCTGTCTGAACAAATTCAAGGAGCAGACTGTCTTTGCCATAATCAATGACTCTGGCTTTGAAGGTTTCTGCAATCTGAAAAAGTTCTACTTTATCGGCAGCAGTACATTTCTTGACTTTGATATAAAGAATCTCTTTCATACGAACAAAAACGTCTGTAAAATCAATAACTTTAATGACTTCTACCATACGGTTGAGCTGCTTTTTTATCTGCTCAAAAGTTTCGTCATCACTGACAGTTGCGATGGTCATTCTTGATACGGTCGGATCCTCGGTGGTACCTACTGTAAGACTGTCCAGATTATAGGACTTTCCGGAAAAAAGACCGGAAATCTTGGATAGAACACCGACCTGGTTTTCAACGTAAAGAGAGATCCATCTAGTTTTCATACCTTTATCCATTTTTGATTCCTCCTAACAATCCATAATCAGATCAGCCAGTGTTCCGCCTGGTTTGACCATCGGATAAACCATTTCTTCCGGATCAATGATAAATTCGATCACGGTAGGTACCTTTGTGCTTGTACGCGCTTCTTCAAATGCAGCTGCAATTTCTTCGCGTGAAGTTACGCGGATTCCTTTTGCACCATAACTTTCAGCAAGCTTGATAAAATCCGGAGTATATTTTGGATATTCCTGTCCGTCTGTTCGGCGGGAAAGTGCACCGGATCTTAAGTTAGTCATGGAGTAACGTTTTCCGTAGAAAAGTTTCTGCCACTGACGTACCATACCAAGGTAAGTATTATTGAAGATGCAGTTGATGATCGGCAATTCTTCAAGAACAGCAGTTGCCAGTTCCTGAATGTTCATCTGCATACCGCCATCACCGGAAATGGAGATGACAGGAGTACCCGGATTACCAATCTGTGCACCGATTGCTCCCGGAAGTCCGTATCCCATGGTTCCGAGTCCGCCGGACATGACAAGTTTACGGTTCTCAGTGATATCTACGAACTGGGAGGTCAACATCTGATGCTGTCCGACATCGGTTACGATGATCGCTTTGTCAAACTGTTTATTGATCTCAGTGAAAATATCCAGAGGTCCCATCAGTGGACGGTTCTTCATAGTAAGCGGATGTTCGTTTTTCCATGCATCGATTTCCACACGCCATTTTTTCGTATTACATTCAGTAACATATTCAGCCATTTTTGTGATGGCTTCTTTAGCATCGGCAACGATCGGGACATCTACATGGATATTTCTGGAAATAGATGCTGTGTCGATATCGATATGAACGATTTGGGCATTCGGGGCAAACTCGTGGAGTTTACCGGTGATACGATCGTTAAAACGTGTACCGATGGAAAAAAGAAGATCACAGTTGGTAACAGCCATATTTGCAGCATAAGCACCATGCATGCCGAGATTTCCGATAAAGAGAGGATGTTTCGTGGAGATAGCACCGCGGCCCATAACGGTTGTAACAACCGGAATCTGAGTTTTTTCTACAACGGAGGTAAAAATCTCATTTGCATTAGCAATGTTAACACCACCGCCGGCGAGGAACAGAGGCTTTTTTGCTTT
>OLSI01002325.1_pt1 | contig 10407 bp, 9 predicted proteins | sample 1672661 | NCBI WGS metagenome assembly OLSI01 (sample SAMEA3136711, study PRJEB25190) | human gut metagenome | biome: human gut; feature: human-associated habitat; material: faeces | place: Austria | collected 2013 | reverse complement strand
TTTTCTGCGCGGTTATTCGCGAGCACTGTCGCTCGATACTGGCAATTTTGGACGGCACCTTTCACTCGTTATCGCAGATGAAACGACTGGTTTGCCTATTGCTATCTTGGTAGATAGTTAGCAAGATAGCAAAATATCATACGGAAAGCCGCTGGGAAGCGGATTAGCTGGCAGCATTCTTCTGCGTTGGCGCAATTTGTAGAGCCCCGCGTTAATTTGACATGCTTGCGATCCGCTTTGTTCGACATGTGGGCGTTCAGGTTGAAATGGTTTTGCTTTCGCGGCATCAACTGCATGGGCGGCAACTGCGTTAGAATCCAAGGCATTGTTTTTGGAAAGCGAAAGGGCGGGCGTGCGAGGCGACCATCGAATCATATTGGGCATCGACCCCGGCCTGGCGAATACCGGCTGGGGCATTGTGGAACAGGATGGGTCGCGGCTTCGATGCCTTGCGTACGGCTGCGTGTCAACGCCTGCTTCCATGGAGCTTTCGCAGCGCTTGCTGAAAATCGCGCAGCAAATAGGAGCCGTGGTTGATCGCTTTAAGCCTACGTGCGTCGGCATCGAAACCGTGTGGTTCGGGCAAAACATCACGGCGGCGTTTTCCACGGGGCAGGCTCGTGGTGCGGCGCTCGTGGCGTGCGCGCAGGGCGGGCTTATGGTTGGCGAATTCACGCCGCGCCAAATCAAGCTTGCGGTAGTGGGTGAGGGCACCGCCGAAAAAGACCAGGTCCAGTACATGGTGAAGCAGATTTTGGGCTTGGATGACGTGCCCCATCCCGACCATGCTGCCGACGCGCTCGCTGCTGCGATTTGCTATGTGACCCACGGGCCGCGCGCTCAGCGCACGTAAGGCGCGACAGGCGCGGCGTTCGGTTGGCGTGTTGCCGTGGCGGTTGAGCTATTGGCGGCGCTTTCGGCGGACCAACGGCTTGTTGCGTATTTGTCGTAGGCCGGGCCCGCCGTTTGGCGTGGGTTGATGATTCTACCGAGCGCAGGCTTGCGTTGTGTGCGCGGTTCATCGGTTCGCACCCAGCGCACATAGGCTGCTGCGTATTTGTTCGAGTTCGAGAAAGGGCTGTTCATGAGCGTGTTGTTTTTGGAATATCCGAAATGTTCCACCTGCAAAAAGGCCAAGAAGTGGCTTGACGAGCATGGCGTGGAATACGTTGATCGCGACATCACGACCGAAAACCCCACGGCGACCGAGCTTGCCGAATGGCATGCGCGTTCGGGGTTGCCGTTGCGGCGCCTCTTCAACACGTCCGGCATGAAGTATCGCGAGCTTGGCATTAAGGCGAAGCTCGACGCTGGCATGACCGACGCCGAGTGTTTCGATGTGCTCGCGACTGATGGCATGCTCGTGAAGCGTCCGCTGCTCGTGGGTGACGATTTCGTGATCCCCGGTTTTAAGGAAGAGACGTGGGCCGAGGCGCTCGGGCTCGATCGCTAGACGCCTGGTTTGGCAAGAGCATCGTTTCAGATTGGTGGCGTCCAGCGGCTTGATTGAGTGTTTCCGAATGGCGGGCTTGCTGACCTGCGTCGTGAAACGCTCGCGCGTTGCAGCGAATGCGTTCGCGCGTGCCCCACGAAGTCGATTTCGATGAAATGATCGAACGGGGCGCCTCCCTGTGCGTAGTTGCGTAGAATGGGCTCAATGAAGCGGCGCGGCGAAAGGGGCAGGTGCATGATTACCGTTGAGACGATTCGAGAGCGCCATTCCGTGCGCGAATATGACGGAGGGCCTCTTGATCAGGCTGAGTTCGACGCGCTTGGTGCCGTGGTTGAGGAATGCGCGCGCGAAAGCGGCCTTGACATTCAACTTGTGGGCGACAACCCCGAGGTTTTCAACGTGATTGCGCGTTTCGGTTTGATTCGCGGGTGCCGCACGCATGTCGCATTTATGGTTGATGACGCCAAGGCTGGCGACGTGGCGGCGAATGGCGCGACTGAGGCGGATTGCGTCGAGATGCGCGGCGCGAGGCGGACTGCCGTTGATGAGGCCATTGGCTATTGGGGCCAGAAAATCGTGCTTGCCGCGCAAGATATGGGGCTCAATACGTGCTGGTGTGCGCTGTGCTCGCGCAAGAAATCGCATGCTGTTGTGGCGCCGGGGAAGAAAATTCGCCTGATCATTGCGGTGGGCCACGGGAAAACGCAAGGCTTTTCACGGAAGACGAAGAGCGTCGAGGCGCTTTCTTCCGTCGAATGCGCGAAGGCGCCGGCGTGGTTTGCGGCGGCCATGGAAGCCGCGCAGCTGGCACCTACGGCGATGAATAATCAGAATTTCAAGATCACGCTGCTTTCCGATGGGAAAACCGTGCGCATTGATGCGTCGCAAAGCGGGCTCAACGTGATTGACGAGGGTATCGTGAGGTGCAACTTCGAAATCGCCGCGAACGAGGCTGGCGCCGATTGGCGTTGGGAGCGCGATATCTAGGAAGTGATGGGCGCCTCTTTTAAGGGGGCTGTTCCAGGGCGATGTGAGGCTTGGTTGTTGTCGATTGGGGTCGTTACGACGATTGAGCGGGAATAGGGAACAACTCCTCGCCGCAAATAGAGCTCCAGTTCACGACTTCGTTTGATTATCAATGGGGTCGTTTTTGCGTCATTCTCGTCTGACACGCGCCCTGATTTGGCGCCATGTTTCATCACCCATGTAAATGCATTCTGACGAAACACGGCTCACAGGACCGAATTCGCCATCAGTCAATCTCCCCAACAATCGTCATGAGCTCTTTTTTCTTGCGGACACCTACTTTCGTATATACATGGCTTACATGCGCCTTGACAGTTCCCTCCGAAACTCCCAGTTTCTCTGCAATGGCGGGCGTAGTTTTGCCTGACGCCATCATAAAAAGCACTTCCCTCTCACGTGGCGTCAAGGAGAAACGCTCAGAAACTGCCTTGCATCTAATCGCCACAAATTCTTCCCTTTCGATGCGCTCGACATCTATCCCTCGGTCAAAAATAGGCGTCTTCCACCGAGCCTTCAAATCATCTCTCGAAAATAGCAAGACCGCAGCAGTCAACAGAAGGACAATTGCCAGTGCAATCGAAAACCAATTCACCCAATCGCTTTCTCCGAATCCATGGAACTCAAGAAAGAGATGCGCCTTTTCCCCTGTCACCACAAATAGCTGCTTGAGAGATATTAGGCTGCTGAAAATCAGAATAGATACCCCAAATCGCTTCGAGATGTCATAAGAAAGTAATGTGACAAGCGAAGAAAACGCCCATAGGGTCATCGAGATCAAGTGCCCCGCCACAACTGAACCCATAACTGCACTCAAGGGGATGGCGAGTAGTCCCGCAATCATCATAACCAGTGCCACGCGATATAAAACATCCCCTCTTAGCTTGTCAGGAAGCAAATAGGCATACAGAAATAGTATTGCCATAGCCATCGCGGTGGAAAGCGTTGCCTCGATGCCCGCATTCTCGGGAAATGCATGTTCGGAAAACCCATATACGAATGAATAGACTGCGAGCAAAATAAAAGGCCGCCAAGGAATCCCTGCCGACGCGACGCCCGCCGAAACTGGCTTACCCACTGGGTTATTCCGCGTCGACAATGCGGTGCAATACAATGCAACAATAGGAAGAATCAGCAGCATCTGCGTCAATCGCAATTCATCCAATGCGGAGCAGAAATACACCACAACAACCGATAAGAAATGCCCCATAGAATAATAGAGGGCAACTCGCACTAGGTTCAACGCACTTAATGCCTCACTCGCAAGAAGCATAAGCAAGCGAAAGCCTATTCCGCCCAGACAAGCCCCGACAACAGCGAATTGAACCATGTATTCTCGGATTGCTAACGCTGCGTATCCAAATACCGCAGCCGCAGCCATGAGACAAAAAACGAATGGCCGTATCCATCTCACTTCATTGAGGACGGAAATACGGCTGACATTGCACAGAACGATGGCGATGACGAAACAATACGCGAAATCAAAAGCATCATTGAGACTCAGCCATACGGGCACCACATCATGCACACCGCACAAGCCCAGCAAAAGCGACGCCCACGCACGAGAAAATCCTCCCGCGACGACGTACGGAATGGCATCACTCAAAGAGAATATATTGCTTTTCTTCTTCAGGATTTCCACCACTCCATTACCGCAATACGATTCTCGCCCAGCGCAATATAAAGAGCTGCGACGCCCTGGGCGCCGCAGCTTCACCAATGCACGAACTATTTTAGTTTGAGGAGGGGAATCGCAAAAATAGTTCGGCAGTCTGAATGAGTTTATTATAGGACATGAGGTTTCATGCTATAGAGTGGAAGCATACCTGCCCGCAACAAAGCCACTCGTCACCGCCCTGCCGACAGACAATCCACCAATATCCATGGGGTAATCGATGCCGCCGTAGAACTGGCCGGAAGCATTGCCCGCCGCCAGCAATCCGGGAATGGGCTGGAAATTTCCATCGAGGCACTGCCCGTTCTCGTTCACGATCAGGCCACCCAGAATAGCAGGAATCGTGCTCGTTCCCGCCGAAGCAGCAACATAGGGTGCCTCGATAGGAACCATATATCGAGCATCTTTGCCGAAGTCGGCATCTGCGCCCTTTTCGCACAGTTCGTTATAGCGCTCGATGGTAGCAGTCACGTCTTCAACAGTGAGCTCGTCGATGCTCCACCCCTCTTCGACTACCTGCTGGTTCATCTGTGCAACAAGCTCCTCGACAGTATCCGCAGTCAAAAACTTCTCAATCTGGGAAGCGGTTGGAACCGTGCAGCTAGTTGGGTCCTCCTCGAACCATGCATCAACGAGCTCTTTCCAATTGCCCGGCATGATCGTAAAGAATCGGCCAGCCGTAGGATTCTCGAATCCATCTGCCGCAAGATATCGACGTTCGATGTTATTAAGGGATGGCATGCGCACCGATTCGGGCATGAAGCGCTTTCCATGCCTGTCGACGCTCAAAAACGGCATGGCGGTTTGCGAACCATGAATCATTTTCGTATGCGTCGTCGGAGTCATCTGGGCACCAGCCCACATGCCCATACGCATGCCACTGCCATCGCGCCATGGAGAAACGATCTTGAACCCACGCGTGTCAGGAGCGTAGTAGTCTAGCATCTCGCGATTACCCGAGTAGTCGCCCGTACACAGAATGACAGCCTTTGCCGCCTTGAACAATACATAGCTCTCGTCCTCGCGCTGGCAAACAACACCCGTCACCGCTCCATTTTCGGTCTGGAGCTGCACGGCAGGAGTGGAGTAAAAGAATTCTGCGCCTTCCTCCGCAAGAGCTTCGGCTATCACAAGCGCAGGCGCCTGATGATTTCCCTTGGTATGGAAATACGTATTGGTATGGAAATGAATCTCATAGCCATGATAATTCAAGACGTTATGCCTCGGCTTCGACTCAACACCGCGTGCCGCCGCCGCATCAGCCCACCAAGTGATAGCCTCATACGAATTCTGTGCCCAGGAGTTCACTAAGGCCCTATCTGCGCGCCAGCCACTTGTCTCGCAGATAAACGAGACGCAAGCCTGATACGCATCGGGACTCGTCAACGATGGATCGATAGAAGCTGAAGTATTGCCCGTTGTCTGCACAGTCTGCAGGTTTTGAACGCATGCAACACGAGCACCGTTCTCCATGGCGGTATGGACGGCAGAAAGACCGGATTCACCCGCCCCTACGACCACGATATCGTATTCCAAAGTTTCTGCAAACTCAGTAATGGGTTCAGGCACCTGCAAAAATTCCGGCGTCGCCGTCGCATCCGAAGCATCGGCATTGATGCCTGATGACGCAGCGGGAGCGCATCCGAAAGCGCTCATTCCGAGAGCCCCCACAGTGGCTGCGCCACCCAATTTGAACAAATCACGACGAGAGACTTCGAATTCCATTTTATCCTCCTTTATACACACGCAAATCCCATGTCGCAGAAAGCCCGGTCGCAATGCGTTGGCAGCCATGGCCCCTGCAATGCGGTCATGATATGGAGAGGAAAATCTAAGCGCATCTTCTTTTGTCGAAAAAAAGATTATCTTTCTCAACTTTCCTATAAACTTTTATAAAACTCCTGTTCAGAAGAGCGATGAGGGGCGTAGACGCTTTCTCGTACCGACCGCATCACCGAGCCAGGGCCTTTCAATATCACACCGGGCACAACCATTGTGGTTTTCCTCAATTCCCTCGGGGTACGCCACCGCGAGCCCCCGCTTCTTTTCATGCACAAAAGCACGTCGTGCAAGCTTTTGATCCGCCCGCTCGTTTTCGGCAGGACCCCCACGCTCCCTCCTGGAAGGCGGAACCGAAAGAAACTCGACCAGGAACCTCTCTCGCGCTGCGGCGTTGCCCCCCCCCTGCGCTCTGCGTAAAGGTCACATGCGGGATCAAAACGAAACGACAACGGCCGCAGTCCAGTTCTGCATGCTATGAACATCCCTCGGAAATGTCTACCTTGGCTCATGCATTGCATCCATACGCAGTCAGCTTCTTTCCAGAAGGCCTGAAGCCGAGAAATTATCATTTGACTTATCGCGCCGATGTATGTCAAAGAAATGTGCGCTTCTTAAATACGGCGGATCCGATGATAAACGGGCAATCGGCGAAAGACTTCGCAGCTCACAGACCAAGGTCGCGTTCAAACTCGCAAACAAAGCCGCCTACGACGATTCTTTCGGTCATCGCTCTTACACATCACTTCCGACCTGCGGAAATGCAAGACAGTATAGCCACTGGCTACGATTCACTTCGCGAGTCAGGCGTTAAAGAGGTTAATTGGGCGTTTTGCCATTCGTTTCGAATGATTTTGAGCTTCGGAAGGGGACGCTGACGTTTTCCCGTGCGAAGGCGTTTATGCCGCTTGGTCGAGCGGCCTCCCGTACTGCAGCGGACTCATCTTCCCGAGTGATTCCTCAGGCCGCGCCTGCGATGTCGGGGGCGCTCCCGATTTTCTTCGTCAACCCGCGCTCATCAAGTGTAAGCCAGGTGATGTCCTGGCCGTCGCGTGAGCCGCCAAGGGGGATGAAGCCTGCGGGCTCGTGAGAAGGGCTCAGGCTTCGGCTCGAGGAAAAGCGGTTGCCGCCTCTGCCGGTGTCGAGCTCGAAATGAAGGGAGAATAGGAGCCCCGCAGCTTCGAACTCGCAGTACACGTTGAGAATCTCGGCGTCGCAGGCGGGCACGCTCTCGTAGCTGAACCTGAGCTTCGGGGGAACGACGTGGGCCGGCAGCGCCTTGGAAAGGACGTCGGCAATTACGCCGCCGTTTCGCCCATGTGCATCCTGGCGCTAGTGCTAACGAGTGGCAAGAAGCTGCTCAAGGAACGTCGGAATGTCGCGGTTGGCAAGCGCGTCGGTTATGATAGGCATCGTCTCAGCGATGATCGCGGCAGTTGTTCCAATCGCGAAGCCCCAGATTGTGCCAACAATGGCGCGCTTGAGCGCTTCATTGGGGTCGGCGTCATCGACCAAATACCACGCGGCGCCCAAAATGAGACCTCCGACTGCGCAAACGAGCGCGAATCCCGTGATGAGCGCGTACTCTTCCGATAAATTGAGCCCGCGAACCGCGCATATCGTGGCGGTCTCGATAAACGCCGGAAGCGCGGAAATGCACAAGGCGGCAAGCGGGTTTGCGGGCAGTTTCTTTGAGGCTGCGAAAACTGCGGCCGTGCAAATCGCTATAAGGAATGCGAGCAGGTTGAGTTCGCCGAGCGCTTCCGCCTCGAAGAATTGCGCTGAAATTACCTTTGAGCAGGCAAGCCCCATCATGGTTACGACGAAGAAATTCGTCTCGCCCATTGAGCGGTCCATAAGACCTAAGAAAAGCTGGTCAAGCATTTTTGCGATGGCCGATCGAGCCTTTTCTGTGATTTTGCGAAGCGAGAAGAAGGCGGGCTCGTTACCGTGTTCGGTGGCGCGCTCCGCATTCGACTTGGGCAATTCGCGGTCTCGAACGCTTCCTTCGCCGGTCGCATCGCTCTTGTCGGTCGGTTTTTCGTCGTCGTCGACTTCGTCTACGTAGAGCAACTCCTTGAGCCAGCTTGGGGCGCCTTTCTGTCGCGCGGTTTTGTCGATCCTCACGATTCTTCCTTTCATGCGTTGGTGTTGCGAGCTCGTCGTGCGTAAGGGGTTAGACAATCCATCCCATGTAGCTCAGATACAGCGGCGCTGCGCCGTAGGCGATTTCGCGTGCGATGTAGGGCGCGAGTTCCCAAATAAGAGCTGCGGTGGCGCCAATGGCCGCTCCCCAAAAGGGGATGAAGAAAACGCGCTCGCACGCTGCGTCTTCGTGGGTGGTTGTGGTTTCGTCTTCGCATGCGCCGGTGCTTCCGCATGCGCCGGTGCTTTCGCCCTTATTCTCGACTTCGCTTCGGCTTGCTTTTTCGTGTATGCTCGCGCCTTCGCCTTCGCCTTCGCCTTCGCTCGCGCTCGCGCTCGTGCCTCTGCCTCCGTCCATGCTTGCGTCCTCGTCTTCGCCCTCTTCTTCGCCGCTAATCGGATCAATTAGGGTTCCCACAATCAGCAGAGCTGCGCTGCCCAGACAGCCAACCAGCGCCCAGTTCGTGATGCGGTTGAACGCGTCGGCGTCTGAGCCGTTCACTGCGCATGCGGTGACGACCTCGATGAGGGCCGGCAAGCACGCGATTACGAGTGCCGTAAGCGCGTTGGTCGGGCATTTTTCGGAAATCGTGCACATGCCGAGCGCGCTCAGCGCCACCACGAAGGCAAAGGCGTTGAGTTCGCTCAAAGAGCTCGAGTCGATGAACACCGCGCCAATCACGCGCATGCAGACGAGCAGCATGAGCGTGGCCGCTACGAAATCGATACGCTTCATCGAACGTGACATGAACGCTTTGAACAGGCCTTCGATTGCGAGCGCGATGCAGGCTTTAATGGATAAGAGGTCCCCGAAGAAGTCGTCCAACTCGTCGTCGCGGCTGTTGCGATTGTCGTCGTAAGGTGCGTCGAAGTTGCTCTGGACGCTGCTGGTGCTTTCGTCGGAGCTTTTGTCAGAGCTTTCGTTGTGGGTGCTGTCGTTGCTGCTGCTGTCGCCGCCAGTGTTGCTGGTGCTGCCGACGTCTCTCTTGTCGCCTTCCTTATGGAATTCGTCGTCGGGGCTGTAGCGATACTTGCTTTCGGGGGAGTGCATCACGAACCCTTTGTCGGTTCCGATTCCTCCGTAGTATTTCTTGCCCATGGTTCCTCCTTGCGCGGGGCTATTGAAGTGGGAGAGGGTTGAGGGGGCCGCTTCCTCGTTTGCCGCCGAGTTTGCTCGAGAAATCGTTCATGGCCGTTCCTTTCGTGCGTTGGCTTTTGCCAACCACATGGAAAACGGGCGCAAAGTTTTCTGGAAAATGGGAAGGGTCGTCGGCGTGGCTGATGGTGACTCGTCGGCGGACCTGTGCGCGCAAGCATCATGGAGCCACTGTGATATGCGTTGCCGAATTCGCCGCCTGCATTGCTGCCTTTTGACTTGTCGGTGCCCATGAGAAGCATGTAGAACGGCTTGGGTAAACTCGCCAGGCAGGTCGATCGGAAAGCTCGCCGGGCAGATCGCTCGGAAAGCTCACCAATCGGATTGTTTGGACGGGCTATCGAGAGGGCATTGCGGGCTCGCGGGGTTCATTTGGCAGAAAACGCCGCTAGGGGGCCTCGTTGCGAGGTTCGGATTTTGGCCGTTTTGGGGCAATTCACAATGGACGATTCTCTGACCTGCGGTTTTCCTTCTTGATAGGAGAGGGCCTTTCCCGATATGGTCGAGCGGCCTCCGCATTTCCTGTCGAATGAGGCCCCCTAGCGACGTTTTCTGCCAAAATGGAACATTTTCTTTGCAATCGGGCCCCCTATTGGCGTTTTCTGCCAGGGGGAAAGCGCGAAGGACGTGAAAGACGAGGGGCGTGGAGCGCGAAAGCCGGGGAAGGTTGGGCGCGAATCGAAGGGGACTGAGGGCGAATCGAGGAAGGCGGGAAGGCGCGGAAGGTGCGGTGCAAAGGTAGAGAGAGCGGGGCGTGAAAAGTGCGAAAGCCAGGAAAGGCGGGGTGCGAATCGAAGGTTGCTGTGGCGTTTTCTGTTGAGCGACGTGCGAGAAGGGTGGAGTAAGAATTGGAATGGCGCCGTTTTTCAAAATCCTAGCGCTCGTTTTTCTCGCAGCTGTTCTCTCATCTGTTAAACGCTACGAGCATTTAACACGAGCATTTAACAGGTTTCCGCGTGGCGTTTGGCTTGCGGCACAAATTACAATGGGCAGCAAAGATAAAAGGCTTCGCGGAAAGGTGCTGTCGTGTCGAAAGACGAGTTTGCCGAATACGAGCATGGCGCCAACGAAAGCCATGGCGACGACGAATGCCGCGATGCCAACGAGGATGGAGCTGCCGCTGGGGAAGCTGCGCCCGCCGCCGCCGCTGCCGATGATGCGGTCGCGGGTGCCAAC